>Ga0209611_10010344_pt1 | contig 13779 bp, 10 predicted proteins | sample S1TSphgellanicum_3_FD_187693 | JGI IMG/M metagenome (GOLD analysis project Ga0209611, IMG submission 187693) | Host-associated microbial communities from peat moss isolated from Minnesota, USA - S1T2_Fc - Sphagnum magellanicum MG (SPAdes) (version 2) | ecosystem: Host-associated > Plants > Peat... | reverse complement strand
GACGGACGCGCTTCGCGCGGGAAGCAAAACGACGAACAAAAGACGCACAATACAAAAATGTCATGAGACCGTTGAAACCGATGGGGAACTCCGAGAACAATCTAATCGGATGGGTAACAGTTCGGGAACTCCGAGAACAATCGAAGCAACCGATTGGGAACTTTGTGGGGGTGGGGTGGGGGGGGGGCGGAACTCCGAGAACAATCAAAGTAACCGATTGGGAACTTTTGGGGGGAACTTCGAGAACAGTCGAAGTAACCGATTGGGCACTTTTTTGGGGAACTCCGAGAACAGTCTTAGTAACCGAGTGGGCACTTTTTGGGGGAACCCCGACAATAGTCTAATAAGTAACCGATTGGGCACTTTTTTAGGGAACCGAGAGAACAATGTAACAAACCGTCGGGGAACTTTTTGGGACCTCCGAGAACAATCTAACCGATTGAGGTGCTCTTTGGGAACTCCGAGAAGAATCGACCCAATGGGGGGAGGGGAGCTCTTTGGGAACTTCGAGGACAATCTACCCAGTTCAGGGAACTCTTTGGGAACTTTAAGAATAATGTAACTGATGGGAAATAGTGGGTGGGTCTATGAACTTTTTTGTGTAAAAACCCCAACTGTGGCCCCTTATTTTAGGATCCCATTTGCCACCTTTTTTGGTTTTGGGGCCCTCATCTAAAGGCCCTGGGTCCAATTTTTATGGCTCTCACCCAATGGGATTGCTCTATTTCATACGACCCTTGTCCATGGACCCTCATCCTAAGTGAAATGTTTCTCAAAATGTGGGACCAAAATGAAAACCATGGGGAGGGAGGACGGAGGAGAAATTTCACCAAGGGCACCATCCGGATATATATATCCATAACTATCCCTCCTCTTAGGAAATTTTTGTACTCCTCAAGAGGGAGGGAAACTATGCCTACTTTTTTAGGCATAAAAACCCAGTCCAGTTTTTTTTAGTGCACCAGGATCAGGCCTACTTCAGCTCCACCTCACAAGGGCCCTTATTCTGGTAAGAGAGGGAGGGATCTTATGTGTAGGGTAATGACCAAGGCAGCCCTACAAATAAGATCCCTAGCACTCTCATGAACCAGGCATAAGAACCCTTCCCCTCTCTGTGCCTCGTAATCTACACAGGTTTAGGATCACGATCTACACAGGTTTAGGATCGTGATACCCTTCACCTTGTGCTTTACAAGGTGGTGGTAGCCAAGTCCAGCCATGCATTTTGGGATTGTTGTCCAGCTATGGGCTTTACCTATCAATACCCAGCTGTGAGCTTCAACTGAGATGGCTTGTCCTTATAGAGCAAAACCACCTTAATACCAATGTCCTTTCTGCAATTTGTCACACAGCGTCAACTAAAGCCCACATTGTAGTAATAGCCAGCAAAGAATTTGTCCTTGTCCCTCAGAATGCAGAACTGAACAGAGTATTTACAAAGCAGAGAAGTCTGTTTCAGATTCTGGATTTAAGCTGAGTTCTGGATCTTATCCCAAGTTTCTGCAAAGAGTTCAAACTTAGCAGCTATTGAACCTTTCCATGCTGAGAGCAAGCTAATAATGGGTGTCTTTCCCCCATTCATGCACCCCCTTTGTTCCTTCCTCAACTAAATATTTCCAACATTGTTGTCAAAGTAGAAGCTCAGCAAATTGCATGAGCTCAACTACCCTGGCTCCAGAAAGGGTAGTTGAGCAAATTCGGCTGTGTCAACCTTTCAGAACCTTGGCATCATCAAAAGAAAGCAGACCTGATGGAAGGTACTATGAGCAGTTCACAACCTACTAGAATGATTCTCTCCTTCAACCTTGTTGTGATTCTTGGAGGGAAAATGATTTTTTTATGGTAGTACCTTAGCAGATCTTGAAGAAGACCATCTGATGTGACTGGAAAAATTCTCTAGGAAGTCAAATGTGTGCTGCACCTGCACTCCAGGGAGCCAGATGACAGTTTCCAGGTGTGGGGTAACATCTCCAGTCGCTCAAGGTGAGATTTCACCCTGGTGCTTGGCTGCATGTTTCACATGCCTCCAGACTGTTCGACCCCTGTTGATTTCATCCCCTTCCTGGTTTCTTATCAGATGTATGAATTGTGGCTGTGATAGACCCTCCAATGCAGAAATATCATTGTTAACATCACAAGGCTCACGCCTGGCCAATGAATCCACCTTATCCCCTTTGCCAGCTTCACGGCGGTATTCAAGTGTTATCATGCTTACCTCATAGTCCTCCTTAAGTTCATTAGGTATGCTCTGCACAGAAAGATATGAACAAATTCCTCAGTAATGACATGTTTCAATCTTGTTGAGGACTACCTCCCAGCAAGCACAAGATACAAAAAGCACACCACAGCAGACTATGTTAGTTACCAGAGTAGATAGCACACTGTATCTTGCTCTGAAAGACTCACTCAATAAGTTACATGCCAATGTGATTTATTGACACAACTCTATGAAGCTCAACCCTTGCTCCCTGTGGACAATGTGATACAGACTGGAAACTTCCCATCAAATCCTGAGAGGAAAATATCCTCTTCAAAGCACTGACTTTGGTACCCTACAGCTCTGACTTCTTTTGAGGAATGCAAGATCCTGGATTTGTGTGCACATTACAATCCAGATGCTTCAGAGTCCAGAGAGAGGGTTCTTGTTAAAGCAAAATACCTCAAGAGTCCATGTGATGTATTTGACATTGTTGACATGCTGGTTCATATCAAAGTCTCTGTCAAGTGGCTGCAAGGAGAGAGATCAAGTAGCAAACAAACATTGCAGTCAACTACAAACCACTCATCTCCAGCACATGTATAAGCAAAGTTTCAGCAAATGTTGCAGAATGGAATGAACTGAAAAAGCAGACAGTGGGCTGAGTGAGGAAGTTCTGAAGCGGTTGTTCTGGAATCTTACTTCAAGACTAGACTTTTCATATGGAGCACTCCCATGAAGCCTTGTAATTCGTCCAGAACTTGCTCGTCTTCTTTCTTCTGACAATGCCCACCTGTCACCAAGCATATTGTGCATACCAAGTTTAGAACTATGATCTCCAAACCCCATGGTAACTTTACATATCATTAATCCAACACTGCTTTCTCTTGCTTTATTATCCAAGATCCGAGATTCAAAAATATTGCAGCAACAGCAGATGATTACTATCTATTGACACCCACACATCAATCAAAAGAAAGTGACTGCGGGTTTTGCAGCATAAGGGTGTGAAACTGACTTCGGTGGATCTCTGACCCAAGGTGCTAATTCAGCTCGGATTTTGTCAGTGACCCGATGCATGGTCTTTGTATCCAGGTGCATCAGTACCCAAGTGCTGGTCCAACAAAACAATAACATATTTTTTGTTGCATTATTAGTGACAACATCAAATCTAGATTCCCTGCATCTTTGCATATTGAACACAAGACTGCTGAAACTAGCAACCTGGCTGACCTACTCTGCTGTCGGAGTAGGAATTGCTGCACGGAACTAGATTCCAAAAATGAATTGTTCTGCACTGACATTGCCACATTTCCTGCAATGTCAAATGTGTTCAGATCATGGAACTCTGCTGCTGCTGATTTCAGCTCTCAAACAATCTCATAAGATGATCTTGACCTAATATTGACAGATGAGCTCTCTCTCTCTCTCTAGAACTGCAGAAATGGGACTCTGACCAAGAACCAAGAAGAACCAACTGAAGCATACCTTGTTGCGCGAGCAATGATTTCCCCTGTCCTAACCTCCTTCACGGTCCAATCACGCCGTACTGCATTCCTGCCCTCTGTGCAGAACCAGGTATCTATTTCCAGCAGACTTCGCCTGACAGCAGCCAGTAAGTAACAACAGTTACCACCAAGCAGTTTGTGATAGTTTTCTTCTTCTTCTACATGTGAAAAAACATTTCAGAAAGACTTCGGAAAGCCATATCAAAGATGAAGCAAAAAAGTCATACATGTAGTGACATCCATCATGATTACCATTCTTGATTAAACCATTCTCTAGACTGCAGTAAGTTGTCTAAGCAAACCTTGGTCAATGATTGTGAACAAAGAATTACACATGTTGTTGTCTTCTGTGGCATCTTGTCTTCTTCTGTTACAGCCTAAGCAATCTTGTTCTGTTGCAATCATCATGTCTTCTTCTGTCACAGTCTAAGCAAGATTTTTACCATGTTGGATATCGATCAACCTCAATGTGCATTCGAGTTGTGACAGTGATGAGCCGCTCGTCATTGGTTCCATGGAATGCTCCATATCCGATAGTCGTCACATGGTTGCATGCAGCTTCCTGCATTTCACATAGCGATGTAGGTATTCCACTGCTTGTCAGCACTGCAGGTGCAATGCATTCTCTGGACAAGAACACACATCAAACATAGCTTCTTTACCATAGCTGACAAGTCCTTGAAACTCCTCCATTCATGCAACGCACACGTACCTGGAGTAGACACGTGAGGGTTTCCAAAGAAGTGGTTCGTCGAGGTCCGACCTCAGAGAAGCGCACTACAAATCGCTCCCGGTACAAGGATCCATTCTCTTGCAACATCCCGAAGCCAATGTACTCATTTATCATCTCAGGCTCTGCAGCACGCGGCGGGCGCAAAACTGCTGAAGCAGGAGCAGGGGCATGCCCATTTGTTCCACCTTCCTCCAACTGCAGGTCGATCTCCATTACGCTACTACTACAATCAACCATCGCCACCTCTTCCCGCCGCATGCAGACGGCTCGCAACAATACCCGATGAGGAGTACTCCTTCCTGATCTTCTCCCTCCTGCACGACGATTAACTACCAGCCTAGTACATTTAGCAGCCGTACTAGTTGCAGGAGGAAGAAGAAAACCCGACTTCTTCACATCCCCGCCATGATCACTCGTAGCTCCTCCTCCTCCTCCACCACCACCATCTCCTGCAGTTCTTCCACCGCGCAAAAACCACCTTTGCTGTACCAAACTGTTGGCTCCTGCTGCCATTCTGCTTCCAACGAAAGACCAGTACCGCAGAGCCTCTCAAGCACCTCACACACAATGCTGCGATGCAGAAAGACTAGCTGAGTTTGTAAGATTTGTCGCTCGCTCAGACTCGATCTTCTTCTTCTTCTTCTCTTCGCCTTCGTTGTCGTCGTCTTCTTCGTCTTCTTCGCAATGTCCGCTCCTCCGTAGCCTAGGTGCTTCCCAGAGCTCGAGCTTCTCAAATCTTTTACTTAACGTCTGCTTTCTTTTAACTTACTACCCCACTTCACTGCAGCCCCCGACCAAGTCCACTGCACCAGCAGCCAGAGTTCTTTCCTTGGGTCAGAAGTTTCGCCAAAATGAAATAAAAATAAACATAAAATGGAATATACTGTCATAATTTTCCTATTTTTATTGGAAAAAATAGATAATTTTCGGGATTATTATTATTATTATTATTATTATTTTGGGGCCCACACTTGGACTCTGATTTCAGATTAGTAGCAATTTTTTTATTTTTTTTCTATTTAAAATTTTAATTATAATTCCCTCTTGGGATGCTAGCTAATGACACAACATCAGAAAATTGAAAAAAAATATCAGGTTTATTTCGCGATATTTTGCCCCAAAAACGAATTTTCAGTTTTTTAAAAATTCGAAAATGAATTTATTTCGTATTTTTTAATCGCCAGAAGTGAGAGGAAAAAATAGCCAAAATTTTCAGATATCTATATTTGGTTTAAAGTGTGTAACCAAAAATATAAAAGCATGATTAAAGATTTGCACTTTCATATTCGCTAAATCTCCCTAAGGATGATCGCCATTTTTTCTACATATTCTATGGATGATCGCCAATTCAGTTTTTTAAGAAAACACTGTACTGCACCAAGGTCACATTCATCACTTTTCTTTCCACGCTCTTTCCGATTCTGTTACTAATCAATGCCTTTATTTACTCTCTTCTCTCTCTCTCTCTCTCTCTCTCTCTCTCTCATCAACTCACTAATCCTGTTTTTAAAACTCACTAAACCTGCTTCTTTGGTTCTTTACTCACAGAACGCAGTGTTAATTTGGATCTAAATTGTTTTATCTACTGGGATGCGGGTTTTTTTTTATAATTAAAAAAAGTAAAATTGAAATTTTATTTTCCCTGATTCCTGAATACTTATTAGACAAGAGTCCAAGACCAAAAAGTGGCAAATTTTGAGGCTAAACCTACATGGCACCTGTTTTGGAGAGGAAAATCAATTGGTTCAGACCCAAAAAGAGTGCTAAAAGGAGAGCTCCTGATTTGGAGAACCAAGAATCATCATCATCAGGCTTGGGACCAATGTTCAGTCCAAACTCAAGGATTCAATTTGCTTCAAATCAGTCCAAATTGGTTCTTAGGAAATTGGACCCTGGACACTGGTCTAAAGTGGGCATTATTAGCCTAATCAACATTATTAAAAATTTAATCAAGTGATTAATTAGTTTAATGACCAAGCATTGAGCAACGTTGGGGGGGGGGGATTTTAGTGAGTTTATTGTTACCTTAATATTTTTATAGCTTTTTAAAAAAAATTTACCTACTTCACTCGCTCCTCAGGCGATTAACGTTAATGACTCGGGCACGTGTGGTCGGTAAGTGATACACAGTTTCTGATGGCCTAGGTGACAACGACACGTTCATCCAATGCGAGAACGACACGTATGTCCGGTCCAGGTTGTCTGTTGCGCTGGGTTTGCGGTGCGAGAGGCGCCAGGTGTAAAGCGTTTGAGAGGTTCTGCAAAACTTGCGGTGGGTAAAAAATAATTGGAAGAAAAAGGACGGCGAGTGGTAAAAAGTAAAAAACCATTCGTTATACAGAATGGGTAAAAGATGCACGACAAAATAATAGGAAGCGGTAACAAAAGGGCGTTTGAAAAAGGGATTTTTCTGAACAGAGAGACCTCTACTTGCATAGTATTAGTAATATTGCTACTTAGCCATATTTTTATTATTTTTATTATTTTATTTTTTCCCTTGTACTTTCTGTCTTTAAGCCCTTAGCAGCTATAACCTTTTTTTAAAGTAGGTTAGACTTTTGAGAAATATCTTAGATACAGTTTTGCAGGGAGGCGCATCAAAGAGGTAAATCAGCCAATTGTAAGTGGAGTAGCCATAATAAGTGCTTGCAACCATTGGTTTTTTTTCAGAGCGAGAATTCGCTTTTTTCGACTGGCTGCAGGGATCCACGAAAACCTACGAGGGAAAAGTGTGTTTTTTGGGGACAGATTCGCAAGACAGTGATGATGGGTTTTGGCCATCTATTCGCTATGATGAAGAATCTCAATGATCAGCTGTAGCACATACATAGATCAACTGACATTAGGGTTTCCCTAGATGGTGAACATCTAGTCTTCCATTTCGCATGCCAACTTACTCCCCAGGGCTCCATGTCGATTAATGATTTTGCCTGTGTTTGGTGGCTAGTCAATGGTTGTAGTAGGTACCTAGGTAGGAGGTAGGTACTAAGTACTAGGTACTAGGAATTGTGCAATGTGTAGTCATCAATTCATTAGTGAGTGGTCACTAAAACCCTAAATATTGGTGGCTGAGCAATAAGTCAATGACCAAACATTCAAAGCCCGAAACCCTAAATTTAGCAGCCATATGAGGTTCACGTCTTGTAGATCTTGAATGCTAACTCCCATGTCCTAACTCTCAATATTTTTCTCTTTTCATCTTGTGCTGCTCAATGCTAGCAGCTGCAACTTGCAACATTCAAGATTCATCAATCAAAGATGAATATTTATGTCATTTAGAATACAATGGGTATAAGCTTTGAGGGTCATGACTCATGACTCATTAATGAATGCCAAACAAGGATCCAAGAGAACTTCATCTTGATTTTCAAATATACAGTGTGCAATGGTGCACATTGCAACTTGCAACTTTGCAAGTTTGTATTATGTAATGACTTAAAATTTATTTGTTGCATTGATGTACCATCTATGTGGCATGAAATGGCCAGTGGTGGAATTGCAGTGTGCACAATGCAGATTTCTTGAACTGGTTACCAATGACCATTGGCATGAACAGCCTTGATCGACAAAGTTTGAGCATGAGTGGGGCATGGGCTTAATTGGTGAAGCTTGAACATGAACAAGGCCCAAGCTTGAGCCTTGAGTCGCAAGCAATTATTCTTGGTGTCGCAATGTTGGGATTCATGAACCATGATCCAATGGTGCTCAATCCTTAAAAGCTCACCACTCCACATTGAAATGCAAAAAAGTTCTTCAAACTTCGCCCTTTGAATTTTATTTTTCTTTGGGTTTTTTATTGTGTACATTGTGCATTCAACATTGAATAGTGAATCATCCATGTTTGCACTTCAAGAATTGAAATTTGATTTTAGGGTTGTAACTTGTGTATGTGTTTTTGTCATTCTAGAGTCTATGTGATTTTGTCAATTTGGAATTTGTGCATGATTTTGTCATTTTTTATGTTAACTCCTAAGTGCTAATTAAATTAGGATCTATTGATCCAAGCCTAGAGTTTAGACTCCCTCTTTTCTAGAATTTCAATGACATTGAAATTAAAACCTCCTCCCAATTTCAAGTTCAATTTTTTTCTTGAAAGAACAATCTTTATTTTGAATTTGTAGCCCAAAGAGGGAGAATCCAATGCACATGAAGAAAAGCACAATGCTTGCAACCTTGAACATGGACCTGATCCCATTGTTGTTTAGATCCAAAATGACCTAGAATTTTTTCTTTTGTCCCCTCAGATTCAAAATCCAAGCCCTAATGATATTATTCTTGAAACAATAGATGCCTTAAAAATTTTAACTTAAAAAATCCCTAGTATATGTAGTGAGGAAATTCCAAGATGTTTGGTTAGTGAAAATGCCAAAAAATCCCTAGTATATGTAGTGAGGAAATTCCAAGATGTTTGGTGAGTCAAAATGCCATGAGCTAAAGCTATTTTTCATGCAATTGGAAATTTGTCAGTTGTGAGACGTAAAGTCTACACTAAGATTAAATAATAATAATAATAATAAATTTATTAAAAAAAAAATTTTAAACTCCTAGTCCCAAAATAGGATTCGCTTGAAAAACATGTGGGGAAGAAAAAGAATGAAGAAGGGGTTAAGTTTGTGGATGTCATGTGTGCACATGCCAAAAATGAAACAAATTTTGTTTCAATGAATCGCCCTTCTATTTTGGAGTAGGTTCAAGGTGGATTTGAAAGAAAAAACAAAAGGAAGGTGATTCAATTTGTTTCTATATTCATGCTTCTTGCCAAAAGAAAGCCCATGACCAATTACAAAATTTCAATGCCTTTATATGAGTTTTTGAAGTTGAAAAACATTCCCAAAAAACATTAGAATGATTCTTTAGGTTGGGAGATTGTGGAACATCTCCATAATCAAGTTTTAACAGCCATTAAAGTTACTATCTGGGGGGCCAAGTTTGTGGCCTTAACATGTGATGAGGTTATTACTTTAGATAATTAAAGTTGGATTTTTGTTCATGGATATTATGTCTAGGATTGGTGTTGCATTTCTATTTTACTTATAGTTGATCATGTTGTGGAAGGGCCTAATGCACAAGACTTAACTAAAGCCATCACAAATATTCTCATGAGTGTTAATGGTTTAACAAAAGTTGAGGTACCTAAGAAGTTATTATGTTTTGGTGCAGATGGTGTGAGTACTTTTCATGGTGCTCGAAATGGAGTTAGAATCCAAAATTGAAAGTGTTATGCTCCATTTTTTATTGGCATCCATTGTATGGCACATTGGATTAATCTAGTAGTTCAAACACTTTTTCATTTACCCATGGTGACACGGTTAAAAGATCTACTACAATCCTTTTCTTCTTTTTTTTGCAAATCTCCAAAATGCCATTTGGAATTTGTTAAACTAGCCCAGACATGGAAACAAAAGGTAATAAGTTTTTTCGCAACATCAAAATTAAATGGATTAGTATGCTGAGTCCCATTAAGGGTGTACTTGAATAGTATCACTCGTTGTTGCTAAAAATGGTAATAGATTCAACAACTCATGTGCCCCAAGCAACAAGTAACTTGGATCAATTGTGTGATGTCCAAATGATGTTTGGATTGGCTGATTTAATGCCTCTCTTGACTATAATTCATTCTTTCGTCAAGTTTGCCCAACTGTGAAATGTGTATGTTTGTGATTTCACAATTGCAGTTTCAATTTGTAAACTAAATTTATTTTTAATTGTATTGTGATTAGACATTTGCATTCCAAAGGGATGCATTCAAACTTTTCAACGATTTGTTAAATTGCACGCATGGTACAATCTCCATGAAATGGATCACAAATTTGAACACTGGAGTTGATCACCTTGTTTTTTATTTTAAGGGTTAGCATATATGGGCCAAGTTCAAAGACCAAGCCTTTGGTCATGTATCTTTTGTCACTTGAAAGGTTTATGCAAAGGCTACTGCAAAGGTCAAAGCTTCATGTGTATTTGCTGCTAATAATTTAATAAATGAGTTAGGCAATTAGTTCCCTTCTCATGAATTAATGGATGTTCTTGGCATGGTTGGCATGGTTTATCCCTAGTATTGGTTGGGCCTTGACCCTACATCAACATTCCAATTACACTTGAATGTTATTAAAGGATTTTATTGTGTGCCCAAGAAATGTGGCATTGGTTCTACTGAGGTATGAATTCCACATGTGTTGGATTTTGCAACCTTTGATCTACAACATTTTCTCTTTGTTTTGACAATGAAAAATAATTCCAAGGTGGCTATGGCTAAACCTCGTGCTTGTAACCCTTTGACACGGTTGTGGAGGCAATTGACATCCTCCTAGATTGTTACACACAAAATGCCAAAATATATCAAAATGGTTGAAATTGCAGTTGTGCAAGTCATTGGTTCAATGGAAGATGAATGGTGTTTTAGTATGTTCAGCTTTATGAAGACCAAGTTAAGGAACCAGTTGACAACCCATTTGGATGTGGTCATTCATATGTTTGATTCAAAATTTTATACTTTTGAAAACTTCCCTTATAATCAGGCCATTGAAGAGTGGAAAATTAATTGCATGCGATATGCATGAGTTATTTTTTGGCCAATGGCAGCTTGCAAGTAGGTAAACTCCTCTCCTACCTTGTTGGGTCTTAATTTTTTAACATTTTTTTTAATGAATTAGGATCTTGGTTTAAGTTTAATTAGTTTTTTGCTTTGTTTTCCAAGTTGTTATAAGTGAATTGGAACTTGGAAGGTTTGGTGACTTTTGTTTCCATGATCTAGTCACTTTGCCTTGTTCATTTTCATACTTGAATTCAAGCTAGCACTAAAGTTTGAACAATAAGTTGCAACCATTTATTGGGGCTTGTTATTGGGCTACAAACCTATTTATGTATCCTAAATTTGTTTATGTATACTAAAGTTGTTTGATTGTGTAGGTCCACCATGTGCTACAGTGTGTAGGGTCAATTTGGTTAGGGTTCGATTGCTTCACATGGTTGTTTTGTCATAACATGAAATTAAAAAATATTGAGTTGTTTATGTGAATAATTTTTAAAAACTTGCTAATGCATTGACCAAAATTGAAATGCATTTGTTAATGGTGAGTTAAAACAATGAAATGAAAATCACATAATGTTGCCTTCCCTATGTGTATGTCATTGACCAATTTGACATCTATGTCCTTCATGTAACCTAGTTGTTCGTTAGAAGGCCCACCAAGTCGCCAAGCTGGCAACATGTCCATGATGGGAAAAAAAACATTACTTGCAACCCACATGTCCCCTTCAAACATAAATGCAATCAATTACTAGGCGTACTTTCTTTCACTTAATTGGCTCCCTATTGCCTTCCAACAAACCCCCCCCCCCCCCGGGCCCCCCCTCCTCCCCTTAAGAGGTACCTTAATTTACATGGAAACCTAGCCCTCTCACAAAATGTTGAGGTGGACTTCCCAAGTCAAGATGCCACTTGGAGCCTATGAACACATTCTAGATGGCATAATTTTTTTTTGGAAAAAAATAACATTTCTGCCCACAACATTGATTTAAAATTCTTTTTAAAATCATTTTTGGATTATGGGGCAATCAAGAGTTGGCAATTAAATAGTGAAAGTGATATTTGTAAATAGTTGAAACATCACAAGATTTGGATAGTTTTCAATTCATTTAAGATTAAGATAAGAGTTACAAAGGTAAGTTATGAGTTTGAAGCAACATTATCGTTTTTATGTTTGAATCAAAAAGCTTGGCAATTGAACTTTCACACATGGAAGTTCAAGATGTAAGTTGTGTGAGAAGGATGTTCAATAAATATATGTAAAAACCATTATAAAGATTGAAAACCAAACAAATTATAACCATATATGGCAATGTTTTCCAACTTAATACTCCATTGATGTGAACATCATGTATATGAGTTGTTTAAATTGAAGGCAACATCACACATCAATCCCATTGGATCAAATTTGTTGGCTATTGCTAGAAATAATGCATGAACTAAAATGGTGAAGGCTTCTCTTTGATTAATTCATCAAACAAATGTCAAACATTGTTCAATGATGTAACAACCATAATGTTATGAACCACATTTAATTGACATTGTTTGACATTAATTGATTAATCGAGGTTTGATAAAAAAAAATAGCCAAATTCCACCATCAATAAAACTAAACTCGAAGTGTCTATTTCAAATGGTGTCAAGATACATGAGTTGTTATGGAGCCATTTGTTCAAAATGCAACAATAGCTCTAATCCAATCACCTTTGAATTAATCATGAGCCTAATGGCGACAGAATTTAACTTTTTTTTTAAATTATTTTTTCAATACACTAGAGAAAACTCAAGTTGTTGGTAATACCCCCAAATGAAGCATAGTGACAAAGGACAAATGTTTCACCTATTCACCAATGCGTTTGATAATAATTTTTTTGAAATTGTCAAAAAACACAAATGTGAATTATGAAAATGTAATATTTAAAATAATTCTTTTAAAAAAGTAAGAAAATCAACTTAAGTATCAACTAAACTAACATTTAGTGAATGTGATGTAATCAACATGGGGAATGGTGACAAAAGATTCAACTAGTCTAATTAAACAAGGTATTAGAACATAGCTTAAAACCTTAAAAACGATGCTCAAAATCTAGTGCTAGTATTAAAGTTGAAGGGCAACACAACTCACAATTGTTCTAGTAGTTGAAGTTTCCAAACCAATGAAACTAACATAATTAGGAAACATTTAACTACAAGGAAAATAAAACGAAAGTGTTTAAATGGTATTTTTCAAAAAAACCTTAACCACACAACTTTCTTAAGCTTTATCTTTGTTTAACCTTCAAGTTAAACAAATCTAGGGCTAGTGTTATGAACTACCTAGGGTGGCTTTTAAGGTTTACATAAATACATAAACAACTTATTTCAATTTTCATTTCATTCTCTTTTTCATTTTCTTCTTTTGTGACAATTACATTTTGCCTTTCACTTGATTTAACTTGAGTTTAGTCATATGTTATTTATTTATCTATGGTTTTTTATGTTCTCTAGTTATTTGTAGGGTTCCATTTTTACTATTGATGTTTTACAATTTAGGGTTTAGGTGGTTACTTTTAAGGTTTGGTAAATTTAGGGCTATTTTTAGGGTTAGGGTTTTCTAAGGTTGTTTTTAGGGTTTGGGAAGTTTAGGGCTATTCCTAGGGGTTGGGGTTTTCTTGGGATGTTTTTAAGGCTTGGTTTAGGGTAAGAATATTTCTTAGGTTTTCTTGAGCTATTAACTATAGGGTTTGGTAACTTTAAGGTTATTTTTGGGGTTTTTAAGGTTTTTTTAGGCTAATTTTAGGCTTTGTGGCTTGTAGGGTTATTTATTAGATGTGGG
>Ga0209611_10010343_pt1 | contig 13780 bp, 22 predicted proteins | sample S1TSphgellanicum_3_FD_187693 | JGI IMG/M metagenome (GOLD analysis project Ga0209611, IMG submission 187693) | Host-associated microbial communities from peat moss isolated from Minnesota, USA - S1T2_Fc - Sphagnum magellanicum MG (SPAdes) (version 2) | ecosystem: Host-associated > Plants > Peat... | reverse complement strand
ATAGGCCTTGCTGATTATGCATAGCTTGGATATGGTGTACATATTGTGCTCTTAACTTTAGTGAACCAGCCCCACATGGGCCTTGGTGTTGCAAGGCTTAATTGGCAGAACTGAATCTCTAGTAACATAAAGCACTTCAAGGTGTTTCACTTTGTATTTGAATGCATCTCCTAACAAAGAAGATTTGTTCATCATTTGAAGGAGCCTTTGCCTGATCACATGCAAACCTCTCATCCTTTGAATTAGAAAACCTTTCATGCTTTATGTTGGGGAAGGCCTGTTTCCACAACCCTCCACTAATTTCCAGGCCTACACCCTTGGGTTACCACCCTCAAGGATATGACCCTCAAATTAGGGGATGCCCTGGGGAGCAGGCCTTCACCTGTACATAACTACATTAAACTGGCCTACTATTGAACATTGGCATATATTGGGCAACTGCCATGGCCAGTTCTCTAGTACGTTCAGTCGTTCAGTGCAGGGTAAAGCCCAAGGGTGAGGCCATTTCCAAATTAAGGGACTTAAGGCCTCTTTCCATTAGGCTGATGTGATCACGGTTACACACAGTTCACAATAGCCTAATGGAAAGCCACTGATATAGGGCCTTGTTTCTTTGTAGCGAGGTCAGTTGATTTCCACTAGAGAGCTGCAAATTTTTTGAAATTGACTAGAGAGCTGCAAATGTGTTGAAAATATTTAATTAATTGCGTGAGGAACTCTGGAAACACATGTTCTCATATTTCAAAACAGATGAGTCACAGTTTGATGTAGAGCTCCCGCAATTGATTCCTCAATGCATGACTGGGGGAGCTAACTATAAGCACATATAGTTGAACAAACCTAATGAAAAGCTACTCTGATCACATCAGCCTGATGGAAAGATGTCTTTAGAAGGAGGTTGAGTCCCACCCTAGATTTTGGGAATGTCCCCCCATCCCTGGGGATTTACCCATCATGAACCCACAGATTCAGGTGTCTTACAGGCTCTTCATGTGCCCTCCAAATACACTAGGAATTTCTCTAAGGGCGTCCTGACGAGGTGCCAGTGTTGTATAATAAGCCAGTTTGTCCTAGTTCCATGTAGACTTAAAAACCCCATAAGACTGTCTTAACTTACATGTCTGGCTAGGGAACTAACGTTTGCAACTAGAGTAGAAGATCAGATACCAGCAACTGTAGCAACTCAATAGCCCAAGTAGTCACAGTATATATATATATATATGGACAATTGCACACCAACACCCCACCAATTGAACTTGGTAGCCTGGATATTGGATGATCTCAAAATTACATGTTCACATGCAGAGAGACTGAAATTTGGGTCCCGTGTGAAAAATTTCATTGATGCTTTACATACCAATTGCTAGCTAGCACAACTTGATCAGTGACTAGACATGAATTTGACCAAAGAGCAAGCAGTTTATGTAAGTAACTTCAGGTGAGCTCACAGGGAGCTGTAACTTGTAAGGGTCTCTTTCAATTAGGCTGCTGTGATCACAGTAATACACAGTGTGTTGTGATCCCAGTGGCCTAATCTAAAGCCATCGACATAGGGCCTTATTTTTTGCTGCAAGGATAGCCACTTTTGATTGGAGCTGCAATTCTTGTGAAAATATGTAATTAATCATGTTAGGAACTCTGGGAACACGTGTTCTCATAAAAAAAGGAGAGATGTCATTGTATGGTGAGTCACAGTTTGACTCACAGTTCTAAGAGTTCATTGTTTAATGCTTGAACTGTAGAGCTGTGAGATGACTGTGAGCACAGCTGCTTGAATCGATATAATATAAAGCTGCTGTGATCACAAAGACTATGATCACAGCAGCCTAATGGAGAGAGGTCTGTGCAGTTGCAGGCTCTTGAATTTGTAGCAGGGAAACTAGCAAAACGGATCCATAGTGAAAGAGGTGAATTTGAGTACCTTGGCCATAGATTTGTAAAAGGATACAAAATGGGGTGTTTGACAGCTGGAGCAGTTTTAGTAGTATTGGAAGTTGTGGTCCTCTTGCAGGCTTGCCAATACTGTATGGGATTAAGGCAAATCCTTTCAGCAGGACATAACATTTCTCATGGAGGCTCGTCAACATACAGTAGGGAGGAGTCTACACAGTCCCCACATCAGTATGAGACATCCCCTGCAAACTTGCCAGACAAAGGATCAATATGAAGTACTGGGTGGTTTTGTGCAGATGCAGAAATGGATATGAATAATTTGCTAAGTCAATTGAAAGTATGTTGATCAAGTCTAATTTGTACTTTTGTTTTTCACAGGTCTTGAGAACACAGTTGATGCACAGAGACCATCCAGATTCACTATTGTCAAAGGCTTACAACACTAGCTCATTTTCTCAAAGGGTAGTGGCAGCAGTGAAAAGGAGCTTGGCTCATGGGGATTACTTCTCTGGTCGATTGATGAGTTCTAAAGGAGGATTTGAAGCCAGGTGATACCAGATGAAAGATCTGTTCAGTACAGCATGCTGACTGAGTACACGATGGCAGTGTCAATTGGCACACCTCCACAACAATTTTGTGTTTTCATTGATACTGGAAGTGACCTGTTTTGGCTGAACTGCAAGCCATGCAACCAATGCATCAGTCATTCTTATGGATCCCCACTTGATCCCAGCTTGTCCTCGTCTTATGTAAACACATTGTCCACCAACAAATCTTGCCAGGTACGCAAATGCTTTGATGAGAAACTTTTGCCCAAATCATGCAATTGGTCTCGGAACAAGTCTCCCCACGAATATAAGCTGCAAAAGCAATTTGACTGCCATGGGATTCTCCACTTAAAATCAATTTCAATTCAACAATCCTCCAGATGTTGATTGATCATTTGTTTAACCTATGTTAGTTTGTCATTCAACCTCATGTACTTGACCAGATATTTTCCCTTTTGAATCTCCTGGAACCAACTTGATGTGAAAACTTTTCAGTGTGTAAGAGTTATCTGAATTAACACAGGAAATTCATGAACAATAGATTGTTAATAGGTTCGATTATCTGACTACTCAAAATGGACCACAGAGAGGAACGGTAGTTCTGCGTTTACTGGGTTTTGGAGTGGTAACGCTTGTGGGAATAAATCCAGATGAAGCTCAAGTCGGAGACATAGCAGTAGAAGTAGCTCACAGTGGTTTCTATACGGGCGCTAAGGTTTGGTTGAAGGTGAGAGATGGAGCAAGGGGATGGGTGTCAATCTCAAAGCTACAGACGCAGTACCATTACACCTCGTACCTTGCGTAAAGTAACGCCTTTATTTATCGAGAAGCAACGTAGTGTACCTAGGATAGGAGACATTTGGGTTCCTAAGTCTGTTGTTTCACATAACCATTTCACCAAATTCTACATCCCTGGTGTGGAAGATTTGTTCCAAATTGGAGATCATCTTGTCAGGGTGGAACATGGTGGATCAAGATCTCGTGTCATCAGTTGGAAAATATGGCGCGATTCAGAAGGAAAGTGGTAGTTCCAACAAGAATCCGCAGATGAGCAAAGCTTTTCCATTTTTCCATCTAATTTTGCACCATTGAGACCAGTAGCAGAAGGAGATCAGTCTGAATTCGCAGACTAAATCATATAACATTTGCTCTTTTAAAAATCCAAAACGAATAAAATAGACTATAAAATTGTTTGGTGCTATGGTCGCCAATTGTGGCCTAAGGTCGAGTGTACAATAGAAAGTGTTGCAATTTTGGTTTGAAGCTGAACGTTTGCAAGATGACTAGCCCCCAAGGGATGGATGAATTGTTTTGGGGAAGAGACCATGAGGACGTCAATGACTGGGTAGAAAGGCTCACCATGGTAGCTGAAAGTGCAAGATTTGAATGCAGACAAGCTCTTCAAGATTGCGAAGTTGAATATGAGGGGTAGAGCAAAGGAGTGGTTCAAGAGGATGCAACCAGCACCAGCCGATTGGCCTGAGTTGAGAACTTTGATCGAACAGAAGTATGGAAATGTGGATGCCGATGACATCAAGATGAAGCTTGATGCCATCAAGCAAGAACTTAAGGAGAGAGTTCAAAATATTTTGAACGTCTTGATAAACTGTTTCAGAGGGGAAGGATACAAGACGCCGAGCAAAGGAGAAGGTTTTTGGCCATGTTAAGGCCTGAAATTCAAAAACTATGTGTGGTGAAGACGTTTACTGACATTGAAGAGCTGGTGAGTGCTGCCACTAAGCTCAAGAGAGTACTGGGTGAGCTTGGAAAGACTCCATTCGAACCCCTGAAGGAAGAACAAGAAGAGGGAGTTGCAGAAACGATGATGGAAAAGCAGGTTACTGCTTTAAACAACACACTCATTAATTTCTTGAAGGGGAATGTGCCGAATCCTGTCTCATCATCCTCTTCCACCATGTTTGGAGGGTGCCAGATCTGCAAGGGAGGAGACCATATAGCCACTACATGTCCGAAATTGAATGAACCACGGCCGAAATGCGCCAAATGTGGCATGTCTCATAGGACAGAAAATTGTGGGATAAAATGTTCCTTTTGTTCAGGTTTAAGACATTCAGAGGACAAGTGTTGGAAGAAACCCAAGGATGGGAAGTCACATTTTGGAGTAGCAAACTTCCTGGAAGTATTGCTGAATGACGAAGAAGCAACTCTACAACAACTCAACAAGTTGTGTGGGAATGAAAACATATTCTCATACACTCGAGTACCCAAGAGGAGAATGCCTGTCGAAGTGGCACTGACAGGTACTAAGCCATCTCTTGAAGCTGCAAGAGAGGGCACAAGAATGAATCGGGAGAATTTTGTCAGGTCAAAAATTCTGTCCCATTTCATTAAAGGAAAAGTGTCACTAACACCCACGGAAACAATGCTGATGATACCGGGAGAATTAGAACACCTAGAAAATCTAGTAAAAGTGGCTAGAAAGAAAAAGGATGTAGAAGCTGCGAATAATCAGGTGTCTATGGTTTCAGCAGCTCTAACACTTCGACAAATCTGCGTCAACAAAACACATAGGAGTAAGACACTCCACTTGTCAGTGGAAGTAAATGGCTATCTAGTGGAGGGACTTGTAGACACTGGAGCGTCTATGTCTGTCATGGCGACTTCAGTAGTTCGAGAATTAGGACTAATGCACTTGGTTTCTGGATTTGAAACTTACAAGACCACATCAGGAGTTGTTACGCAAGCTCTTGGTCAAATTGATGAAGTACCGGTCAAGGTTGGAGGTGTGTAGTGCACCATGACCTTCATGGTGGTGGACACGGACAGCTATGACGTACTGCTTGGACTTGATCTTCTGATCAAAATTGGAACAATTGTTGATGTGGAGCGAGGGTTGATCCAAATGAGGCACGAACCAGGAACCAAGGTGGAAGTATTACCATTGACCATGGTAAACATGCTGTAGAAAATGAACTCGAAAACTCTGATGCGAGAAGTTGCTGCTGCTTTGGGAAACATGCATCTCGATGGAAATTTGGACACGATTATCAGAAAGCCATCTTTGTGTGAGCACGTTGCAACTGGACAAATGGATGCACTGGTATCAGATTCAGACTCTAATACAGATGAAGATCATGAAGGAGGGCTTTAGCTGGTGAAGCCAGTTAATGATGAATCTGAGTTCGGAAACACCGAACTTGAGGATTTGGTATTGTTGGAAGGACCACAGCAAATTCTACAACTGACGTTGCAAGAGCAAGCTAATGATTTCATGAAAGAGGAAATCACAGATGCCGATGACTATGCCGATTGGATTAGGTGGGTTTCTGATGCAGAGCAAGGAAAGCAGGCTCTCCTTAGAGCTGCGAATTGTGCAAAAATGCATGTACTACTACAAGTCCAGCAAATGGACACTGCTGACTCTCACAACATCTTCAAAGAGCAGTTGGCGTTATCTAACAACCTGAAGGCAAGTTTGAGGTGGGGAGAGATTTGCCAAAAGATTCGAGTTGATCAGAATCTGGATGAGGAGAAAGGACAGCAACTCTGGGGAGTCTTAGAGCGAAATCAGGATGTGTTTGCTTCGAACAAAGGAGAGCTAAGCTGTTGTACTGTCGGAGAACACTCCATAGACACACAGGGATTTCCACCTTGCAAGGTAGCTCCTGGTCGATTATCATACTGGGAAGAGACAAATTGATGTGTTGGTGGAGTTGGGTAAGATGAAGCCGAGTGATTCTAAGTACGCCTGTCGTGTGACCCTGCCAGTGAAGAAGGACGAGAGTAGACGATTCTGTGGAGACTACTAACCACTGAATTTATAGACTCGGCAAGATTCGTTCCCCATGCCTCTTATTAACGATGTGATTTCCCAGCTGGGGAATTCAACTTGGTTTACTACACTGGATTTGCAGTCAGGATTCTGGCAAATTCGTATGGCTCCTGAAGATATGAAAAAGATGGCATTGGTTACCAGGACTAGGCTGTATGACTGGACAGTTATGCCTTTTGGTTTCAATAATGCGACAGTTCTTTCACCAAAACAATGTCGTTAATTTTCAAGGAATTGAGAGATAAGTTCTTGAAGGTGTTTATGGATGATCTTAATGTCCATAGCGAAAACTAGAAGGACCATCTGCAACACTTGGAAGTTATACTCTCCAAGCTTAGGGAAGTGAACTTGAAGCTGAACCCAGGCAAACGCTGTTTCGCTGCTGAAAGCATCGTGTTCCTGGGCTATGTGGTCAGTAAGGAAGGTACTAAGCCAGATCCTAAAAAGATTGATGCGGTGTTGCGTTTTCCAGAACCAACGACGGTCACCAGTGTTAGGTCATTCTTGGGACTGACAGGGTACTACCGAAAGTATGTACAAGGGTATTCAAGGTTGGCTGGTCCATTGTTTGAATTGATGAAGAAAGACGTTGCGTTTGTATGGAATCAGGATTGTCAACAGGCATTTGATTCTTTAAAGAGAGCACTTGTTGATGCTCCCATATTGGTGCGTCTAAACTTCAAGAGGCCATTCTGCCTCAATGTGGATTGGTCAACAAAAGGTGTTGGTGCCATCCTATCACAAAAGGAAGGTAGATTCAAGAAAGTAGTGGCTTATGCCAGCAAGGGCTTGATTGTGGCGCAAAGGAAGTTTCACCCCATGGAAGGGGAGTGCTATGCATTGATCTGGGGCATCATGCATTTTAAACTGTATCTACACAGAAACCATTTTACTCTGAGAACAGACCACAAGCCGCTTGAATGGTTGGCGACGATGTCAGATGCACATGGCAGGAGAGGCAAGTGGATTGATATGCTGCAGGATTTTAGCTTCAAGATATTGCATCGACCAGGCTTGAGACATACGAATGCAAATGCTTTGAGCAGAAATCCAATAAGGCAGCCCACGGATGATGATGACTTCAGTGAAGAAATCTAAGACATTGGAAGTCCTTTGACTAACACATCTAAAAGAGAAGGGGATACTCTATTTGTTCAGATTGGCGAAGAAACAGAATGGCTCAGCATCAGAAGAAAGGACAGGGAGTGTGTGCAACATCATGCGTATTGTGACCATGTTAGCAACTAGCAGCTGTATATGGTTATTGTGGTATCAGAAGAAGACCAGGCCAAGGAGTTTGTGCCATATGAGGCAGAAATTGTAAGGGAGAGTGAGCTTGTGCAGGACGAAGATGTGAGAGTGGTGCTGAAGAGGAGAAGACCCCAGTGCTATGACAGGTAACAGCAATTAGAGCTAGTGTTGGCTGCTCAACAACTATTTGAGTCTAGTGAATGTGACTTAGTTCCTACAGGTTCGAATGAGGAGGATGAGTGGAGCGCAAGCACCACACACCAAGACATATGGGAGGATGTGACCTGCATGGATTTGCTGCAAAGAGGCATGCTACCAGACACTGTTGATTCTGTGGAGTCTAAGAGAACAAAGAAGAGGATATTGAACTACCACTGGCAAGATCAATCACTCTATTTCAAGGGCTTACTTGTACCAAGGCTAGAAGACCGCATGGGACTAGTAGTTCGAATGCACAAAGACCTAGGGCATTTTGGAGAAGAAAGGACTCTGGTTAAGATATGTAGGAGGTATTTTTGGCATAATCGGACTGAGGATGTGTAAATTGTGGTAAAGATATGCCAACAATGTCAAATGGTGAGAAGAGTGGGGGGTATACGCTCTGAAGATGAGAAGTTAAAGAGCATACCCATTTGTGATCTATTTCATAGAGTGGCTATGGACATGCAGGACCATTGCCTGAAACCAAGTCAGGAAACAAGTACATACTGGTGGCAATCGACCACTATTCTAAATGGTGCGAGGCAAAGGCAGTTGTTGATCATGGTGCTAAGACTACGGCCAAGTTTCTGGAAGATGACATAATATGTAAGTATGGGGTCCCCAAGTTCGTACTCATTGACAATGGTGGGGAATGGGCTACAAAATTCGATGTTATGTGCAAGGACTACAACATCCAATATCAACATACTACACCCCAATGGCCTCAGTGTAATGGGATGGCAGAGCGCTTGGTCAAGACTATCAAGCACGACATTATCGTTCTTGCTACAACACCAGGAAACATAAACTGTTGGGACAAGCATCTGGCTAAGGTATTGTTTGGGTACAAATGTGGGATACAGGCGAGCACCAAGTTTTCACCCTTCATGATTCTGACAGGTCGAACACCACGTCTCAGGGCAGACAATTACCTGCATGCTCTAACTGCTACGACTAATGATGATGTTGATATTGAAATTGCTGCAGCACAGTTTCTACTGAAGGTGAAGCTTATAGCAAGTATCCACGAAAATGTCTTGCTCAATGTGGAACAGGCACAAAAGAAACAAAAGAAGACCTATGATGGCAGAAAAGGTAAGCAGACTTTTGAATGTTTGGTTGCAGGTGAAATAATGGTCAAAATGAAAAAACCAGGAAGGAAGAAAGCCTTGGCTGCAAGCTAAGAAGGTCCATACCAATTCATTGGACACGTAGACGGAAAGGGGAACTTTGATTTTGAAGAGGGTAGTCAAGTGTGCATCATCCAGGATGTTGATGGATGCCAATGGGAAAGGCCTCATAGGGATCTTCAAATCTATCACGTTCAACAACAAAAAATGAAGTCGAGGGACTCAGCTTTTTAAAGAACGGAGGGGTTACATATGTGACCGAACAATAGGTCACCATACTTGTGTGAACATAGCCTGTTGTTTGAGTTAATTTTCTAGCCGTCAGTGGTTTTGGCTGCGGGGATTTCTCCATTACTACTACAAAGAATGCATGGCGGCTGCGTCTGGATGTGTTGTGAAATCAGATCACGCGCGAGTGAGATGACGGCGGATTATGGCGGAGTGGAGCCGCATTGATGAGCGGGAGTGGATGGAACGATGACGGAAGAGGAGGAGGAAAGGTTGAAGGCCAAGGAGGATCGGCAGAAGAGGAAAGAACATCAGAGAAAGTTTTCGGGAAACTTAGTGGGCTATGGGCGAGAGTGTGGAAGAGGAGTATAGAGATGCACAGATAGGTAGTGGAGAAGTTTTGCTCTGGCTGGTTGTTGAAGTTCTTCGCTGCACCAACAATTTAACTAGATAGTTATGAATGGCTTGTAGGATTAGCCGAGAGGGGTTGGAGACGAGGTGTTTTGTCTTTGATGAATGCATTGCAACAAGGATGCTTGTACTCTTTGGATTTTTTATGAATGAAGGTGTAAGCTCCAGATTCGATGATCAGAATCTGCTGATTTTGTATAAGGGTAAGCGGTGTCTATGTGAAGATCAACAGGTGTGGGCAGGAGAGTTTTAGATAAATTAGAGAGAAGAGATTAGAAGGTGTTGGTTGGTGTTAAAATCGCAGAGAATTCAATCCTGTGTAGGTACATCAAATTGTCCGGTTTATTGTTTGGTCATACACCCTCTCTTTTTGGTTACAATCTCACCAAACACTTTCTACTTAAACCAAACCACTGGTTTAGGTGGCATCCTCTTGGACTCTGGTGGTGCATTTACCTATCTCAACCCTATTGCTCACACTGGTGTGTCCCAAGTTAGTGTCATTTTCTTAAACAAAAAGCTCTACCTAGATTTTTCCTTTGTATTTTCAGCTCCTTTACTTGCCTGAAGAAACTTATTTTCAACAAGCGAGATCTTCTATAATGGAAGATACCAGCCAGACTGTATTGGGATCTTCTAACCAACGCAAGGTATCAACCAACCTATCACTATTTCTAAAAAGGGCAAAAAGTCAAATAAAAATCAATGGCCATAACCATCACACAAAAGACAAAAGGGAAGGCCAAAGAAAGGCCAATAAATGGGAGAGAGCTATTCCCTCTTATGGTAGGAAGTTATCTCATCCTATCTCATCCACAACCTCTTTAATGTCATCTACATGTAAATCTTGAGATCTAAAAGTAATAGGAGGTCTAGAACAAGCATCTCCTACCAAACCAATCTTCCTTTCTATAGTAGAGGCTAAAGCACATTGAAAAGCAATACTAACACACTGCCTAAAAAACTAAATGTAAAAAGACAAAGATAAGTGATCTTTCGATTGTCTATCGTGGAAAAAACGAGCACATTCCTTAATGAAACAATCCATATCACGCTTGGATGCACTATGCACCTCCATGGCCATCAAAATAAAATGGTGCCTCTCGTGAAGCTTTTTATACTTGCGGATTTTAATAATGGTGCTAAGTTTCACAGCTACACCTATTGGTCAACTATTGACATTCAAAGCCACCATCTTTCATGTTGAGTCAATAACCACCACATTGGCAACAAAGACGTGGTTCACACAAATCATGTAGAGATCGGTTTGTAATGAATCTCCTTACATAAGGGCATACCATCGCTCTCTCCATACAACATGCCCATTTTTTCAAGCAAAGGCATATATGATATCTTTGATGGTGTCATGTGTGGCTATTCGTTGACCATCGAATGGACAATGTGTTAGGTGTGTGCTAGATGCGTCTAACCCATGTCCACACTCACACATGAGAAGATTAAATGCCAAAAGACGAATCAAATTGAAACGAAAACACATTGACAAGGTGAAAATAGTGTGTGATGTGAAACGAATGGATAGACATCACAAACTTACTAGGTTTCATAGGTTTGTACAAATTTTGTGCAAAATTCAATTTTCATATGTTTGTACAAAAATCACACAAACTTCATGTTATGGTCAATATGAATGATATTTGTACATATTCAATATTTTACATATTCAAATGGATGAGACATTGTTTTTGAATAAAAGATGGGAATGTTCATGTTTAATACCCAAAAATCACATAATTATATCCAAAATTACATCACAACAACTGCATAGATTTAGTTAAAATGTAAATTGTATGTATTTCACATTAAAACATCACAAATAAAAAATACATATAATTTACATAGAAATAATATGTATATTTTTCATGCCATTTTTACACTTTGAAGCCCACAGATGTTGCACAAACATATTGTTTTATGATTTTCATAGGGATTTTATTGAAATTTTGTGATATTGTAAGTTTGTGATGGATGGCTTAACAATCAACCATAGCCCCATCCCCTTGTTTAAACAAGAACGGATGCTGGATTTGGAAGTAAAGGAAATGAAATCATTTTCCAAGATAGACCTAAAGGATGTGTTGTTATGAATGTCCATAAAAAATGCTTGTAGACCTAGGGCGTTGATAATTACCAAACTCTCAAAAGAATGGTGTATCCTTCTAACTGCAGAAGGAAGATTATCCTGGGCTACAAGAAAGCATGACAAAAGGAGGTGTGGGCCCCCCTCAACTTGAGAAACATACTCTTCCAAAATGGGTTTATGAAAGATACGAAACCTAGAACATAGATACGAAACCACCAAAGCCCAATTCCATAAAAAGGCAAATGGGGCACAATTTTCCATAGATGAAAGGCCTAAACCACCAAAGGAGATCAATAGTCGAGCCTAATGCCCCATTAAAGGCCCTAAATAGACTCCCATGACCCAAGACCCATAATGTCTCCACATACTTACAAAATTCTCTTATCAAAATTTGCTAAAAGAAATAAGAAAGAAAAAAAGGGAAGAACTGTCTAAATGAGAAAAAAGGTTAACAAGTGACACATGAAGACAAAATGCCCAATGCAAACCTGGGCATCTCCCAAAAGAAGAAAATCATTGATATGCGACACATCTTGAAATAAAACCTCATCTAGTAAATGCATGACAAAGCCTTGAAAACCCATTGACGCACCCAAAATGCATAAACCATATGTGACCAAAATGCAACCTTAAGTAATATTTATGCCTAAAATGTTTTTTAATAGATTCCAAAGCTTGCATTTTGATACATTGGCCTTAAACCCAACTAGGGCTAACTGGGTCGAAAGGTGGTTAAAGGCAATAACAACTTCACTCATAAGGCCCATAATGTGGGTGTCATCCATTAGAGATGGAAATACAAAACTGAGGTTTGCACAATGGTTTTTAAAAGTGTTTGATAATGGGTGAGGGCAAATAAGGGACCACTTAGGGGGTTACCCTACCTTTTACCTGAAGTTAACTCAATCACAGTGACCCCTTCCTCATGTTGCCCATGCTAATAAATAAAAAAAGAATGAGCACCATAAAACAACCTAGTAAAAAGGACAATGTTTGCCAAAGGTCCCTTAATATCTCATAGTTCTTTAAAAATAACAATTCAAGAAACATTATTAAAAGCATTTTTGATGTTGACTTGCATCATGACCCAACTAAAGTGTAGGTCGAAAAGGACCAAAAGGGATAGTTTCATAGCCTCCAAAGGTCGAAACTCCAAATTGATGGGGGGACAGGTGTTCTTGAAACAACCCCCAAAGCTTTAGGATAATGGAATGACTAATAAACTAAAGAAATGCCTCACCTATGGCAATAAGACGAAGACTTCCCATGTCTTTCACCATTGCCAACAATTTGCTAACCCCCAACACCAGGGCCATTGATCTAGCGATATCACCATGGGTAATAACAACAACTTGGAATAATTCTGAAGACCCTGAGGATGGATCCTTTGGTATGAAACATCTTGAGAAATGTTCATAAATCATCCTAAATTACCCACCTGAAAACAAATGAAGAGTAATGGCTAAGGCTTATGTAAACAAAATCCTATCCAAGACAAAGATGTGTTCAGACTAATAATAAAAATAAATGGAGGGACATGGTGTAAGGGAAGGGGGTGTAGTTGGCACATAATTGCAATGGTGTCCTTTGTGGGAACAATTGGTGACATGGGTTGAAGAATTCTAGAAGCACAACTATACTTTCTGATTTTACTTAAAATTAGACATCAACAAAGATGAATGGTTGATGAATCATCCAATGAGTGGTGGGAACAAAGAGCACAAGAGGCATGAAAGGACTCCTTTTGAAAAAAAAAACTAGTCACCCACCATAAACCTCTTAAGACAAGCAAAAACCTCTTGTTGACCTAAGCAACCTCCTCGGCTATAGTGCAAACATCAACAAGACAACAAGAGGAAAAGGAACCATGAGGGAAAAAAGCATGCTGACTCGTCCATTAGATCTTGAGCAATTCGGTCAAGGGGTAAACAAAAAACATGCTTGATTTCGTCATGGATGGCTTAAGGGATCCTGCAAAACAAGCCTCAAACAACCCCAAAATGAAGCTAAATTGAACCTAAAACCAACCCGAAGAAGCAAGGGGGATAAAACTAGAGTGTAGCATAGGAGGAAATGACACCTACAAAGACAAAGCAACCTAATTAGTCTAGGAGACAAGATTGGCATGAAGGTGAACATTCTTAACATGTTTCGAGAAGCTGCTTGAAATGTAAAGGTCAGGGTAGTGGAATCAAGGGGCATCTTGAATCGATGGAAGACGCAA
>Ga0209611_10010342_pt1 | contig 13781 bp, 4 predicted proteins | sample S1TSphgellanicum_3_FD_187693 | JGI IMG/M metagenome (GOLD analysis project Ga0209611, IMG submission 187693) | Host-associated microbial communities from peat moss isolated from Minnesota, USA - S1T2_Fc - Sphagnum magellanicum MG (SPAdes) (version 2) | ecosystem: Host-associated > Plants > Peat... | reverse complement strand
AAAATTGGCCCACTAGATGACGGGCACATGATTCACTTTGGACACAAGCAAGCAGCACACATGCCTAATTTCTGTGTTGGTAAGTGAAATCTTGACCAAAAATGAGCCATTCAAGGGCCAAGGGCCTCTCATTGGTGGGAGGAGGTGGCCACTGAAATGCCCAAAAGTGAAAATGAAAAATATAAGAAAAAATGTTCTAAGAAAGGGATAATAATTTCTTGGTTGGTGCACATAAAAAAGACTATACATTTAATGCTCACAAAATTTAGAAAAATGAAAGTTGCTAATAACTTTGCTCTTTGCAAAGAGAGAAGTCAACATTGGGAATTGTTGAGGTAATCTTACATTTGGACCCAATGTTAGTATCTAAGATGTTAACACCTCTAACACTAAGATAATAGCACGGAGCTATCACTAACCATGATGCTACCTAACACTAGGACTCCTTATTCAAATCTATTGGTGTTTGTAGGGTTTGGAAACTAAAAAAATTGTATCTTTGCATCATGATGATTCACACACAATGTTAATGTTTAGATATATTTGGTTGTTCTTTTCATTTTTTGTGACGTGCACAAAACATCCTTTTTGTCGAAGTCTTCTTCACTTCATTTTTCACTAACAAGCTTTTGTTCCTTTCATTTTCAGGCTCCTACAAGTTCTTCCAACGAACTATGCTCCACAGTTCACAAGGGTCCTCTCAAGTTTATGAGTTTGCAAAACTCATCTAGTTAAAAAAATTTGATCATAAAAGATTAGGTTCCTCAAAAATTGAAAAAATGGGCTCAATTTTGTTTATAATTTTCAAATTGTTCATCCTCATAGTTGGAGAGATTGGTGCCAAGGAACTCCGTGCTTTTTTTATTAGAGTTCTTGAAACATGAGCAAGTTGTTTTGTCAAAGAAATATTCGTAGAAGACGTGGACAAGGGGAAGGGGTTTAAGTGGAGGGGAAAATGGAAGGGAATGAACATTAGTTTAAGTGTTAACTTACCATTGAGTTATAGAACCCATTTTAAAACTAGTACATAGTAAAAGAAATCCAATTCAAAATTTTCACATTTTGCAAATTTAGTGTTAAATTACCATCTACTTAGCACTAAGTTAACATTCCGTACCATGTAGGGGCACCAAGTCACTTTTAGTGGTACATAACATGACATATGTGAATTCAATGATAATTTTTCCATTTGTAACACTAAGTTACCATTGAGTTGTCATTGGGTCTAAATGTAACAGAAGGCATTTAAACCAAAAACCAATGGTAGCAAAAAAAAAAAAGGTTGTAACATTATCATAATAACTTACTATTTTATAGTTGTTGGGCTTTAATAAGTCTAATTCAATTTTGATTAAGGGAATGTAAGATGGCTAAAAAAGTTTGAGGTAATTTTAGGTCCAAGGGAACAAGTTAAGATGTGTGTCCTTATCCCAATTGGATTTTGGGGGTGGGCAACTTGGTTAGGATAAGGGGGTGGTAGGTTAACCAAATTAAGACAAGGCAAGGTTATCATATGCTTGCCTTAGACTGGCTAAATTCACTAGATAAGAAGGTACAAATAAGGTGGAAGGTGTTTCTCAAAATCTTCTAGCAATTAAGGTTAGGGCATAATAGTAATGATAGTTTTTTCATGAAGTTGAGAGGGAAGGAAGTCATTGTTGACCTTTCCTTCCATTTCCAAACTAATGAATGTGACATGAAAGGTTGTGACGAAGGAAAAGGGATGATGTTGTGATCTTTGAGGTTGAGGGGGGATTTTGGCACATCATGATAGGGCAAGGTAGGTGAAGGGGGCTACAACATCATGGATGAGCAAGTTTATTAAGACACACTCAAATCAACAACCCCCTTGGAAGATGGAGGTAGGATCTTCAAAAGATGGTGATGGTGGTTCCTCAAGTGGAAGTTTCATGAATGTTATTAATGGAGGCAAAAGGTGGAGAAATAAATAGAGGTATTTAGGCTTGTTGTCGGATAGAAGAAGTAGGAATAAAGAAGGGGGAAGGAGCTTGGAAAAGGGGGTTGTTAGATTTAAGAATGGAAAATGAAAGTCTACCGTCTCATGAAAGCAAAAAAAGAGGAAACTAGGGGAAGTCTTGTAGAGGTAGTGCATTAAAGGCTATTTTGGGGTGTGGCAAAAAGCTTTTGAAGTGTAGGTAGTAAGGATATAAGGTTGTTAATAAAAGGAACCAACATAGAAACAAGGTTAAAAATTTAGGTAGAGAAAGGAATTGGAGGCTCAGGATTGATAGATGCATTGTAACCCCTTTCCTTGAGATGTAAGAAACGTTTTATGAAATACCTACTAAACTCCATGTATGATGGTGCTTGTATGATTATTTTTTAGTTTAGGGTTGTAGTTAGTTAAGTTTAGAGAAAGGGGAAAGGGTTTGCAAGTAGAGGTAGGATTTATGTATAGAACAAACATAAAAGAAGTACAAAAATGGTGGAGTTGTTAAAAGGGAGGATTCTACTTGGTAGAAGCCAAAACCTTTACATTATGTTGGTTTTGTTGTTTTAAGTAGAAGGTAGAAGAAGGGAGACAAGACAACTCAAGTGAAATGAATATAACCTCGTTTCCTACTTGCCTCTTATTACATTAAGACCATTGCATTTATAGGATAATTTTTCAAAGGAGTAAGTTGGGAATAATTAGTGAAATAACTAGGGTACATAAAAAAAGAAAGGGTTAGAATCTAGTTAACAAATTGTGACACCCCTTTGGATGCTTTCCAGGGGGTAGGGGGAGTGGCCTAGGTCAAGGTGTTAAGTATGTGTTAATTTTGTGCTTAACAATAATTCCTCATCTGTTTATCGTTATATCAATGACAACAAAAATTGTGCATTATTTGACAACACAAATGATGGAATCATTTGTTATTTTAATCAGATGTTCCAACATCAGCAAGTAAATCATTGCAACTAGTAGTCTTAAAAAAATGACCTACATAAGTCACAACAACATAATAATAATGTGATCTTGTGGATTAAATATCTTTAGACATCTCTCCATTGGCTATCATATTGGTCTTCTTTTGGCATTTGGTAACCCATCTATTTTGTGGAAAACATTTGCTAACCCACCTTTACTTTCAAGCAAATTTGACAGAGAATTTGTTTAATCATTGAGACCAATCTATAGATCCCACTTCTCCTTAAATTTCTTATGCAATGAAGAACCCATCTCCCTAGAGTTCCCAATTATTTGGATCTTTTCCTAACCATGAATTCCCAAACCCTAACCCAATTTTGGTTAAGCATATGTAAGTTGGATAATGGAGTTTTAGGGTTAACCTAAGGTTCATGGGATAGGATAGTAAGTTTGATCTTATCCCGAGTGGATTGCCACAGGGGTGGGTGGCTTAGATAGGATAAGGTGGGAAGTAAGTTGACTATCCTTCCACTTCCAAATTGATGATTAGTGTGTGAAGAAGTGGAAGGTAGTGAGGAGTGATGATTAGGATTTGAGATTTGGGTTATTAAAGGGGCAAGATGTATTATGAAATAACAAGGTAGTGTGAGGGGGCTACTGCATCATGAGGAGGTGAACTTTCAAGATACACCCAACCAAGCAACACGATTGAAATGGAGATGGAGACATCACTAGTTATTGATGACAATTGCTCAAGGGAGGTCTTTAAGCATTGTTCCACTTAAGCACAAATGAAGGAAAAGGTGTAAAAAATTGGTGTTAAGCCTAGTAAAATAAAAATAAAAAAAGAATTAATTGGTTAATGAGATGAATGACTACAATGAAATACTTACATAGGGGTAGAAGTATGATTATGTAACTATGACACCTCTTGGATGTTCCTCGATGGGCAAGGGGAATGACTTAGGATAAGATGTGTTAATTTTGTGCTTAACATGTGATCCTTACAAATAGATAAATGAATTGAAGTACAATTTAGCATATGACATCTTGCCTATCAACATCTATGTTTATGAAAATGATTTTCTTCACAAAATGTGCAATTTCATAGAGGTGGCTCTTAATTAATTAAATCATAATCAACATCAAAGTTGATGCTGTTGTTCATTTTTTTAGAACCAACATCATTTCCTTGAGGAGAACGTACATTCTTTAGACTCAAAATCATTTCTCAGAGGAAAATAATAAAAGATACTAAGATACCAAGAGAGAACTTACCAAACATCTTCATGCATAGGAACTATTTGGGCCCCGACTTCACATGGAGATCACTTTTACTACCATAACATTTAGATAATGCAGTTGGGGTGGACACAATAAAGTTAACTGGTAAGTGGCCAACAATCTAAAACCAATGTTGGTCAGTTCTTCGTTGATTTCCTTGACCATGGGGACAGTCACAGGGTATAAAGTAACCAGGCTTCTAAGTTTTGTGAGACCCATTATAGAGTCTTAGTATCCTGTTGTGGACTTTGGTTCTGGTTGATAGTCTGGGTCAAAAGCCAATATCCGGCAAATAATGGTATGAATAATGAATCACTCTTGGGTGAGTAAATTTGTTGGGTAAGAATTACTAGTTCCATTTTAGTAAGAACCAAACCAAAACTGGGTCTAATTTTCAAAACCATAATTGGAATTGGTTTTTCGAATCTATTTAGGTGTGGAACTAAAACTAGAACTGGTATTTTTTGTGACTAGAACCAGAGGTTATATGTCAATTACCCTTTGGTTGCAGTCTGGGTTAGTATGAACCAGACCAAAAACTGGTCCAATTTTCAAAATCCAAGCGGGAACCAAAACTAGAAATTTTTCTTTCAAGAATCCAACCCAAAACCGATTTCTTGAAGTTCCATTTATATGTGAGACAAAAAACAAGATAGTTCTAATTTAATTTTCAGAACTGGAATTGGAGGTTGTTCATAAAAGTAAAAAACCGCCCAACACTGATATGAAGCAGTGTTGTGTGGTTATTTGAATCTGCAATAGATACTCACTGGTTATCAACCTGGGTATGTACCCACTTACCTGACAGGTATGAAAAATTCAAAAAACTGGGTATGGTATATAACCATGGTTCTCAAAAAAAAACCAACATTTGACCTTGATTCTTTGCTGGTTCTTCATGAAAACTGCCGGTTCTTTGATGTTTCTAGAATAACTGGAACTGGTGATTCTCTGAGTCTGATTTTCCCCAAAAATTGAGACTGACAGAAATTGTTCTATAAAAAATTTCAAGAACTGCAACCACTGGTTATTTTAAAAATCAAATAACCGGATGACACTGGTATGGACCCTTGTGTTGACCTGGATTTTCCTGTTGGTACCCTGTTGAGTGTTTAGGCTAAGTCCAACCATCTGGACATAAAGGGGATGACTGAGGATGGAGTCAGGCCTCTACTGGAGGTTTTTCTTCTAATGGAGGTCCCAGTCCTGGTCTCCTGATGATCTGGTGGAATCAACAAATGGAGGCTTCCTTCTTATCCATATCCCCAAGTAACAAGATTGGACCGCACCCTATTGCAACTTGAATCACGGGTTCAACATGTGGGTTACCACGTGCCAATTGGGAGATTCCTTCCCCAAAGGATATTTGGGCCAGCAAGGGTGAACCAGTACCTACGCTGGTACCTTCACCTTCTCGAGTGGGGCCTGGGAGCGACTGCATTTAACCAAGGAAATGTTAAATTTGCATGTGAAGACCGTGATCTGAACTTAATCTTTTAATGGGATGTATACAATATTAAGAAGCAACCAATATTTTTGGACCTGCGTACCAGTGTAGGTACTGGTTCATCCAAGGCATGTGGCCCAGGGTGAAAGTTCCATCCCTGAGGATGATGGATGTGAGGGTTGAAATTACTGCTTTTGAGTAAATTGCTCTTTCACCCTGACAACCCAAAAGCTTTATTTTGAGGAAGCTAAGGAAGAGAGAAGTGAAGGTTCATTTCTGAGGATAGGAGGGTTGAAGTCACTCCTTTTGACTAAACTGCTTATTTGCCCTGCCAACCCTTCCCTCCCCAAAAACTGGAATTGAACAAGAAAAGTAATAGAATAAATTAAACTTCTCGTCTGAGTTTGGCTATCCAGAAAATTCCTCGCATCTATGGAACAACTTCTGAGGTTTGGCACAAAAGGTGATGTATTGACAAATTTTTGGTGACTGGTTTGCTTCACATGATTGGTGAGGGTTTTAGAACCTATGCTTAGGATTTGTAATAGGGTGGGAGCTGTTTTCCACCTTTTGCTTTCGGTTAGGGTGTTGTCTCAACTTTGGAGGTGGACTTCTTCTCTTTGTGAATTTTTTGCCTTTCCCTTCTGGATTGCTGCTTTTTCTTTTATTAATGGTTTGATTTTCTAAATGTTTGGGAGGGTTGTTGACAAGTAGTACTTCATGGACAACAAAAGTATGATCCTAACGTCTTGGATGTGAAGGGTCTCCTCCCCTGTTTCTAAAAAAACATTCCTGATGGAGCCAGGGTGGCGACCATCCCTAGGCAGATTCAGACAGATTTCGCCAGGTCGGCCACAGTATTTCTTTAGACTGTAGCCAGTAAACATAAATGTGGCGACACCCTCCCCCAAAAAACAAAAAAACAGTTTTTTTGTCTCTTGTAGACTATTTTAAACGATTAATCCCCTTATTTTTCATTTGTAATGAAAGGAGCCCTTTCAAAAAAAGTAAAAATCTGGTGATAATTTGTCAGAAAAAAAAGCACTGGGAACTGCCCTTGTACTGTGAGGCCATGTGAATGGAGGGTGGGGTGGACCCCCGGATCCTGAGTGTGTACCAATGCCCACTGCCAAGGCATGCATTACCCCCTTAATAGTAAAGGCAGGCCAGCATGTCAGGAAATTACAAAATTATGAAACACAATTTCTTGCAACAAGGGTCTGCCCCGGTGTGGGGGGCATTTCACAAAACAGAATGCCCACTGGCCAGGTCATCATACTTTGGCGCATGTTGGCCAGCAGATTGGCCTCCATATGGTCATTGGTTCGACTCCAATCTTGGGCGCCCTGGCTCTGCTGGACTGGTGCCAAGGTCTTCGAACAATCACCAAACATATCCATAACCATCAATTTGTGTAACATATTCATATCATCATTGCTATCTGCCACCACATTTATTTCCTTCCCTTGTGGTTGAGACTAATGGGGAAACTGTAACAGGATCAGGGTTCCAGAATCGGGATGCTAGGCAGTGGACTGAAGACCCAAGCCCTCCATCCACATGTGTAGTTGTAGAGTTCCAAGATTTTCCAAAACAATCAAGGCTAGGACATTGTGTGAATGTAATATAAATAAATGTGGCAAGTGGCTTCATAATTAGTATGTGTATGTAGATCAATAAGTGAGTGTAGGATCAAAACCATGTATTTTTATTACATAGTTATGAAGATCTATGTTTTTATTTATATAAATATTTTTTCACGTTTTTATTTTCTATTTGTAACTATTATGTCACACCATTTTTTTATTATAGATTTCATATAATTATAAACAATGCCAAAACTTTTGAAGATTAAAATTTCAATTCCTTTCACAATTCCATTTCATGAAATTTTGCATTCATACAACAACTTGTTTTCCTAAAATGAAGGTGTTTTCAAAGATTACAAACATTCATTTATATATTAACAAAAAAAACTAAACAAAAAATTTCTTGAACTTTACATATCACATGGTTTCCCTTGTGATTCAACATGCACATTAATGTGGAAAAGATTTTTCACATCAATTATTATGTGTGAATTAATGCACATTAATGTGACAAAGACTTTTCACATAAATTATTATGTGTGGGTGCAAACGGGATAACACAAGCCACAATCGCATGCTTTTGGAATTGCTTTTGGGGTAATATTTTTTTTTAAGTCTTCAAAAAACATTTAAAATTTTTAATAATTTTTATAATATTATTATGTCACGGTTTATATAAACGATTTCAAAATATATATAATTATCAAAAGTTTTGAAGTCTATTTATATGTCCTTTTAATGTTAAAAAACACACGTTATAGTGCTTAATGAATGTTTTTGAGAATTTATTATTCATTGAATATTTTTCAAGTTAATTCACATCTTCTAATGATATATTATTAACATCATTATATAAAAAAATCTTATACTTTCAACACCAAATTAAATTATTGTTTCTAAACATGAAAAATCATTGATTACATTTGTTGTGGCTTGTGTTAACATGATTGCACTTGTGTAAATCAATTTACGTTAATGTGATAAAAACTTTTCCACATGAATTATCATGTGTGAATCATGCACATTAATTAAAATTATGATTGAACCATAATTAAATTATGAAAGCCAACCACCAAGTAAATCACTAAATTTAACTTTTAAAGGTAATTACATAAGTAATAATCTAATTACATCAAGTTGCATGCACATTGTGAATTGCAATACACCATTTGTATTCATGTTGTTAAAAATTATGTTAGACAATTTATAAAATCATTTGAATATCTTAAAAGGTGCGTGCATTGGCCTTTGTGTTTAAGAATAATGACAAAACATAACAAAACCTTGAAACAAACCAAACAATGGTGTTTCGAGTAGTGTTGGTAGGTTTAGGGTATGGAGGCAAGTCTTTAAGTTAGGTTTTGGAGTTTAGAATTTTGTTGAAATTAGATATGGATCTAAATTGTGAAACTGTCTGTTGCTAAACTTGGAACTCACACTTAAACCTTTTTAAAACATGTCAAAATTCTTTAGTTATAAGGTTTTTGAAATGTATGAAAGTTAAGCTTTAACTTTTAGCTTGTGATAATTCAACTTTGAGTTTTGCGCAAACTTTATGGGATAAATTGTGGTGATGTCAAGTGCATATGCATCACCAAACAAAAAGATAAAAAAGTTATTTCATCACCTTTTGATTTAGTCCTAAAATGACACTAGACTTATTTTGTAATTTTAATTCAATGTTTTACCATTATTTGAATGCACTAATGTCTAGATCACTATTAAATCAACAATTCAGCCCCAAACTACAAGTTGCTAAAACAATATAAAAAATAAACAAATATTTCCTAAAAGGTTAGCAAAATTGTTTGAATTCACACCAGAAAAACACATTTTTCCACATGTCAAACCTTAACCAAATTGGCCCTGCCCACTATAACACATGGTGAACTTACACAAACAAACCATTTTAGTATTCACGAATAAGTTTAAGATGCATAAATATGACATTTGTGGCTTGATAGTGAGCCCCAATAATTGGTTGCAACTTTATGTCCAAACTCTAGTAGCCAACTTGAATTTAGGTATAAAAATGAGCAGGGCAAAGTGACCAGATCATGGAAACAAAAGTCACTGAACCTTCCAAGTTCTAGTGCACTTGCAACATTTTGAAAAGCAAAGCAAAAAAACAATTAAACTTAAACCAAGATCCTAATTCATAAAAAAAAAAAGGGGGTTCAAGAGTGAAGACCCAATAAGGTAGGAGAGAAGTCCACCTACTTGTAGGTTGCCATTGGCCAAAGAACAATTCATGCATATCACATGCAAGTAGTTTTCCATTCCTCAATGGATTGATTATAAAGGAATTTCTCAAGAATATAAAACTTTTGAGCAAACATACAAATGACCAATCTAAATAGGTCATTAACTTGTTCCTTAACTTAGTCTTCATAAAATTGAACGTCCTAAAAAATTGTGCATCTTCCATTAAACTAATGACTTAGATAATTGCAATTTCAACTAGTTTGATCCATTTTGAAATTTTGTATGTAATAATTTAGGAAAATGTCAATCGCCTACACAACTATGTCAAAGGGTTACAAGTACAAAGTTTAGCCATAGCCACCTTGGAATTATTTTTCATCATCATAAACAAATAAAAAATGTTGTAAATCAAGGGTTGCATAATCTAACACAAGTGGAATACATACCTCAACAAAACCACAGCACACTTTTTGGGCACACAATAGAATGCTTTGGTAACATTCAAATGTAGCTACAATGTTGATTTAGGGTTAAGGCCTAACCAATACTGGGGATAAACCATGAGTTACACCCTAACCATCTACATGCATGTACCTACTTAGTAGTCACCAAGTGCTTTACCTACTTTTCTACTTACATACTAATAACCATTTATGTGTCCTATTTACTCACCCATCATACTCATCATATTTACTTTATGCAGGGAGTTACTAGTTACCTAGGTAGGGTGAAATGGTTGAAACATAATAAAAGGAGTCACTTGCACCTTTTTGGGTCTTTTAAAAAAAATATTATTTGGGCCAATTTATGATTGTGTGTTGAAAATAAATACTTTTTTATTACATCTTCATTATATATCATGAATATTATGTATTCTTACTTTTTTTCACATACAATCGAAAAACTTGTGTAAAATGAACACCTCACAATGACTTTGAATGCAAAAAACACTTTTGAACCAAATGTAATGAAATAAAATTGCATTGCATATATAAACAATAACTTTGAGCCTTTTTTTTTCTTAATGTATTAATCAGCATTGGCCAATTATTGAATTTTGATCTAATTACCAACCTAGTTATTGGGTAGGTTACCAATCACAAAACACTAAACATTTTAATGATAAACAAAATTAATAATTTTGATTTTAATTAAAAAAACCCCCATAACCAATGTAGAACTGACACGTTAACAAGTTGTAAATTGTGTATTTGAAGAATTACCTTTATGCATAACCAATGGTTATTATCAAACAAATATTGATAATCTGATGAACATTCAATTTTTTATATATTGATATTGATAACTTAATTGGCACCCAATTTTTAAAAATAACCTACTTGGCAATTATGAAACATTAGTATTAACATAAAAATGTTCATCAACTTGAAATTGATTGGTGTGCATTTGATAAGAAAATTTTTTTTGACCAAGAGAAAAATACCTTTTGACACAAATGTTCTAACTTTAATCGTAGCTTGAGGATTCTTGAAAGATCATAGATTTGCTTCAAAATTTTAATAATTGAAACTTCACAAGCAATGCAATCTATTCGAAAAGTAAATTCAACAATTTGAATTATTGTGCGCCCTTTGTGATTTTTGCATGGATGCAATTTTCAAGGGGTGTCTAAACATTATGTCACTATTTTTATTGTGTTTGGACTTGAGCAGCAAGTAGGAGGATTTATTGGATAGGTTACCAATGTGGAACCTTAGTAAATCAATTGTGGTTCATCCGCAACATTGAGTCACAATGGGTTTCCAATGGATGGTGCACTAGTGGGTGTGGGGTGACATAATCCCATAGACTTTGCATAACCATTTTTTATTATTCTTTTGCCTTTCATTTTACAAATCAAAGTTCAACGGTTATCAAAAAAAGAAATTGTTGACAAAATTTTGCATCTTGATAATTTTTTTTATCAAAACCAAAACAAAAGAAAAAATGTTTTTTTTGAAGCATATTGGTTTAATGGTGGATCAAAATATCAATGGCCAATTCTTGGGCAATGCATTGTCACTCAAGTATGTGAATCAAGTTACCTATCAAATTTGTATTTAAATCAAGTTATTTAAGTATGTATAATTTCAATAAACATGACTATTTTTCTTTTCATATTTCTTTTCAATCCATATTGATATCTATTGAATCGTAGGAAAAGTTCCATAACCTTTCATTGGACCCATCATTATATATGTTACAATTTATAACCTTAAATTTTACCACCACAATTATAGGTACATTTGAGTTTTTTTGGGTGAAAACACAATTAAGGGGACTATTTGGATTGTCAAAGCTATAGTTTTTATGAATTATAAGTCAACTTAAAATGTAAAGTTATATTCAACATTAACATTATCAAATTTTAAATTATTGATGTTTTAATATACTTTAATGAGAATCATATTTAAAAATATCTATGAATTTTAAGAAAAAAATGGATTCATAGTGGAGTTTTGAAATGATTGCACTTTGCTTGTCACATGAATAAAATGAAAATCGTGGATTCAAAAAGTATGTCATAGTAATGTCAAAATAAAAAATAAAAAATACACCATCATCAATTGATAAATTTAAAAATAAAATGCATTGAAAATTTTTTAATAAAAAAATTGATTTAAATTTCTTTTAAATGTCATGATTTTTGTCATTTAAAATCATTCGTAGTTCATTTCATATTGAAATAAAGAAGCTTTAATAAGCCTTCCTTCTTAGGTGCAAACCTGGGTGGTTCCTAGTTTCTAGGAGAAACCTGTGGTTTTGGTTCCTACATTTTTTAAAGAATATGTTCCAATTTTTTTATTTCTCAAAACTGAAACCAATTTTTAGTTTTAAGTTTTTTTGAAATTTCAAATTAGGTTGGTTTTGGTTTTTGGTTCCATGGATAACTTTTGATTCAGGTTCCAACATCTTAAACACCAAAAATTTCAATAAGGAAAACTTGAACTTTTATTTCAAAAAAGAAGAAGAGATTATTACCAAAGATTTCAAAATATCAAACTAATACAAAAGAGCATCTACTTCTAATTTATAAAGTACACCAATAGGTTTCTTGAAAATCAAAACCATTTTTTCCATTGTCATGTGATTTCATGTTCAGGGTTTCATGCAATTGTATCTATCACTTCATAATATGAACTCTTGTCATCTCTGAAATCAATGAACATTAAAGTATCTTCAAATTCGCCTTAAAATTTCCCTAGACACCTCCTAATTTCACCCTCAATTACATCTTAAACAGCTCCCAAATCTACCCAAAAAACACCCCCTCAAAAACTCCCTAATTCAGCCCCTATTTGCTTCAAACAACTCCCCAATTGAGCCCAATTTCAATGTCCAAAGAGATCCCCAAATTTTCACTAATTCATATCAATTTTTTTTTATACTTGTGCTCTCAGAAACCTACCCCAAGTTTGCACCCCAAACAGTCCCAATAAGGTGAGGAATTTTTCATTTCTCTTTTGTTCCCAACATGTTCCCTTCAAGTTCCCAATGAGTTTCCATCAGGTTCCCAATGTGTTCCCCAAGGGTGTTCCCAATATCACCTCGCTTTAATCTTATATGTTTTGCCCAAAATCTTCTCACCTATATAGGTGGGCCAAAAGGGGGAGGCACTCCATCTTTCCATAGAATTTTCTATTTTGGGGAGCCTTGAGAGTTTTGGTTTTAGTTTTTTCTTTGTGATGGGCCAATCAAAATGGCTCATTGGAGAAATAAAAAGTTGAACTTTGGAGGCACCCCGTAGGAAGTGCAAAGTCCGAAAACAGAAACAAGAGGATGAACCAGAAACAAGCTGAGGACGAGCAAGACTCTATGCTTCTAGCTCCATGCCTTAAGTCCTTACCCAGTTGGAACTGAAACCAGATTTTTTCAAAATTTAGATCCAGTTCTGGTTCCAACCTCACTTAGGAATTGAACCCTGGATCCAATAAAAAAACCAAGTGAACTGAGGGGTAGATTCCACCACTAGTTCCAAAATTGGGCTGCAAACCCAGTTTTGGTTCTTGCTCAATTCTAAAATTTGGGCCTGGTTTTGGGTAAATTCCGTGTACCCAAAACCATTGGTTCCTACCTGGTGATCTGGGTACGCACCCAACATTGGTATAAACATATACTAGTGTGAACCCCGTGCATAATGCACAGGTGTGTTATTTCAACAATGTTTGCTTGATGTTTTTGGTTTTTTAAAAAAACTTTTCTTTTCAAACAATCGTTGGTCCCCCCCCCACCCCTCGCCCCAGTCCTTCACATTTCTCACTTCGGTTCTTTAACCTGTCGAGCCCCTTGACCGGTCCTTCGCATTTCCCACTTCGGTTCTTTAACCCGTTGATCCCCCCCGGCCAGTCCTTCACATTTCTCACTCCAATTCTTTAACCCGTCG
>Ga0209611_10010339_pt1 | contig 13781 bp, 18 predicted proteins | sample S1TSphgellanicum_3_FD_187693 | JGI IMG/M metagenome (GOLD analysis project Ga0209611, IMG submission 187693) | Host-associated microbial communities from peat moss isolated from Minnesota, USA - S1T2_Fc - Sphagnum magellanicum MG (SPAdes) (version 2) | ecosystem: Host-associated > Plants > Peat... | reverse complement strand
TGTTTCCTAAACCCTGTAACAAAAATATAAATTGATGAAATCCATCACCCTCCTCAATGCCTGGAAGCCTAGCTGCTATATAAAAGAATAGGATTGAAAGAAGCTCATTACATAGTCATGCAGTTCTCAACATCTAAGTTTCTGTGAACTTGCTTCCAAGTCTGCGAGTCCCATAGGACTTAGACTGATGTATCATGGTCACAGCCTCCTATGCAGGATATAGTTATGAAAATAGAAAACCAAAAAGTTGAAAGAACCAAAATCAGTGGTCAAGTCAACTATGTACAACGTTGAAGGTTCCAAATATCAAAAAGGGGTGGCTCTGAACTGCAAAACTTAGAATACCCAAAGGCTGCATTGAGGGTCCACCTAAGCATGTACACACATAAGTGAAACAGGATCCAAGAACAGTCAATTAAGAAGACCTGGGCAGCTGAAGGGAGCCCCTCACTGTAAAGAAGAAAAGAGAACTCTGCAGAAAAGCTTACAATCTAGACTTAGCTTTACCAAGATGCACACTATGACCATGGAAAGAAAACAGTGGTGTGGACAAAAATTGTGAGTACCTATCACCGGAAATGGAGGCAGCAATAAGAGCCCCATGAGCAGGGGGGCTAGAATACATGGGTCGGATTACCATCCTCAGTTGGCTATCAACCCGGCTTGCCACTCCTGGCAAGCCGGGTTGCCAGGAGTGGCAAGTCCAAAAAGGACTATATAGACTCAAAGTTGAGAGTCTTGCAAATGTAAAAATATGCAATATTGAACATTCATATAATGTAAAAATGGTTTTACTTTGGCATAGGAAGCTTGGTCACATCAATTTCCAAACCTTTCATGAGATGTCCAAAGGACTTGGTTTGGGTTTACCAAAGCTACCACACATTGATCACATTTGTCAGATTGGGAAACAATCAAATAAGTTCAATTTCCTAAGAACACAATGTTCACAATGAAATCATTTTAATTGGTTTATAGTGATGTTTGCGGGCCATCCAAACATTTGGTCACAACAATGGACTCTACTTTGTCACTTTTATTGATGATTACAAAAGACATATTTCGATTGACTTCATGAAAACAAAAAGCCAAGTTCTAGAGGAATTCAAAAGGTTCAAGGGAGTTGCAAAAACTTTTACATGACAAGAAAATGGAAATTTTATGAAGTAGAGTAAATTTATATTACTTTTCATAAGTATTGTTCTAATCATGGAGTAATTCATCAATTTTCAAAATCGTATTCTCCTAGAAACAATGACATAGTAGAAAGAAGAAATAAATCACTATGCAAGATTGCGAATTGTATTTTTCATCAAAACCATCTTCAAAAGATGTTGTGGTCTGAAGCAATCAAAGCAACATGGTACTTGTTCAACAAGCATCCAACCAAGTTGTTGAGGAATTAGATATTTGAACAAATATTTATTGGAATCCAAATGCAAGATGTTTTTCACTTGAGCATTTTTGGTACTTAGGTATTTGTTCACATACCTAAACGTCCAAAAAAAAAAATGGATCCAAAAGCAACACAATGTATATTCATTGGATGGGATGAAACCACAAAAGGATTTTGTTGCTACAATTCAATGAATAAAAAGATCTTCATCATGTAACATGTGAAGATTAATGAGTTAGAAATTTTGATCACAAACATAAATTTGACCAAGGAAAACACATCAACATTTGATTCTCAATGGACAATACATTCTTCTCTTATCATCTCCACTAATATTGCCCCCTTCAAACCTTCTCAAAATATAAATCTTTTACTTTTTGTTACAAAAAAAATACATATATCAATCCAAAACTTTCCAATATTGTTTGATGAACTTTTCACATCTCCAAGTTTTATACCTCTCATTCATTTTCTTAATCTCCATACATGGTCCTCACTATCACAACCTTTGATCTTATTAATTCCCATCCATGCATATGCTTCATTTTTCAACAACCATCAATGTAACAATGATAAGACCATTGCACCCCTACAAAGGTCCACACTTACTAAGAAGCCTTTTGTTTTTCTTGATCAATAGGTTGCAAATTTAGAGGAAGATTTGACATACCAAGATGTATAACAAGATGCCTTGGCATTAGAGACTATCATAAGCCATTCCAAAGGTTTGTGGTTAGTTCACAACAAAAAAATGTTTAGTGTAAGAACTGTCTAAAATGCATAATTCCCTAAATAAGTGTAAAACACTCTCCTTCCATGGGGTGATATTGTTTTTGCAGAGGTGTCAAACTTTTGTTGGCATATGCAATTATTTGTTCATGTCTTCCATTTTTTTGAGATAGAATTGCCCCAATTCTTTTTATTACAATGAAGCAACCACACGAGCCTTGAGCCATGAGTCATGAGCCCACAACAAGGAGCCCACAACTTTTACATCAATTTCCAGGTTTTTGAAGCCAAAATACAATGAAAAATGCAATCCTTTGATTGCAAATCTCAAATTTTTCATCTAGTACATTCATCTAGATATGGATGATATATTTTTCATCCATAATTTTAAAAAAATTAACCAATGTCAAAAGTGTGCGAAACATGAACATCAAAACAAGATATTGAATACATATTACTTTTGTGTGATGAGGTTTAAAGGTGTAGCAAAATGTAGTGAAATGAGATATTGAATATTTATTCCTTTTAGACTTGCAATTTCTCATCCATTGTAAACGTTCAAATCTTAGTGCACTTAAATTCAATACATCCAATATTTTGCCAACAACAAGTTTCCATCAATCCATCCATATGTTAATTGTGGATGCAAATTGATGGTTGACAATGTTGTAATAAGTAACAAAAGCATGTGATTTTACAATGCAAGATTCAAACATTTCCACCACAAGCTTCCAAGCAAACAATGTGCAAATTCATCAAAGCAAACGATGAAACAATCATTGGAAGTCATGTTTTTCAAAACAAAACATATCTGAACCAAAACTATGTCAAAAGAAAATATTCCAATAGTAATGCAATTAATATTCCAAGCACTAAGGGTGATTAACAAAAGCTTGTGCCAATAGGCAAGACACCTCATCAAAGCTCAAAGTGGGTTGATGAATGCACACGTCCAATTTGGGATTACAATGCATCACATGATAAAAGATGTAGTAGAGATGCTTGCAAGGCACCCATTTCCCCCTCTTGCTTAATGCAGCCATAAACATCTTCACAAAGTCAAGATAGTTGCAACTTGGAAAGTCTCCAATTGTCACATGATAATGATGAGCATTTGGAAGCACATCATTGTCAATTAAAAACACTTTTCCATATCCAAGAAGAGGAACCTTTGTTGGTGGCATCTTCACAGAGGCAACCGCATGAAGGGTAGTTTGCCACTTATTATCATGGTCTATCCCAAGGGAAAACCTACGAACCTCTTTCCCAAATCGCTTAATCAAGTGTGCATCATAATTCAAGGGCTTCAAAGTGTGCATGCCAAGTTCAAAGTCTAAATGGGCAAAGAATTGTCATGGATTAAGAGCAACTTTCTTGGTGACAACAAATCCTACATCCTTGAGGCTATGGACCTTGTCTTGGGTGAAGTGTGTTTCGAAATTCATAAGCCGCTGAAGAAGCAAAATGGCCTATCTAAAACATGTTGCCTCTTTGTGCCCATGACACACCATTTGATGTCATATGCACAAAACCAAAACTAGTGTTTTGTAATTTTTTTGTTAGACCCAAAAGATGAAGCTTCCTTGTCGCCCATATAAGTTGGAGCAAGGGTGTTGGATTTGGAAGATTTGCACACATGCATTGTACGCTTCACCTGGGTGTATGCATGAAGAATAGAACATTGCGCAAGTGATTGACAACGTCCAATATGCCACTGATTGTCCTGGCATTCCATCTCCAAGATTTCCTTTGCATGCATAAAAAAGATTTTAGAAACACTACTAGATGTCGTAGCAATTGTTGAAGGTGGGGCAGACAAACAAATTCTTCCTCGGACTGAATGACCATCAAACTTTTGCACATAGAAGTTAACCATGTTTAGTCAATATGAATCATTATCTAACCCATGTGGGAATTCCATTTTCCTTTTACAAGAACCAAACACTTCCCCCCCCTTCCAAGTGAGGGATTCTAGAGGAAAAGGAAGTCTCATTGGCAATAACTGCTACATCCAACTTGTGTGGGTCATGACTTTGAATTGTTGCTCAAAATTTGAGTTCATGTTTGTTTGGGCCCTTTCCACTTTGGCCACCTGTGAGGTACTTGGCATAGTTTGTGGATTACATGAAAGCTCGCACCAAGTCATCCGAAGTTGCAACATATAGATCTTGTTTAGTGTTCCTAGATTGCTACATTCGTTTATTATGCATTTTTTCGCAAGGTTATAGGTCAACATATCTGCTAGCTCATCCAATGTGAATTTTTGCAAACACATGGAACACAATTATAGTTTTTGAACTTCACTTGGAAGACAAAAAAGAAATGCACAAAGTGAATTTTGAAGCTAAGACAAGTTTACCTCTTTCATAGACTTTCCCCATTGTCAATACCAAAAGTGCCAAAATCCTAGCCAATCATACAACTCACGCAAACCTTCTTTTGTGGCAATTCCATTCGAATACCACCATGCCCAAATAGTAACAAACGTGGATTGGGTGTCCTCCTTTGGTTTATAGTCACGATATGCATGACAAAAAAAATTATGCTCTACTTGAAGGTCTAGCCTAATCAATTTCTTTGTGTATTTTCCATCGATTGAGTCTAGTGAAACAAACATAAGTGCATTTTATCGAGCATTGGAATTGTTGGATCTTGAGCTCCAAAAATTCTCCGAACTATATTGAAATTAACTTGAGCACTATCAACCATAAAACCCTTGAAATTCGGGTTCGTCATTCCATGTTTTTCAAGAACCTTGACAAGGGAAGACCACATGAAGCATTGCAAATCGACATCTTCAAATTGCATGTGACAAACAACAATAGTCATGACACAATAGTATGTCATGTCATACACATGACAAGCCATGGTGGTCCATCCTTGAACACGTTTGACATGGTCAAACATGATCCATGCATTCACAAGGTCACCCCCAAGTTGCGTTTGCCTCACCAAGTCAACACCACTTGTAGGCCTAAATGTTGACATTTTGAAAAAGTACACCTTGAATGACCCTTGCCCAAGGAACACATTTTCTTGAATATAATCATACTTGTTTTTTCTCTTCAACTCTAGGATGTTGTCAATATACCCATGTTTCCTAAACACATTATGAAAATTACTTATTGTGTAACAAACATTGAGCAAGCTCAAAATGGAAAATTTGTCCATGATAGAAGCCAAGGAGACTCCTGAGAGCAATACATGGTCATTATGCTCTATGAAAAGGTGTTGTGATAATAACTCCTTGCTTGCCGCCAACTGAATAGTATAAATTTTGACATCGGGAGATTGTTTCACTTCATTTGTAATCAATTTTTTTACAATCTTCACAATTTCCCTACATTCTCCCTTTGTTACATGATGATCATGCACACCAAGATGAAAACAAGCACGAGACATCAACACATTTTTGGGGAGAATGTAATAAATCTGAACGCCACATGATGCGACACACAAAGCCACTCCCTTAGAGTAACAGCAATGGACTATATTTTTTTTGGGGGGGAGACAACTTGGGAATAATTACAAGCTAGTGGACCCATCCCACTTTGTTTCATTTTTTGTAAACTTATGTAGAAAATGATTACACACTTCATTTCCACACTGCAAATGACCAATGCATAAAGACTTTTTGAAAACAAGGTTAGACTTATTTTTTATGTTAGATGTCTTGGTGGCGATCCAAACATGACCATCAAATCTCTTATCCATACCATGCACTTGACCACTAGAAAACCAATATCCCCAAATGGTGGCAGTTCAAATAATTTCATGTCATTAAATGTGCAAGGAAGAGATGGAACTGGATGAACGACCAAAGAGTTCTAATCAACAAAACGAAGCTCAAACTTACATCAATAAGATTTACCAAACACATGCAAAACATCAATAATGCTCAATGTGGAGGAATCATTTGACTTTGGGACACTTGAATTTGCTTTAGAAGGGGGAATCGACAACACCGAGGAATTGACACCATTGGATGACCACAGTTCCACTTCAACAACATCATCAAAGGAAGAATCATTCAACATTGGAACTTCATTATCTACAAGGTCTTTCTTGATTTGCAAAGAGTTATGTGTATTGACCCCAAAAGAGTTATTCAAAGTGACCAAACCGTGTTTAAACACAATAGGATTAGGAATACCCCAAACCTTATAACTCCCTACATCCACTTTCCATTCCCAACTAGACATAGTGCGCACAACTTTTTGAAGGTGAGCACTATTGTTAGCAATATCTTTCATTGCCATCACAATAAGACTTTCGAACATCCCAAACATACAAAGTTATCTATTTGAAACAACTACAAACCCATCATCATCTAAATCGACAACAAATTCAGTAGCATTGCCTTCCATTCTGAATACAACCATTACGTGATAAACATGCATGCAAAATACTAAAACAATAATTAAACAATGTACTGAAAAATAGAAAATGAGTAGCAATAACACATGCAACCAATATTTAAAAGTTTCCCTTAATTTCCATATATTGAAATGAGTATAGGATCTAACCACTACCACAAAGTAATGAAAAAATGGAACATTGTCTTACATTAAAAATTGCCAATGTGGGAGTATTGATTAAAAATAAAAACCAATTATTTATTTTGTGACCGTTGTAACAAACATGTTACACTAAACATCAAAGAAAACTGTTATGCAATATGCTAAACCTAAATGTTATGATATTCCCATTAGAAATAGCTCCAAGGATAATAAATGTTGTAACATTGTATATTTAAGAAATTTGGCATTGTAAAAACTGTAAAAAACCAAGTATGAACATTTTTTAATAGTCAAGTCCAACCTTATGGGTAGTTATACATCTCTTGTATGTTCAACTAATGTAAAACCAAATCTGTAAAAAATATTAGCAATGTCGCACATGCAACTGAAATTAGATTTGATTTTAATAGGATTTGTAGGATATAATATTTTACAATAGAAAAAGGACAAACTATGGATACTAACCAAATAAAGTATTCATAAATCAACAAAAAAAGGCAATATCCATATCTTCACCCTTCCTTGAAATCTAAACACTGGGTTTTAATTTAAGAACATCAAACATGCACCCAATTTTCACAAGCAACTTGGGCGAAAAACCCTAAATTTGAAAATTTTAGACAATGCCATCACTCACTTAACGAAATTGCACATGAGAAACTTTTGATTCCATGTGATTTAAATTAAAAATATGATCGGGTTCAAGTTTTAATAAATTTGTAGTTAATGGTTCAAGATCGAACACACCCTCAAAATTTTTGTGGGAAATATGTCCCACCCATTGGTTTAACATATTTCACATGATTACAATTAACCCTAAGATTACACATTAAAACTGACGCGCTCCCAAGTCCCTAGTTAGCCTCAAGTTGGGGCTAAGTCACTCAAGTTGCGGAATTTTTGGGACTAGGGGCACATTTCCAGCTTCCAGCACTAAAGGGGGTGAGAGGGGCATGCTGAAAGCTCCGAGATTAGACTAGGAAGAAGGACAAGCTTACTCATTTATTCGGTCATGCATCCAAATCCAACCAACAAGTTGGTTAAAACTCATTCTGCACACTTTCAGTGTTGGGACAAGCCACAGGCGACCTTGGACTCACTTGATTCACCACGGCCCGGACTCGGAGGAAGCCACCACCTTCCCCCATATAGTATTCTCTGTAGCTCTCCACCGCACTTGCATCCAAATGGCTCTTTTTCCCGGGACTCCCAAAGTGGAGTCCCGAAACTGTCCCGATTTGGATTCCCGGGACTTTGGGCGTTCATAACTTCTCGCCCCAAACTCGGATCGGAACAAGGTCTGAACCAAAGTTGTAGCTCTCCTCAAGAGCTTTCTAATGGTGTGTTGCACTTCACCTGCACGCACCAGAATCGGGTCGATTCCCGACTTTTAGGGTTGGCAGTTTGACTCCCGACCCTTCTTTGGACCATAACTTGTGATGCAGATATCCAAATGGCTCATGCGAGGCCATTTTGGACATCTACACTTCAAGACCTTTCCAACAATATAAAGAAAGCCTTAATGCAAGGTGTTTTGACCCCTGTAATCGTGCTTTGAGTTTTTTGGAGTCCCAGAGGACTCCCAAGTCCCATTTTCGGGAATGTGAGTGGCGACCTCACACTTCCCTCAAAGTGGGGTTGTGACACTAAAACTCTTTCCAAATGCATAAACCAAAGGAACCTACTACTCAAACTCCAAAAAACATTAGGAAACGCAAGAGAGGGCATAATTGGTCACACACCAAAAGACGAAGGTCTTCCCCTCCAATGGCACCCAAGCTTCGTACATTGAAGTTAAGATCACAAAATGCATAGCTCTCAAAAAACTACTCACAAAATAGCAAGTTGGACATTATAGACAAAATGATAGAACTTGAAAATGGTGGAGGTGAAGATGATGAGATACTTGAGCAACACAAGAAGAGGCCATGTGAGGAATTCTTGCACACCTTCAACATGAAGATATGCATTCACAAAACCCACTTGGAAGTGAAACTATGATGTAGTTGTAGTCTAACAAGTAAGGTGGTTCAATGTAATGCAATGCAATGAAGTTCACTAAGAATCTAATGTGTCCACTTGGAAGATACAAATACATTGTGGGAGAATCGTAACTCACCATGATGGAAAGAAGGAGCATTATGTTGATGTTCATTCAATGTCACGCTTGATGATTGAACCCATTTTGTTCCATTCGTCATAACATCTACATACAACCTCCTAATCTAACATGCATTGGATTTTTGAAAAGTTAATACAAAAAGGAGCCATGTTACAAAATCTTATAAATTTTTATTTTTTTGATCGAGAGTTAAGCCTTGGGACTAAAAATCATTTTGCTTAGATTGAAGAAAAAACAGACAATTTCAACCCCCTCTACTTCTGGCAAGTGTAGTTCCTTTACATCAAACCCGATGATGTTGAAATTTGGAAAAAACCTTTTACACCTCCTAAACAAGAACTGTTTTAAGTTTGACACAAATCCAATAGTGGATTTGGGAGGAACAATTATTTGAAATAAAACTCCAAAAGTTTTGTCATGGAAATCCTTCCATGAACTCCACTACAAACACCTTCTACTTCCGGCAAGCGTAGCTCCCTTACAACAAACCCGATGATGCTGAAATTTCAAGAAAACCTTTTACACCTCTTAAACAAGAATTGCTTTAAGTTTGACACAAATTCAACGGTGGATTTGGGAGGAACAACTATTTGAAATAAAACTCCAGAGGCTTTGTCATGGAAATCCTTCCATGCTTATTTCTTGAACACATCTTTTCCATGAACAACACCTTTCCACACATGAGAACTAATCTTTTCATCACATTCATTTTCCTCCTTTCCCCTTCCCCTAACACAAAATACTCTTCTCTCCTTTGGTAAACTTCCATGACCTTTCTTTAAGCTTGTTTCCCTTGTCCAATGGAAGCTTCGAAATCCTCCATTCTAATCAATGGCCTCTTCATCATTCAAGAGCCAATGAGAATTGAGAATGATTCACCTTCCAATTGATTTTAGGATGAAAATTATTGGGCCCAATGAGACACAAAAAATATTCCATCCTCCAATAAAATAGGATGACAATCCGCATGACTAATGGGATTAGAGGACTCATCCTTCCCCTTATCTTGGATATCTTGACGAGGTTCTTAAACTTGATCCTTATCATTTTTGTCCGTTGACCTTCACATACTACTTCTTCATCCTAATTATTTCAAGTAACTAACTACTAGGACAATTTATCGATAATAACAAGTAAACATTCTTGAGTCCTTACTTAACTAAATCAATTCAATGGTTGAAGTAACGTCCACGCATACCATTTATTCTTTTGATATCCACTACTTATTTTTCCTTCCATGCACTAATTAACTATGTAGTACATAGTAAATTGGAATTAAAAATTGCATCACAAAACCCCCACATTCTTTTAAATTCACTGTCGAAATTAGGGTTCGATGAATCCATTAGATTTAGGACGTTCGAGTTTTCATGAGGTTCCGCCGTCACTCCCACACCTTACACCTACCCTAATTTGTTAAATAAAAAAACCTCAACCCCTTCTGAATGCAGGTATCACATTATTTCTGTTACCCTCTTGATTTTTGTTGATGCATGTGAGAATTTAGTCATGGCGGATGATGTCGCTATGCCCTTGAATCTTCCAGTTTCATTAGTAAAAAAGAAAGAGTTTGAAAAAACATCGTTTGACATGAATGCCTCTCAATGGTCGCACGAAAAAAAACGATCCATAAAAGTGGTGCGCACTTGAATCGATCGTTCGGCATGGGATCATCAATTGTCTCCTAACCCACATGCGTTAGCAATTTATTTAGAATTTGTTCCTGCTTGTGAAGCCGCACCAAAAGGGTTTGAAAAGTGTTAATGTGAAGACAATGATGTTTGTCTTCATTGTCGAACTTGAGTTCCCAGTGATGGCCATTATCGTTGGCTACAAGGCCTAATCAACCCCCTTTTCATGGAGCATCGAGCCGAATACTTTGCTCACACCATTCGTCGCATTCTGGAGTTTTTGCAATTGTGATCTATCCCCTTAAAGTTGTTTACTAAGTTGTAATTCACCTGAGGCCACTCAGGTGGAAATGTTAATACCTAAATTTGATTTTGATTCTATTTAAGAGTCTGATAGAAGTGAAGACTAAATAAAGATGTATTAAGGCTGCATTTTAGAAATCTTTCAAGTACATCATTCGTGCCTAAAAATTATTCTACAAACTAACTTAATATTGTCATGGCGAAATGTTATTGTTAATTATGGGCTTGTATTCCCAATGTATCAATAAATCACATCTAATTCTACATCCCCTTTCCCTTCTTTACAACATAAAAGGATAATGCACTTAAAAAGGTTTACTAGGTCTTAAAATTAATTAAGCCTTGCATCAATTTAAATAAAAGGATCTTCTACGTTGAAATATCCAAAGGTTAATTCAACTTTTAATAATTGTTACTTGGAGGTTTATCAGGATTCAAATCATTAATACTAAGGAAAACTATGGAACTAAAGTTGAACAATTTGTGGTATTATAATCCATGACTCACAAGGATCAAATCCAATTATTGTTACAAAGGCAAATCTAGTGATTTTGATAATCACAAGGCCCACATTGGGCTCCCTAGCAAATGCAACATAATCTAAAGATAGAACTCCCATTTGGTTCTTAGAATTCATGATCAATTACCAAAATGATCCACTTATGTTGCATTTCTTTGGTCAAAGAAATCTTGTTGTTCACCCTCAACAATAGGAACAAGATCTTGAAATGCAATTTTGTAAGAGTGAGAAGGTCTGTTCATTTGAGTTGTCTAACTACCATTGGAGTCAACGATTATTGTATTCACATAATCTCCAACTCAATATACGTGATGTCAACCTTGATGTTTCTACTTTTAAAAGCTTGTCCCCAATTTGAAATAACATTTCAATTAATAGGTAAAATGGTCAGGAGAAGTTGCACATTGAGATATCAAAATATCATTAATTTTAACAATTGTAGAGCCATCCTTTCTATGCAAGGTAGGTGGTGAAATGGAATTGTTGTTAAAATTGCACACATGTTTGCCACTCATGTTGTAAACATGCACACTAGACATAAACATGTTATGTGTGATTTTGATAACAATATCTTCGATTTGTGCATGTGCCAAATTAAATCCTATCATACTCCACAACACCAAATCCAATTGACCTTATAATGACTAATGCTACCTAGGGTTCTTCTACTTTAGAAGGATTATTGAAACTTTTAATTAATTGTTGGTCATGAATGGATTGAAGGTCAATAACCAATTGCACTTCACTGGAGTTGGACATAACTATTAACATTATAACTCTACAATGAACATTTTACAAAAAAAAATTTGTTTCAAGAAAAACCGGCTCTAATAGCAAAAAAAGAGGTTGTAAAAGCCTTCTAATTATCCTTGATCACAACATAATCCTAGTAGAAAATGAACATCAATCATGGAAAAGATATGAGAAATCAAAACCTACAACTACTTTGTAAATGTTAGAATTTAGGTGAATCAAAACACTTTGGATTCTCTTTCATTGAGCATCCATAGATTTTTAATGGCATCAATCATCCCATACCCAAGTACATCCTAGAAGCTTTGACAAGAAAGGATATTCAGCCCAAATTGAAAGATCAAACTTCAACACCTAGATTTCATGTAAGAATGAGTTGCAGACCCATATTTAGAACGCCCAAGCTTGGGTACTCATTTCATCCCACAATAGTGCCTCTTCTCGCATTCAAACCCTAACTTTGACACAATGCCATTAGGAATCGTTCATGAACCCCCTTTAGTTGCATCATTTTCACCACTAGCCCATTTCTAACAAACTGACACAAACTTTACATGTCTAATGTAGAAGAAAATTGGAGAGTAAAGTCATGCATGAAGAGCATTCTTCTCTCTATGCATTTCAAAACCAAAAACAAATCTATATTCCTACCCAAACATGACTAGCATTGGAATACTTAGCTTTTCATTTATCTACTCCAAAAACCAACAAAAAGCCCCCTTGTTGCAAAATTGTCATCCTTCAAATAACTGCAATTCTTCATCCTTCCATAATCCAATGCACCAATTGGAGCCATATACCCACAATTCTACATGAAAAAAATATTTTTTTGTAAAATTTTCAATCTATACTTGATTTGCAGAAATTTCAAAGTCAACAACATGGCAGCAATTTAATAATATAGAAAATCCTTTTTTCAAATAATAATAACAACTAAATGAAGAGTGAACTTTCCTCCATTCAACATCCCTTAAAATCAAGGGAACAACATTCGTTAATAATTTTTTGAAAAATAAAACTAATGAAAGTTAGTCAATTGTGCTTCCTATGGTTCTGAGTAGGCCAATGTCATGAAGAACAAAAAAACAACAAAGATAAGCTTGCAAATTCATCTTCTAAAACAAGAGAAATAAAATGCCTCCATTTTAAAACAAGAGAAACAGAACATCGACATTCTCCCATTTCCATGAATGCAACCTACAAACATAAAACACATGAAACAAACAAAAGACTATTTTGAGCACTATATGGTTAGCATGCTCATAACAGTTTTCCATCAATTGCCGTTTTAGGGCAATAATTGTGGCAACCTTTTTGGTTTAGGGCTCCTTTTAAGTCACAAGGGCATTACACGCTAGAGGTTGGCCCTTGGTTGTTTTTTTCTCAATTTTGTGATGTAGCTGAAGTGGGGATCATCTATAAGAGGATTTAGCCAAACCTAGCCATAAATAAAACATAAAAGAGGAAAAAATTTGAACATCCTTTTATATTTTTGGCTACCTAGTGGAAACAAGGTTTTTTTTTTCCCCCACAAATTCCTTAAGTAGGTCCATTGGCAAGGATCCTCAACATCCACTAGCATAGGTATGGTGATTGTCAGCTTAGGTGGGCTATAGCATTTTTACAAAAGAGCTACTACATGTGGGTGACTCATGAAGTGCCAAGGTCTAGACATGGCTAATTCAATTTTTTAAATTTGGAAAATGGTGAAAAAGAATCGCTAAAAATCACGAATTTTTATGTTGGCTTTTTTTCATTTCCTGAAAAAATATCCAAATTGTGAAATTTCACCACAAATAAAACAAAG
>Ga0209611_10010338_pt1 | contig 13782 bp, 7 predicted proteins | sample S1TSphgellanicum_3_FD_187693 | JGI IMG/M metagenome (GOLD analysis project Ga0209611, IMG submission 187693) | Host-associated microbial communities from peat moss isolated from Minnesota, USA - S1T2_Fc - Sphagnum magellanicum MG (SPAdes) (version 2) | ecosystem: Host-associated > Plants > Peat... | reverse complement strand
CTTTAAGGACTTAAAAATTTGTCATTGGGCGCACATTATGAGTAATTTCATATATTTAACAAAGTAATGATAGGTAGTTTATAAGCTTTTGAATAAATACAAAATATCGTGGTGTTCATTAGTCAATTTTGAAATTGGGCTTACATAAAAGTATGCATCAAATTGAATGAAATGACATGATTTCCTTAAATCCTCCAAAAGCACACAACATATGATGTTGTTTGAGTTGTATAATTTGGTACAATAATGATTTCTTGATATCAATATATTGACTTTTTAAGGAAGTTTTCCACTTTAAGTATTGAAATGATGATATTAGTCTTGTAAATGGTGAAAAAAAAATTCATTTTGCTTTAATTTTGCAATCATGTGCTTCATGTGTTATTGATTTTTGAAAATTGAAGCACATGAAAAGTTGAGAATCTTAAAAACAAAATTTCATTGAATATATGGCATTTGTGTGTTAGTAGAATCCTTCATTGATAATGATGGTTTTATATGAACTTCTATTATATAATATAATTGGATATTTTATATGGACACTTGAATTTTTATAAAATGTTAGAAATAATTCATGAATGACAAGTTACGAGAATTTAGTCAAATGATTTTTTTTTAAAACCACAAAAATCTTTCATGGACTTTAAATTAAACCACAACATTATACACATACTATATAATTTATTTACACTTATATGTATGAAATCAAGGTAATATTATTTAATCTTTCATTCACAACTTGTTACATAATTATACTACCTTTTGTAATAATCTTAATGTGATATGCACTCAATATTTCCATGCAATGTTAATTGCATGTACAACTTTGCTTTAATTGAATTGGTACATACATTACACAACTCTAACTACAATTTCAATACACATAAATGAATTCTAGAAAAACATGTATTTGTAGCCCCAAGAACAATATACAAAACATATGTAGTTCAATAATCCCCATTCACTAGACTAGTGAATTCTAATCCCCATTTACTAGGACCGATGAATTCAATCAACATCTATTGAAATCACTTAGCATACATGGACACCTTTTGTTGTAGTGATGTTGTGCATGTTGTGATTTATCCATGTAACAAACTTTTAGAGCTTTATTACTTGCCCTTGCATTTTGCATTTGCTCCTTTAGTATTGTTTATGCCCAACATCAATCACCATTATTATATATAATGTGTCATTATAGTCTAATAAAAAAAATGACAATGATTAGGGCAATATCAAACCATCATTTTCATTTGAATGGTAGTCATTAATTGTTAGTTAAAAATTGATGGATTCAATTGGCTGATTCAATTGAATCCCAATGGTGATCAACACCATGAGGGTCAAATCAACATTGATATGAACAAATGTTCTCAAAATGAGAGTAAACCTTGTGTAGTTACATTCAAGGTTTTTTCCAATGTGTGAAACATGTTTCGACCTACTCCCATATTTCTTTTCTCCTTTTCCCATTTTACCAATTCTTTTAGACTTTTATTATTTAAAGTGGGTTTAGATTTTTCCAAAAGGATTTCTATAGGTTAGGCAAAAAACCTAACATGTCAGTATTATTTCACAAACGAACATTCATGTGTATCCACTTTGACGAATGAACTAACATTGTGCATTATGTAAATGACCAATTTTCCAACAATCTAAAGTGCATCCAAAGTTACAGAAGTATCATCTCAAACCTTTTCCATGATCACCATGACCTCACATATAAGTGAACTTGTTAGATATGATAATACATTTTCTTCATTCCACATGTATCAAAAATAAATGCATTATACCAACCATGTGTTTAAAACAAATAAGTTCACCCACAACTTCCCAAACATCCCCATTAACTTACACGAACTTGAACTTCACATGTTTAAATAAATAATAGATACAAATGCAACATTTAAAAAATACCACATTTGTCAATCTCAACTTCAATTTTCTCACCATGTTTAAACTATATGCAATTTTATGTAATCCTTTCATTTCCTACAACTATTTTAATTTGCTAGATTATATGCAAATTACATGTTGACCATTATATGTTTAGTTTCACCAATGTGCAATGGAAATGATTAATGACCTAATCAACATATCAATTCAACAACATACTTGCATGTGTGTTAGTAATTGAATACAAACATTTTGTTTTTAGTTACATTACAAAACATAAAAACTCAAAACAAATCCCACTTAGAAACATGCACAATCCACTTACCTCCTATTTTGTTTTATTAATCTCCATAACCACAATGTTCGCCATCTCATCTTCCTTTTTGCTTCACATACAAACAAAAATACCATGCCACCATTGTCACATTATAAGTTGCATAAACACAAAATCTCACTATCACCAAGCCCACATTTGCACTTTATATGCACAAACACCTTGCAAACATCCTTCAATTACCATCAAATCACATTCACAATAATGAAAAGGTTGGTTGGATATCATTCATCTTTATGTCATGACATTCATTATTTCTTTTCAACCATCCCATTCACACAATTTTGATGATGGTTATAATTTTAGTGGGAATGGAAATGCAACACATTAAAATCCATGTAAATTGTTGACTTTTTATCTTTTCTAAAAGAGGAAGGGTGCAATTTCAGTAACATGACAATTTGAAACATTTTAATATCAACTTTAACATAACAATATTAAAGAAATTATCATTTTTAAAAACTAAAAAAATGTACTATAAATATTCCAAAAATATTGTTGGTGAAAAAATAGTCAAAAGCAATGGTCTAAGGGGGTGGGTGTGGTTCATGATTGAATGTTTGCACTTGGACCCTACATCATTACAAAAAATTGTGGTTATCAATGCCTTTTATTTTTCAACATTTAATTTATCCCAATATAACACATTTTGGGTTTTGCGACTTACATTTGCTTGACTAAATATTAGTTGCAAAAAGACATATGTAATTAACAATTTAATTATGAATTGTTAAACCCATGTCATTTCACCAACCTAGTTGCAAGGGAAAATGATGTGGCATCTAATTGTAAATATTAGTTATATTATCAACAAACATGTTTTTATTTTGTGATGGTATTGAAATTCCATGTCATAAATTTTCATGGTGTGACATGTAAAATGATGTGGATGCCATGTCAACTCATTACTACAAAATGTGGGTGTAGTTCACTAGTCCCTGTTCACTAGACTAATGAATTCACTGCTTTTTCACTGGTCCCGTTCATTACAACCAGTGAATTCACTCAAAATTTAGTGAAATCACTTAGCGTACATGGACACCTTTTGTTATAATGATTTAATCATTTTATTTGACTAAGTGTTATAAAATACGTCTTCTTATAAAAGTGATGTGCCAAAGAATTGATCACACATGTTCAATTATGAGTCACACATGACCAAAAATCCATTTGTGAACTTTTTATTGGATGTTAGGGGCTGATAAAGATGTAGATGTATGATAGGGATTGATAAATTATATGTAACTAATAAGTATGTAATATGATAGTCACTGATAGTGGCAATATACATTACATTTGGAGATTTTTAATTACATATTGAACATTCTAATGAACTCATAACAATCTTTCCAAACATCTTGCATTATATTCCTCATTTGTTATTTTTTATACAATGCTTGATTTGCAACCATTTCAAATGACGAGGTATTATGTACATTAGTGCCTTATTTGATTGTTTGTAAACTAACACATGTAGCATTAAAAACACAAGTGAAAAGGGGGGTTGGGGTTTAGGATTTTTACCGTCAAGTGTAGAAATAAAATCATTGTTTTAAAATTCTTTTGGAACATTTAGAATACAAAGAGGCCACACAACTATACAAACATTCAAACATTAAGAATGAACTATCATTCAACTACTTTTCTTCCTACTAATGTCTAATTCTATAGGTTATAACTTCATAATTCAATTAGATGTAAATCCAATGAGAAGCCAACAATCATAATAGACTTGATGCATCAACAATGAAAAAAGACCTTCAACTAATACACCTATTCACTTCTATTAGTATATTCCATATAGATATATAATTATTTATGGATGTGGAAGACCCCCATTTGATTCTTCCAAATATAACTAATGATACACATGTTACTTTAAATAAAATCATACCTTAAAAAAATTGGAGGTAAACTTAATCATCTTTTTTCAATGTAGCATATATCATAGCCTCATGTTCTATTAATAGTTTATAAATTGGGTCATCTCCTTCGGCATAATGATCCGCCAATGTCATGGGAAACATGATAACTTTGACCAAATGTACATATAAATAATTTGTGTTGGACTAGTTTAAAAACACATAGGTGACTACTTTTTCACCATTTTTGGTAGTATGGCTTAGTCACAACATAATCACATGCTTCAAACTCACAACCCCAAACACCTGCAAAAGGTTTACAAACCATATTGAATGTAGGTCACTAACATCATAGAACACAATTAAAACAACCATTTCAACATTCCCTTGAACAATTGGAACCACAAAGTTTTTGCCAAGTTGAAACATGTCAAAAAGCTCCTTGCCCTCTTTTCTAAATTCATATTCAATAGGGTTTTCAAACTCTTCCATTTGTTTTTTCACCAATTTAATGTTACTAAGTTTCAATTTGATTAACTGCCATGGGAAAACATGAAATGTATTTTAACATGCATCCATTCCTCCATGACACAAGATGGAAAAATACACAAAAGATCCCACATCAATATCAATTTTGTAGGATGATTAGTAATATAAAAACAATAAATGGAGTGGAACTTTTAAGACCCAACTATGCTATCACAAACATGTGGGTAACCTTTATCAACATCATGAATTGCAAAATGCCAAGAGTTGTGGAATATTTTTGGTTTAACTTGGATGTAAGAAATAGGGACCCTTGACGATAAAGCCTTTTCAAGGATTGACACAACCATTTATACACATTATGATCTCCTTGTAGAATTTCATACTCGTTCAGTTATGAGCCATCTTTTTAAAATAACCTTTTGTCCCATTCCATCTTTTGAAACTTTTCAAATTATTAACTTTCGTAATATTACATTTCCATTCGACACGTTTAGATGTTAAAATGTAAAAAACTACAAACAAGACCTTTGAAATCAATCAATGTGTAAAAGTTTGTAATAACAATGCACAATTTACTTCAAAATGTATGGCAACAACACAAAACTATATACTACAAATTAGTAGCTTATGACCTCTAAACTTAATTGTGCACATTATATTTTTAAGTCTATTAAAATCACAAGATCTTTGGTATTTTAAAACTAACCACCACTACTACAAAACAAGTTATTTTGATTAAAGAATCTAGTAAAAAAGGACCCCATTTAAATAGGTGTGAAAAAAACCACCTCGTTAATATGGACAAGTTGTTTTGGCCATGTCATGCATGATTGGGGGTTCATCTTTTAGACTAGTAGACTATTGGATTATGTGACTAATCATTTTGATTGGTCAGTTCGACTACATGTTTAATGGACCATTTGACTGGTCAAATTTCCACCCTTTTTTTTCTACATAATTATCAAAAATATTTTTTGTGTAAGTAAGTCTAGGTAGGTAGGTTGTATGTAGGGTTAGGTAGGTGGTAGCCTATCCTAACTTAGCCTAATTAACCTAACCTAACTTAGTTTACTTATCATAATTCTTTAAACATGTATATAGGTTATAAGTATGAGGAATTGAACCCCAAACCTCCATAATGATAAACCAAGTCCTTACTAATGGCCTACATTATCAAAAATGTTCATATTTTGTTAAATTTTTTATTTCACATCACTAAACATAATGGCTAAACCTAAGCGACAACTAATGGCTAAATATAATTGCTACGTCAAATGATTAAACTTAGTGGTTTAATGTAGTGGCTAAACACAATGTTTAATTCTTGGTTAAACCTAGTGATTAATTTAGTGACTAAACATAATGGCTAAACCTAATTTATAAACCTAATGGTTAATTTCATGGTAAAACTTTGGCTAAACTTAGTGATTAAATTTAGTAACTAAACATAATAATTAAACCTTAAATAAACATAATGATTAAACTTAATGGCTAAACTTTGGTTAAACATAGTGGCTAAACCTAATTGATAAACATAATGGCTAAACACAATGATTAAATATTGGGTAAACATATGTAATGACTCAACTTAATTGATAAACATAATGGTTAAACTTCATGGCTAAAATTTGATTAAAATTTAGTGGTTAAACATAATGACTAAAACTTGGTTTAACATAGTGGCTAAACCTAGTTGATAAATCTAATGGCTAAACTTTGGTTAAATTTAAGTGCTAAATTTAGTAGCTAAACATAATGATTAAACTTTAATTAAACATAGGTTAAATTTTTAATGGGTAAATATAATGGTTTAACATAGTGGCTAAATTTAAACTATACATAATGGTTATAACTAGTTGTTAATTTAAGCTATACCTAGTGTTCACATTTATAATAGTTTGATTTAAATTAAACCTAGTGCCAAATTTAGTACCTAAACACAATGGTTAAACTTATTTATTAAATTTAAATGAAACATAATTGCAAAAAATTGGTTAATTTTGGATAAATCTAGTCATTAATTCTAATGGCTAAACATAATGGTTAAATTTAACAACTACATCTAGTGGTTAAACTTAGAAAGGTTAGTGGGTGGATAAGTATAACGTAGGTAATATGCATGTAGGTGGGTAGGTAGGTAGGTAGGTAAGTGAAAAGGTATAGATGGATAGGTAGATAGGTATGTAAGTAGTAGGTGGGTGGGTGATAGGTAGGTAAATAATTAGTTAGGTAAATAGGTGAGTGAATAAGTAGGAAATAAATACATAGGGTAATAAACAATGTCACATTTGATTAAATATCATTGGTCATTTTGTTCAAAGATCATTGGCCATCTTGACTAAATGTTCAAATTGATTAATTTGATCATTGGTCATTTTTACTAAAAATCATTGACCATATTGGCTAAATGTTCAAATTGATTAAAGATCATTGGCCATTTTGATTGAATGTTCAACTTGATTAAAGACGATTGGTAATTTTGATTGAGGTTGTACAACTTAATTATATGCATATAATCAAATTAACCACTATAGTCAAATTAATTAATTAAACAATACATGTGTCATTCAAGCCCTGACCTTTAATCAAAATGTACATGTCCATTAGTCAAAATGATAACTAATCAATTTAAACCTCTTAAATAACCATGACTTGTAGTAGTGCACATTAATGGAAGTCATAAACATGAACTAGAAAAGGAGACATATTAATTTCACTTGAAATTCAAGCAACAAATGTGTGGCATGTTTCTTATACACTTTAGATGAAATTTGTTGTTTTGTGACATCATTATGGTTTGGATTTATTTGAATTTCCCTTGTTTGAACCAATCCACCACACAAGAAATGATTATTTCATCAAGGACATCTAATCATCTTTCTTGAATTACAAGTGCCCATTGTGATGAATTGGACACTTCTTTCACATGTTTTCCCTATACATCATAAAAAATGTTCACTGAATTTGTGTTACATATTTTAGTTAATGTTTTGACACCAACCGACCATGGCATTCAATAGGGTACCCTTGTATGCTAGTTTTTCCTTGGATTGAAACCTTTTTCATTTTTTGAAACTCGTATTTAGACCATAAACAAGAGCATGCTAAACCTTGCTTTTATGGAAGGTAAAAAATTGGGAAATGGGACTTGACCATATTACTCACCAACAACTTTTCCATGACAACCTTTTTGCTAAAATCATTATGATAAGGAAGTCGAAGCTTATAGTTTATGAAGGTGGGACCATCTTTTACATTGAACCACATGACCTTCTTTAGATTGGTTGTACCTTTGTATGGTGTTCCCATTATAGAAGGTGCTACATCTAGTGTTATAACTAAAACCCTAACCCTTTCTTTACATTAATGTCATACTTCATTTGTCTTTTATCTTAATCTTTACAACTCAAATGCCTCTACTTAAAATTTTGCATGCCTAGCTACTATACCTTTACAAATTATCCTAACCTTTTTTGGTTATCCTTGGTATTCCCCATGTAGTTGGCAAGTCATTCATAATGTAATGCAAAAAAAAAATGTATAACAAAACAATTAATTGCAATCACAAGGCATTTGATTCATGTTCATCGAAAACCTGAAAATTGATTGAATGCAAGATTTTCATCAATATATCTTGCATAAGACAATTCACCTTCAACATAAAGGCACAAACTTGTGGAAACATACAACTTTGTATAATTTAAATTGCATTTTAGTGTGGGAGAGATGTTACATTAACATTTTTTCATTGCATTTAACAAATCAATCTTCCCACATAGCCTCCATTTTGTGTTGCCACAACATTCAATCCAAGATCACCCTCCTAAGGTCACATTGCCACAACAACGAATTCACCTACACAATTTTGACCTTTTTTTAGCTCCAAAAAATGTCAACATCCCCATTTTCCTCTCCATTTTTGCCATTGATGTATTCATGGAAGTTATCCAAAAACTGTTACATTTTGCCCTCCCCCTACCTCAAAACTTTACCTCCCACCCATGACATCCACTTTGCTTTCTCTTTCAACCATTGGTGCATTCATTGAAGTTCTTGAAACCCCTTTTAACTTTGCCCTACCCCTCGTTACAAACCTAGATCACAATGTGGCATCCATTGCACCTTCCTTGCCATCCATTGATGCTTTCATAAAAAAACTCATGACATCCATCAAATAATCATGGTGAAAAGGCAATGATCTATTGATATTCATCCCATTTCCATAGTAATGCAAATAATATTATGTAATATAATGTAATATTATGAAGTTATTAAATCATGATTTGTTGAAAGCCACCTTATTGCAACAAAAATTAGAAATTACTTGGTAGCCCAATTGTAATGCAATTAGAAATATGACAAAATATGACCCCCCCCCCAAAACAAAAATGTTAATTTTTGTACCCAAACTATATTAGTGTCATAAAACAATATTAATGTAAGATTTTTGCAAACTGCTTAATTAAAATATGTGAAAATTTGAAAAAGATTGATGTTATCTTCATAACTTTATACATACAAGATTTTATTTAAAATTTAAAATGGAAATTAATATTTCTTAATCCTCTTACTACAATTTCAATGTTGCATCAAGACCTTACAAATTAAAAAATATTTTGTTAAAAAATCAAATCATTCATATGTCCACCAATTTCACAACATAATGATAGGTTGGATATAAAACATCATGGATTACAAATTTTTATTACAATCTTTTTCTAAAAAATCCACCATGATGCATCAAAATGTAAATGTTGTAGATACTAAAAGTTTTCAGTTAGTAATTTTTGGTCTACATTGTAACATGCATTCACCCTATAAGGTTGATGATAATAATTATGTTTTAAGAAAACATTTACAATTCATCAAACTTCATCATATAATGTAAATATATTATGTTGGAAGGAACTTAAGTGTGTGCTTTAAACCTCCTCACGATTTGATGTTGTTATCCTTATTGGGTTGTCATCAATACCATCAACACAACCGAAGGAATGTGGATTTAGTGCCATTTGTAAAGTATGCTATGTTTAATTTATTACAATAACTAATAACAATTATGGATGTCATCAATTTAGTTTGGATACTTTGAATGTGATCTCATGAAAATAATTGACCACAAGACAATAATTATATCTCCAAATTCTAATAGAGTTGATCTATAAATTGGCAAATATGTTTTCAATCATGCTAATTGGAGCTAGGATTAAAAAAATTGAAACAAACTGAACACTACAAAACTTTCATAACATAACCCAACCATGGGTTCAAAAATTGGTCCTAGTCCATTTAAAATTTTAAGAAGTTTATTGAAATCTTCATCCATCATTTTGTCATCGAAGATTTTCATTTTTATCCATCATGTTAACCAACAAATGTTCTGATGTATGTCCCTTTGTTCCCTTTCATTGCAAAATGTGAAATATAAAACAAATTGTTTTACCCCTTGATGTCTTAAAGCTGGTTTCACCTTTTTGTACCTTTGCCTACTTGCACTCACCTAATTGGGTCCATGTTTTCTCATTTCTCTATTTGAAATTCACCTTTTAGTTTTACCTTTGATTCACCAAAACCCATCTAGTGGTTGGAAAGCATATATATTGTATTCAAATTTGAACCCTTTTCTAGCTTAACCATCTTGAAAAAAGAAATTACAATTTTGACTTCAATAGACACCACTTGGCTAGCCTAGATGCTTTTTAAAAAATTATCTTGTCTACTGAACCATGGTTAGATGTCCATGGACAACATCTTTAAGTAAAGCCACATCCAAGATTGAAAGTTTTTCTTCAGCCTATTTTTATGCACAAATGGTGGTTGTTAACAAACAATAGGTATGTTCTTAAAAAAATAGGCATTTTGTGAAATCACTTGCAAGTGACCATGAATCTCAATTGTTTTGCACTTTATTTCACACATTGATAAGTTCTAGACAAGTAAACAAACTCATTGTTAAATGCATGTTGGCATTTGGTTCTGAAACTTAGGAGAAGATCTGACTCGATCTAACTATATAACCTAATTACCTTCAAAAGGGAAATGTAGTCTTATAAGGAAGGACTCAATAATGCTTTGGTTGCAAATTATATCTATTTTAAAAAGGAAACTTCTTAGTAACTTTTCATGAGCCTTTCCTCGACACAACTAGCTATTTACCCAAGTTGAAATCTTTGTGTTATTCTTGGTTCAAGTTGATATATTATATGTTCCATTAATTTTGAACCACATTTTGTTTCAAATATTTTCTTGTGCATAACTTGTCAAGAAGATGCAATGTTGAAATTTGTGGAATAGAACCAATTGCATGTCTAGTTAAAGTATTTTCGATTCTTTCAAGGGAACCCCCTTGATGGACTTTTTATAATATGTTAACAACTATTAGTTTTCAATTGTGTAGGATAACTCCCAATAAACTTATCATTTTAACGATGATAAGGTGAGTCCATTTTCTTCTAGCACATCTCAAGACCAATGCAACTTCTTTAAACATTCCACACTTCTAGGTTGGTCTAAAATGTATTAAAAATCAAGCATGCACATTAGTACCAAGGTGGTCTAAAGGTTATAAAACAACACTTGTGCATTTTTTGGCCATCAAGTGAGATGCTATTTAGGGCCTTGCAAAGGCACATAAACGAATAAGCCAACAAGCCACATCGTAGATCTACAATATATATGATTTGTTCTTATTGCCTATAATGATATTTGTTTTTTTGATGTGGATGAAATTGGGTTAGGTGTAGTTTATTTTCTCATGTTTGAAAGATGACTTGAAACTTGAAAATGTGTTACCTTATGTATGCCATCCAAGCCAATTAATGTTTGATGCCAAAGTTTGATCTTAAGGAAATGGCATTACCCTATGAAGCATCCAAATCCAGATTTGTATATTTGAGCTCAATTTGATGCTAACATCATTGTAAATGGCAACCATGTGAATTGTTAACCACTAAAAAACTAGGATTTAGCATGCCCAAAAAACATTTGTGGCCAATTAAGGCCACCTTTTGAAGGATTACTTAATTATTTTTGTTATTACTACTCTACCTTTACTTGCAGTTAATTGCACCAATAATTAAGCAAGTGGAACATCCAATCAGCTAATCCATAACAGTGCAAAAAGTAGAGCTACAATCTCCAAATAGTGTAGATAGGTTAGTGAGTGAACACTGAAGAAGTGAAATGAGGTCAAATCTTCACACATTTGTTTCTCTGCTTTTTTTTGAAGCTCAAAAAAACATTTGTAACCTTTCACCTAGCGGTTCCAACTCTGCCAAAATTGCTCAATTCAGTAAAGGAATGGGGGGAAGATAAGATATGAGGTGTTGGGTTTAAAGGGAGTTCAATGTTCGGTGACGAGTGCATCAAAACAATTCATTAGGGTTGATGATTACTTATAGATCAATTCCCAATTGTTCAACCAAATTGGTAAATCCCAAATCCTCCAAAGATGTGAAGTCTTCTTTCTTTTTTTTTTTCCCAGAGCCAACAAACAAACAATTAACGATGAGGTGGAGGAGAGTTACAATAACCCGAACCTTAACCTTAAACCTTAACCATTGTGGGTTGACAAAAGAATGGGAATAGGTAAACAAATAGTCAAGACTCCTGGACCCTGATGTAGGCTACTACAATCATAAGTTAGCAACTTCTTGTGAAAAATGTGCAGAAAATAGGTGGCCAACCAACCAACCAACTAACCAACCAACTAACCAACCAACTAACCAAAGCTCTTGGGTGCTACAGAGCTCGCCTACCTCGTGCAGGCAAAGCAGGCAGCAGGCGAGACTCCTTTAAGAAACCAGGATGAAGGACGAGCCTTTCAGTGGCAGTAACCTCAGTTAGCCTAACATTTAGTTAGTGGCTTTTCCTAAAAGAAAAAAGAAGAAGAAGTTGGTGGCTGATTGCTTGTCTCTATCACACTCCAGAGGTACATAGGATCAGTGAGTCTTGATGCCAAAGTAAAAGAAGAAACAAAGGGGTGTGTGTGTGTGTGGCCTTGCCATTTTTTACATTAAAAAGTTTACATCTTAAGGCAAAAAAGAAGAATTATGAAAACTCAAATTATATTTCACTATGCAAAAATATATAATCTTAAAAAAAAAAATCCTCTACAAGAAACCAAAATCCTTCAAAGATATTATTATTATTATTATAATTCTATTATAACTAATCTCAAGTTTCAACACAAGCCAAAATATCATCTTTTGAAAATCCTCATATAAAAATAGACCTATTATTATTATTATTACCTAGGGGTTCAAAATCCCTGAAGCTACTATACTCTATAATGAATCTAAACACAATATCCTTGCCTACCAGGCCAATAAACAAGGGAATTGTGCACTTTTGTCACAAGGCCAAAAATACAAACCCAAAAAAAAAACACACACACACACACACACACTTACTTCACAAGCCCAGCAAGTTTTTGACGGACTTCTAGAAGGTTCAAATGTATGTAGTGTGTGCATTTTTTGTGTCCCACACTAGTCCTCAAAAAGGGGTGAACCAGCACCATACACTGGTGGACCGTGGTGGTAGCTTTACCTTTTTTGAGTGAGGCCTCTAGTAGAGGACCTATATTATTGGCCCAGCAAGTTATAAGTTAAAAATTAAGACTCACAGACCCCTGATTTTGTGTTAAGATTTAGCCTTTTAAACGGAACTAGTGTGAACTCTGTGCATAATGCACAGGTGTGTTATTTCAACAATGTTTGGTTGATGTTTTTGGTTTTTTTAAAAAAAATTTCTTTTCAAACAACTGTCCGTGGCCACTGTTCGTCCGGAGTCATTGTCACAGACAGACCAAGTGAATTAATATATATGATTTTTGGGTGTATAGGTCACTGGTGTAGGTAGTGTTTTTGTTTGTGAGGGGGGGGGGGCGAGGAAAAATTTAGCCAAACTTTTGACCTGCAAATATGAGTTCCGCCTATACAAAGGATTTTTAATGGAAAAAAAGGCCCAAATTTGCAAGATTTTTGAAGGAAAAAATAATTCCAAATTTGTCAAAGATGTTGATGATAAGTTCCAGTATAGGTAACCAAAAATATAGAAGGATTCGGAGTTGTAGCCAAAAATAGAAAAGGATTCTGGGTTTTTTTTTATCTACTTTCATTTCTAGTATGAAGCCAAATCTGGCTAAAGCCCTTTTATGGTGATCATAGTTACTTCAGCTACAAAACAAAATTGGATTGT
>Ga0209611_10010337_pt1 | contig 13782 bp, 8 predicted proteins | sample S1TSphgellanicum_3_FD_187693 | JGI IMG/M metagenome (GOLD analysis project Ga0209611, IMG submission 187693) | Host-associated microbial communities from peat moss isolated from Minnesota, USA - S1T2_Fc - Sphagnum magellanicum MG (SPAdes) (version 2) | ecosystem: Host-associated > Plants > Peat... | reverse complement strand
TGTCTGCAAACTGCAGAACAAGCTGTCCTTGGTACAAACGTTCAACAAGTTATCTGTGTGGCATTGCACAATTCATCAGCACCAGAATTGCTTCAAGCCAATTGGAATCCGATGCCCTCTCGCATCCAGATTTCTGAATCTCGCATGTTGAGAATGTGCTCTGGATATGACACAGAGCCCTCCATTGCGCATATTCTCAAAGGAATCCTAAAAAGCTGGTGAGAAAAGGCAGAGGATACTGACCTGCGCAAGCTGGCCGAGGAACTGCGGGTGAAGGCTGGCAACAGAACAACAAATGCTGATCTCACTATCAGTTAGGGGCAAACAATCGATTGTGCGGTGATCACGTTGTAGATCCGCAACACTACTTGTACTCGTCCTCGTATTCCACAGCTGCAATCGACCGACGATCGACCACGGCTCCCTCGAAATCTGAAGCAACTCCGAACCTAGTCCCTGCTTCCTCTTCTTCCTCACAGAATTACAGAACTCAACAACAGGAAAAGCAGCAGCAGCAGCTCCTTCGCTTGTACGCTTCGGGTGTCTCCCTGAATCAACAACACATGTCTGTTCTGCGGCATCACTGGAAGAAGATGCTAGTGGCAACGAATAAGCATTGTGGAGAAAGCAGGATGAGGAGGAGAAAGGGAGAGTAATGGAGAGGAGGCCACGCAAGAAGAGGCGATTCTCATGCATTGAATTCTCTGCGAAATCAGGGTCGATAATGGCCGAAGCGATTGAACTAAGTGGTACAAGTCCAGAAGCTCGTCCACGAGAGAAACTCGGATCCCTAGTGCAATCGCTCCTGCATGATGCAAAATGCAAACCGTCGCCCTCTCGCTTTCTCTCTCTTTCTAGTGGTGCAAATGTGGGCGAGAGAAAACACAGTAGCGGTTTTTGCATTCCGCGTTCCCTCACCCTTTTAGTATCCAATCTTCGGAAACCTCAATGACTTTAGGGTTTATAAGAGTTGGCGCCAACTGATTTTTTTTTTGTTTTTTCGTGGCGAGATTTCGCAATCTTTTGGCCTCAAATTTTCAAATAACAAATATTCATTTGTAATTTTTTGTCTCTAAACAAGCAAAAAGCAATAATTTTTTTGGAAATGAATTTTCAGAGAAAATAACTTTTTGTTATATTTCAAGTTTATACCCAGGTTTTTTTTGTTTCTTTGGATTTTGTGATATAGTCACATTGGCAACCATCCACAAGAAGGATTAATTTCAGTGATGAGTAATCGAAACTGGTATATGGGGATTTTTTGGGAATTCTTCGTATGGTTGCCCTTGGATCATTCCAAAGACAATTTCAAAAATAACTATCTCATTTTCAAGCTTAATTATCTTTTTAATAATGATTTTTTATTAATTTTTAAATAACTATCTCCCACCTTTCTATATCTATCTCACTCACTCTTTTTCCTTATCCACCAACATAGATATGAAAAAACAAATTAACATGCATCTTTTCATGTCCATGAAATGTATATTAATTTAAATTAATTTAACATTGAAATAAATAATAATGAATTATTGAAAACCATAAGAAAGAAATAGTTAATTGTCATTGGTAGTGTATAATACATCATTGAAAAAACTTTTCCAAGAATTTTAACTTTGCTTTTGAATGATGAAAACTTACTATCATTAATAAAACAAAACACCCAACAAAGGGAGAAAAAATGGCACAAGATGGAAGGACTCATGTCCTAGCAAATGAAGAATCCTCCAATGAAGGCAGATCACGATGGAATAGCAACAAATCAAATATTTAAATTTCTCAAACATGATAATGATATCAAATAATGAAGAAAAAAAGAACCTAAAAAAAACATCTAGCCATAAAATCTTTCACCTATAGCAAACAATGCCTTTTAAAATAGAGGTCACCCACGCTCATTGCAATGTCACTAACATTCTTTCTTTGTTTATAAAATGAACACAAAATTGAAATAAAAGAACTTCCAATGCTTTTATTTATTCACACCATGTTAACACATTAATGAAAAAAACTTATCAACCTATTCATGTAGACACCCAAAAACCTCTATGGTTAAAAGGAGAAACATATTGACTAAATATCAATCATAATAAAAATTATCTTTAACCTAAGTTGTAATTGTTACAATAATCCCATGAGATAAAGTTACCACCAAAACCAAATATGTGCAACTGGGGTTAGTGATGATGACATCAAACAACATCCACCATTCATTAAAATCACACGTCAACCCATTGATGTGAAGACAAAGGCAAGTGACAGAAAAATATGGATATACCCACATAGAACCTGAAATTTTGCATCTTTTATAATAGACACAAAAACATCTCACATAACATCATGGGAAGTCCTTTTTTTCTTCACATAGCATCATGAAAAGTCGTTTTTTTTTACAATGGGCACAATAAAAAAAGGTGGATCACCATAAGATCCAAAGATTGGTTACAAATGCAATGTTTGAAAGGAAAATTAATAAAATATATATATGTGTGAATAAAAACATAAGTTGCAATATATGGGTTGTTGGGTAAACATTATAAGTTAATTAATTTAAATATAAGGTACATTTTATTCAAATGACCAATTTAATTATGATATAAGATATGTAATAATTTGAAATAATGAATTATAATTAATATAGGGTGGTTTATATATATATATATATATAATAAAATTAAATAATAATAAAATGATTAAAAATAGGTTGGATAATTATCTAATACCCCTTAAAAATGGTCATTTGACACACATAGATCCCAAACTTTATATTAAATGCCTTCCCCCCCCCAAGGATGCAATGTCATAAACCAAAGATTAAAAAAATAGAAAACCCAAATTGAATATGTAACATATTTTATATTAAATGTCTCCCAAGATGCAATGTCACAAACCAAAAGTTTAAAAATGAAAAAACCAAACTGAATATGTAACCTAGTGAATTTTGTTTTTAAAGCCAACCCAAAAAAGGATCATTGGACAAAGAGAAAACCATGCACTTACACCAAGTCTCACACAAGATCTTTGAATATTCTTCAATTAATTTATATTCATATATAAAAATAATGAGCTTAAAATTTTGTTAGACTCATAATTTGTTCAAATTCAAAAAATTTGAAACTTTGAAAAAAAAATCATTTCAATTTACTTTAATCATTAATCAAATAATATATTATAAAGAGAAAAGATTGATGATTTCTTTCAAGTTTGAATTTTGATCTATTTTTTAAATATGAATATTTCATGTTTAATCCATGTATTAATTTGTTCTAATTGTTATTATTCATTATTTATTATATATTTACAAATCAATCACATCTTGGAATTCTAATGTCTTTTGTGAAGGTTAAAGCATTTTAGGTTTACATTTGGATGCAAAAATTTTAAATAGATATTTTTAAAACCTCAATACCATTTATAACAAATATAATCCTAATTATAATAACTTAATTGCAAAGTACCAATTTTAATGAAAATTTGTCCATGAAATTTTAACCATATGAAACGACTACCATTAAAAACATTCTTCCCCATCAAAGCTTTCCAATTTTTTTGAAGTCATGGAGATCAATCATATGAATTTAAACTTTTGTTCATTATTACATTATGTTACGATAATGTCGATGATTATGAATTTTTGAGATTGTAAAATGTTCTTCCATTAAAGATGTACTTGGGCTAAATATATTTTTAATCATTTGACAACAATAAATTGGATTTTCAAAATTAATAAAAAGATGTTGTAACACAAGGGTTTTTTTTTAACCTTTATAATTTATTTGTGTACATTACAATATAAAAGAAATTATGAATCAATTAAAAATTCATGATTTTTATTGAAAAAAATATTTTTCAAACCTAAATCATTTCTATGTGATTTGTACAATAATTCAAAATGAATGAAATCTTATTGACACAATATATAATTTTAGTTTTGCTTTAAATCCTACACATTATAATCTAAATTTAGTCAACAACTTAAGTTCTTAACATGCATTCAATTCCCCAAAAGATGTAGGTAATTTTGGTTAATTCAAACACCTTGACAAATGAAGGTTTGGATTGCATTGAATCAACCAATATACATGGATAGTTTTTACAAGTTTGAACACCCTAACAAATGAAAGTTTTGGAGTGTATTCAATTGATTAATAGATGTATGTAATTCTTGCAAACTTGAACACCCGCACAAATTAAGGTTTTGTAGTGCATTAAATTGGCCAATAAATGTAAATAATTCTTGTAACCTCGAACAATTGTTCAAATGAAGGTTTTGTAGTGCACTAAATTGACCAATAGATGCAGGTAATTCTTGCAAGCCTGAACAATCATTCAAATGAAGGTTTAGAGTGCACTCAATTGATCAATAAATGTAGGTAATTTTTGCAAGTTCAAACAATTATTCAAATGAAGGTTTTGGAGTGCACTCAATTACCCAATAAATGATAGTAATTCTTCCAACCTTGAACAATTCAATAAACTAAGGTTTTATAATGCACTCAATTGCCCAATAGATGTAGGTAATTCTTACAACCTCAAACAACTCGACAAATGAAAGTTTTGGAGTGCACTCAATTGGCCAATAGATGTAGGTAATTTTTGCAAGCTCGAACAATTGTTCAAATGAAGGTTTTCGAGTGCACTCCATTACCCAATAGATGTAGGTAATTCTTACAACCTCAAACAATTGTTCAAATGAAGGTTTTGTAGTGCACTCAACTGGCCAATAGATGTAGGTAATTTTTGCAAGCTCAAACAATTGTTCAAATGAAGGTTTTGGAGTGCACTCAATTGCCCAATAGATGGAGGTAATTCTTGCGACCTCGAACAATTATTCAAATAAAAGTTTTGGAATGCACTCAATTGCCTAATAGATGTAGGTCATTTTGGCAACTTCGAACACCATGATAAATCAAAATTTTTGGAGTGCATTCAATTGACCAATATATGCAAGTAATTCTTGCAATCTCAAACAATTTGACAAATTAAGGTTTTTGAATGCATTCAATTGCCCAATAATTGTAGGTAATTCTTGCAAACGCGAACAACTCGTCAAATGAAAGTTTTAGAGTGCACTCAATTGGCTAATAGATGTAAGTAATTTTTGCAAGCTCGAACAATTGTTCAAATTAAGGTTTTGGAGTGCACTTAATTGCCCAATAGATGTAGGTAATTCTTGCAAACTTGAACATCCCCACAAATCAAGGTTTTGGAATGCATTCAATTGGCCAATAGATGTAGGTAATTCTTGTAACCCTGAATAATTCCACAAATGAAGGTTTTGGAGTGCACTCAATTGGCCAATAGATGTAGGTAATTTTTACAAGCCCGAACAACTCGTCAAATGAAAGTTTTAGAGTGCACTCAATTGGCTAATAAATGTAGGTAATTTTTGCAAGCTTGAACAATTGTTCAAGAGGTTTTGGAGTGCACTTAATTACCTAATAGATGTAGGTAATTCTTCCAAACTGGAACAATTATTCAAATGAAGGTTTTGGAGTGCACTTAATTGGCCAATAGATGTAGGTAATTCTTGCAACCCCGAACAATTCGACAAATGAAAGTTTTGGAGTGCACTCAATTGCCCAATAGATGTAAGTAATTCTTGCAAGCTTGAACAATTTGACAAAATAAGGTTTTGGAGTGCACTCAATTGCCCAATAGATGTAGGTAATTTTTGTAAGTTCGAATAATTCTTCAAATCAAGGTTTTGGATTGCACTCAATTGTCCAATAGATGTAGGTAATTCTTGTAACCTTAAACATTCGTTCAAATGAAAGTTTTGGAGTGCACTCAATTGGCCAATAGATGTAGGTAATTTTTGCAACCTCGAACACTCGTTCAAATGAAGGTTTTAGAGTGCACTCAATTGGCCAATAAATGTAGGTAATTCTTGCAAACTTGAACAATTTTTCAAATGAAAGATTTCGAGTGCACTCAATTAGCTAACAAATGTAGGTAATTTTTGCAACCTTGAATAATCGTTTAAATGAAGGTTTTGGAATGCACTCAACTAGCCAATAGATGTAGGTAATTTTTGCAAGTTCAAACATAAAAACAAATCAAGGTTTTGGAGTGCATTCAATTGCCCAATGGATGTATGTAATTTTTGCAACTTCAAACACCATGACAAATCAAGGTTTTGGAGTGCACTCAATTGACCAATAGATGTAGGTAATTCTTGCAAACTCGAACACCATAACAAATCAAGGGTTTGGAGTGCACTCAATTGGCCAATAGATGTAGATAATTCTTGCAAGCTCGAAAAATTCTTCAAATGAAGGTTTTGGAATGCACTCAATTAGCCAATAAATGTAGGTAATTCTTGTAACCTAGAACAATCGTTCAAATGAAGGTTTTGGAGTGCACTCAATTGGCCAATAGATGTAGGTAATTCTTGCAACCTCAAACAATCATTCAAATGAAGGTTTTGGAGTGCACTCAATTGGCCAATAGATGTAGGTAATTTTTGTAAATTAGAACACCTTAACAAATGTTTTCAAGTGCAGTCAATCGGCTAATAGATGTAGGTAATTTTTTCAAGCCATAACAACTTGACAAATCAAAGTTTTGGAATGCACTCAATTGGCCAATAGATGTAGACAATTTTTGTAAACTTGAACACCCTAATAGATTAAGCTCTTGAAGTGTAATCAATTAGCCAATAGATATAGGTAATTTTTGCAAACTTGAACACCCTGATAGATTAAGTTCTAAAAATGCATTCAATTTTCGAATAGATGTAGATAATTCTTTCATATCAATAATATTGACATATCATGGCCATGGCTTAAAATATCAAAAAAAAATTGTAAATAATTATAATTCATTAAATGGAGTACTCGTAAGTGACAACAATTAACCAAATTATTTGGCAACTTTTGGATCATGCATTCTTGGAAACACAACCATCAAAGGTTATTCAAATTTTGACCTTGGATGAAATTTTCCACAATATTTAGTGAGGCTTCTATTAAATCAAGTGACCTAAGGTTGTCAAACTCCTTTGAACCAATTTGGAAAAATGAAGGCAAATTTTCACATTTTAAAAAAGAAATGCCTTCTAAATCTTTCACTACCTATCACATCAAAAAAATTACAAACAATTGTCAACATCAATAAAAATAAAATTTCATTCAAATGCCATGTTTTTAATGAAAAAAATTACATCTCTTTAAATAAAATTAAAACTTATGGTTTCATTTCAAATTTTGACAAAATATATATACCATAGGATTGAATTAATAGGTGTTGCTCAAACCTAATTCTTTTGCAATAAATTGACTCATTATAACTTTTGTTGCGATATTTTGACCCATGTTTCGTAATTGTTCATGCATGTACAAACTACCATCTTCTGCCCATTTGATTAAAAATTTATCTTTCAAATTTTGTAATATAAGCATAAGGTTTGATGAATCATCTCCATTCCAATACACTCGACAAAATGTACTTTTTTTGAAACCGACAAAAAAACAAGCAATATCCAAAAACATGTCTTGATGTGGTCATAAGAAATTCGTAAAATTTTCCAAATCATTTCATTGTCAAAACTCCCTATTATATTTTGTCCACTTTTCAATTCATGCAATGCACCTTTCCATATTTCCAAATCATGAATATCACGCAAATAACAACCCAATACTTCAAGGCTTAAAGGGAAGCCCCCACAAGCTTTTATAATATCCATAGAAATGATTTTCAAATCATTTGTCACAAGATTTGCATGTTTGAATGCATGCAACATGAGAAGTTCCCTTGCTTTTTCTTCCTCCAATAATGCCATGTCTACTTTTGCGGACTCCTTTACATGATTTTTCAATATTTACTAATTTCGACAATTTACAAGTACTTTGCTCTTGCAATCTACATTAGTGGCATCCTTGTCAATAAGAAGTTGCAAGTCTTCAAGGTTTTTCATCATATCAACATCATCCACAACCACTAAAACTTTCTTTGATATCATGCATTGCTTGATTTCATCAAAGTGTTCATCAACATTTTCATCCTTGTGAAACTTTCTATCACACAAATCTTGTAAAAGTTTTTTTTTACATCATTGATGTCTCTTGATTTCACATTCTCCAAGAAGCTAGATTTTTCATATTAGTTGTGGAACAAATGATACATTTTTTTACTCAAAGTGGTCTTCCCAATCCCACCCATTCCAACCAATGCAACAATAGATTCAGTTTGTAACAAACTATATATGGCAATTTGCTTTATCTTCCAATGCCACTTCATAACATGGCAAATGTGGCATAGTTGGTGTATTTTTATCCTGTCAAAATTCACCAAAAAATCAATTTTATTTCAAATTATGGATAATACCCAATAAATTATGGCACACAATTTAAGTGAAATGATGTAATGTTTGCAATCAAATTAGATGTACGCAATTCCAAAAATTAAAACCAATGTTATTTACTTTCATCAACAATTTCAAACATTCCAATAATTTGGAATAACTTAAATGGTCCTTTGATGGTGGCTTGCAAATTGTCAAGTGATTAGCATCTTCGACTATGTAATAGTTATTGTTCGACAATCAAATAGTTGAAGCCGTTGGCACTAAAATTCCCTACACATGTGCAAAATTTATTTTAGTCGAAACTCTTTGATGTGATTGGATTTATGTTAATATACATGTTGTCAAATGTAATGTAGTAACCAAATGATAATTGGAACAATAATTTAGATTTTATGTTCAAACTATATAAATCAAATAAATTTGTAACATAACCTCATTTAATCCTGTTACAAACGAATTTAAAATAAAACTTCAAAGATGTTGATTTCAATTGACATTCTATTCACAATGAATTTGCAATTTATACTATGAATACATGTTGCAATGATTCGTGGACAAAGAAAGGAAATTTAAGACCAATTTCACAACTAACATTAGTAGTTTCAAAAGTTAAACCAATGCAAGTTTTGATAACACAAAAAATGTTCAACTATAGAACCTAGTTGGATAGTCAATATGTTTAGATGAAAGTCTTACCCAATTATTGTCAATAGGTGATCCTTCAGCAAATGCATAGATGTTAATATATTCGCAAATAGATTTGTTAAAGTCTATTGAAAGTTGTTCCATTTTTCGGTCGAAAGATTTCATATTTTTCAAAAGACCTAATTGGGTTTTATTTTTGGTGATTTGTTGATATTGCCACTTGAAATACTTTGATAGATCGTGGGTACTGTCGGCATGTGGTACATTATAAAACACCACACCTTTAAGATTTTTCAAAAATTTATCACAATAATTTTGTGTTTTAACATCCAAATTATTCATTTGCTTTTGATACACATGTTTGTGCATTTTAACCACCAAGCTTTTGAGGACAAGACCTCCGAAACTATAAGCGACCATTGCCACTGGTCTGTCCCAAAGAGTTTGATACCTACAAAATATTTCAAAATACACCAAAAATGCATCAACAACATTTTTATGGGGTCACAAAATTTCCATATGAATTTTGATTTGAAAATTTCACATTACAAAGTTGTAATTTTCAACAAGATCTTTCAAATGTCGTGTTGTACTCCTCGATCAAAGGTCATTGATCCATGTTCCTAGGTTTTAATGGTCAAGAATCAAATCGTGAATTTGATTCATGACCTTTCTTTTGACCATAACTTTCAATTCAAAACTCCAAATATTGCAAAGTGCAAATCCACTTTTAATATTTACACTTCAAGACCTTTACAATAATGTATTGGGGACTTAATTTATTATTTACATTTTTGTCCCAAAGATTCAAAACATTTTGAAACTCAAATTTTCAAAATGATTTTCATTTAAAAATGCTTAGGGTTCACTTCCATCCCACACTTGTGCAAGTGTGCATGAATCCTAGGATGTTTTTCCTTGGGTTGTCAATATTTGTTGGGTCCTAAAAGGCTATATTAAATGGGTTTGAAACCAGATGTTTAGAAAACATAATATGAAAAAGAATAAAACATCATTTGTAACAAACCTCAAGAATGAAAATAAAAACACAAGGAGAGGTGTTACAAGGCTTGTAACTGTTGTTGTAGTCTTACATGTTGCCTATCATTTACCACCTACCTTGTTGCAAGCCAACAAAAGTAATAAAAATGATTTAAGATCATGAAAAGGGGCATTGCAATGGATATTACTTTCATTAATTCATGTAGGTTACCACCTACCATCCTATTCTTCTACAACAACAATGGTTGTTTTTTCAATCATGAAAAAACTATGTGTAGGAAGTACAAAGTCATTGTTGCAATAATGAATTATATTAGTTGCTATATAAACGTTATAAAATTAAGAATGTACATTTTGACATATATAGATTTTGTTGTAAAAATGTTGTAGTATAAAAGTTTTGTAGAATTAATATTTACCAAATGACCATATGTAAATTGCATTGTTTGGATCATGTGATTAATATTTTCTTACATGACATCCATAATAGGCTTTTGTGTGTTGAATTTTTTGGGAAGTTTTAATGTGTTATTTTTGGTCAACCTTGAATGCATGTACCAACAAATGAAGCTTTTGGGTTGCATCCAAGTAACCAATAAATGTATGACTAATTTTTGCAAATTCAAACACCCCCATATTAAATGAACTTTTGGAGTGCACTCGAATGTTCAATAGACATACATCTATTCTTGCAAGCTCAAACACCCCCACAAATGAAGCTCTTGGAGGGCATTCAATTGGTCAATAGATGCAGGTCATTATTACAAGCTCAAACAATTGGACAAGGCAAATGCAAACTATGTATACAATGTAGACAAAATATTATCACAATTTGACAAATTTCAACACTTGTCCATGTTTGATGCATGATGGTGTACATTTAGAATATATTTTTTTATGAAGGGTTCATTCACAATTTGAGTTCTAAAAAAAGGAATTAAAACTCCAACATTTCTGAGGGCTTCTTTTAAAAATAACAATTACATGGAAAAAAATTGAGTGAACAAAATTGAATAGCCCAAGATAAGATAATTCATGTGATGTTAGTGGTTTTTCACATGCATACATAATTCTGCATCAATATTTTGGTTTACAAGTACACATATGACATATGCTTCGAGCTAGAAATTTTGAGCTTAATGGATATAAACAACTAGCAAATTAGTAATGAGTCTTTTCCTTTGAGACCATTTGGTTCAAAATTTCAAGCCTTTGAAATTTTGATATGATTTGTTTTTTCATCAAGTCAATGAACACATACTTGCCTTAAACAAAACATGTTTTTCTTGTACAAAAAGTTTGAAACCAATTTGCATGAATTTTTACATTCCTTTTGATTATTCAAAAAATGAAGTTTAAACTAATTAATATATTTAATTTAAATATCTCAAAAACACATTTACATAATATCCAAAATAATTTTATTTTTTATTAATATACAATAATCCATTGCAATTGAATTATGATTTCAATAAAATCAAAATTTGAAGTTGGACTTTGAAATCCTTTAAAAGTTAAACATTCCTTTTTGGAACTTTCATTATGAATGAACCTTGAAAAGTTGCAATAAATGATGGTTTATATCCTAATTCATCATTATGTTATGGAATTGGTGCACATATTAATGATTTAATTGTTCAAAAAAATATTATTTTGATTTACAAGACTTTAAAAAATCATTATAATTATGATCAATTAATTGCAAAGTACCAATTTTAATGAAAAATTGTCCATGAAATTTTACCCATATAAAACAACAACCATTAAAAATAATCTTCCATGTTAAAATTTTCCAAATTTCTTGAAGTCATGGAAATCAATCATATGAATTTACATTTTTTTTTCATTATTACATTATGTTATGATAATGTTGATGATTATGAATTTTTGAGGTTTTAAAATGTTCTTCCATTAAATATGTACTTGGGCTAAATATATTTTTAATCATTTGACAACAATAAATTATATTTTTTAATTAATAAATTTTTTTGTCACGCAAGGGTTTTTTAAAAACCTTTATAAATTTATTGGTGTAAATTTACAATATAAAAGTGCAATTATGAATCAATTAAATATTCATGATTTTTATAACATATTTTAGTTTTCAAACCCAAATCATTTCTATGTGATCTATATAATAATTCAAAATAAATGAAATATTATTGACACAATATGTAATTTTAGTTTTGCTTTAGATACTCCACATCATAATCTACATTTAGTCAACAACTTAAGCTTTTAACATGCATTCAATTCCCCAAGAAATGTAAGTAATTTTTGCTAACTCAAACACCTTGACAAATGAAGGTTTGGAATGTATTAAATTGACCAATATATGTAGGTAATTCTTGCAACCTCAAACAATTTTTTAAATCAAGGTTTTGGAGTGCACTAAATTGGCCAATAGATGTAGGTAATTCTTGCAACTTCGAACACCCTCACAAATCAAGGTCTTGGAATGCATTCCATTGGCCAATAAATGTAGGTAATTCTTTCAAGCTTAAACAATTGTTCAAATCAAGGTCTTGGAATGCACACAATTGGTTAATTGATTTAGGTAATTTTTGCAAGCCTGAACACCCATTCAAATCAAGATTTTTGGAGTGCATTCAATTAACGAATAGATGTAATTCTTGCAATCTTGAACAATTGTTCAAATCAAGCTTTCGGAGTGCACTTAATTGCCTAATAGATGCAGGTAATTCTTGCAAGCTCGAACAATTGTCCAAATAAAGGTTTTTGAGTGCATTCAATTGGCCAATATATGTAGGTAATTCTTGTAAGCTCGAACACCTTAACAAATGAAGGCTTTGGAGTGTATTCAATTGGTCAATAGATGTAGGTAATTCTTGCAAGCTTGAACAATTGTCCAAATAAAGGTTTTTGAGTGCACTTCATTGGCCAATAGATGTAGGTAATTCTTGCAAGCTCGAACACCTTGACAAATGAAGGTTTTGGAGTGCATTTAATTGGCCAATAGATGTAGGTAATTCTTGCAACTTCGAACACCCCCATAAATTAAAATTTTGGATTGCACTCAATTGGCCAATAGATGTAGGTAATTTTTGCAACTTCGAACACCTTAACAAATAAAGGTTTTGGAGTGCACTCAATTGGCCAATAGATGTAGGTAATTCTTGTAAGTTCGAACAATTATCCAAATAAAGGTTTTGAAGTGCACTCAATTGGCCAATAGATGTAGGTAATGCTTGTGAACTTGAACATTTTGACAAATAAAGGTTTTGGAGTGCATTCAATTGGCCCATAGATGTAAGTATTTCTTGTAAACAAAAACACCCCAACAAATTAAGGTTTTGGAGTGCATTTAATTAATTAATAGATGTAGGTAATTCTTGCAACCTTGAACGCCTTAACAAATGAAAGTTTTGGAGTGCACTCAATTGGCCAATAGATGTAGGTAACGCTTGCACATTTAAACAATTGTTCAAATCAAGCTTTTGGAGTGCATTCAATTGACCGATAGATGTAGGTAATTATTGCAAACTCGAACAATTGTTCAGATAAGGGTTTTCAAGTGCACTCAATTGGCTAATAGATGTAGGTAATTTTTTCAACTTTGAACACCTTGACAAATGAAGGTTTTGGAGTGCACTTAATTGGCCAATAGATGTAGGTAATTCTTGCAAGCTCGAGCAATCGTTCAAATAAAAGTTTTTGAGTGCACTCAATTGACCAATAGATGTAGGTAATGTTTGTAAACTCGAACACCTTGACAAATGAAGGTTTTGGAGTGCACTTAATTGGCCAATAGATGTAGGTAATTCTTGCAAGCTCGAACAATCGTTCAAATAAAGGTTTTTGAGTGC
>Ga0209611_10010336_pt1 | contig 13782 bp, 11 predicted proteins | sample S1TSphgellanicum_3_FD_187693 | JGI IMG/M metagenome (GOLD analysis project Ga0209611, IMG submission 187693) | Host-associated microbial communities from peat moss isolated from Minnesota, USA - S1T2_Fc - Sphagnum magellanicum MG (SPAdes) (version 2) | ecosystem: Host-associated > Plants > Peat... | reverse complement strand
AAGTGCAAAAAAATAAGGAGTAATGAAAAATTAACAAGAAGAATAAGTTTTCCAAGTTACAAAACGTTTTTTTTTTCTTTCCTTTGGACCCCTCCTACTTTCAAACCTCATAACTTTCTTATTTCTTATTCATTTTAAACGATTTAAAATGCTATAGGAGCGCCATCTAAAGTTCTACAAATTATCTTGGAACTTTAATAGCAAAAAAACAACATAAAAGGGACATTTTGGGTGTTTAAGAATCAGCCTTTGTAATGTTAAATGGTTTTTATTCTGAGTTTTTGACCCCCTTTACTTTGGGGGGCCATAACTTTCTCATTTTTAATCTGTTTTTCACAATTTTTAGTGTGTTAGATGCGCCAAGAGGAGGGCTCCAAGTTTTGTTTGGACACTAGAAGCAAAAAAACCCTCCCATGGCTGCTATACTCTAATACATTAGTTGGATCTAATGTGCAACTAAATTGGTTCATGAAGTTTGCAATGGAATTTTTTATCCCATATCCTTTGGCTTCCAATTCTATTTGGCTCAGTATATAACTAGGAGCAATAACTTTATTGTAACCAAACACCAAATGCCATTGGGGATGAGTAAATAAATAAAGTTTGACCTCTATGAAATGGTTAATTTTAAAAATAAAATTGGATTATTTTAATTTTACCTATATAGCCTAAACTTAGCTATGTTCAACCTACTTACATACATAAATAAACCTACTTATCTAATAGGGTTATTAGTTACCTACCTACCTACCTAGGCACACGTGTCAACATCTTATTGGCCAAAAAATGGACGATTTAAATTTCATTAATTAATATTTTAAAATTTAAAAAAAAGGTAGGCCTTAATTGCCATGTGTCATCATATAATTTGTGTTTAAAATGACACGTGTCAAATGGTCAATGAACGTTCCATGGTGTGCCACGTGTCATCATCTCAATGGCATTAAAATAATTCTTAAAACTAAATATTTAATTACAAAATAGAAGTACACGTGTTCGCATACAATTGGGTTAGCTAATTAACATGTAATGCAATGTGAACGCAGCCCCTGTAGTTGCATGCAGTCGCACGACCAACTGCTAGTATAGAATATGGGTGGATGAAGCTGTATAACCCAACCGTATGTACTTGTATTATACGACTGTCGCATGCAACTGCAAATTTCACGTAACTTGTCTTAGGCAACTGGGCGAATTTCCAGTTGCATGTGTCGCATGCAACTGAAAACCAGTTGCATAAGACAGTTGCAAAATGCCAAATTTCTAGTAGTGTATTTATGGAAAACCCAAATAAAATTTGGAAGGGGAAATGTTTGGGTTTAGGGGTTTTGGTTAGTTTATAAATGGAAACTTGTAGAAACTTGGAAGGGATTTTCTTTTTTCTTAAGTCGACTTCACTCTTTCGAAGGTGATAAGCTTGTAGCCACAATGAAAGGTGTATGTGCATGGAGAATTGAAAAGTTGTTGTAAGACTATCAAGCATGGAAAGAAGGTTAGAGAAACATTAAACCTTTGTGTTGGAGAGAATACATTGATCTTCAACCTTTGTGTGTGGAAAAAAAACCCGAAACACACCTAAGTAATGCTTGGAGAGAAAGGCAAAACTAACGTGTGAAACCAGCGAAAGAGCAAAGAGTTGGAGCACACTCCCTGGCTCGCAACACTTTGGGGGTAAAGGGGCGTGCTGGAGCTCCACGATGGGGACCAGGAAGAATGACAAGCACTTAATCACTCACACAAACCTGCACAAAACCAAACAACGAGTTGGTTAATGCATAGTTGAAGCACTTTTGGTGCCAGGACGAGCCATGGGCAAATTGGACTCACAAGACTCAGCATGGCTCAAACTTGGGGGAAGCCACCACCTTCCCCCTTATATTATACTTTGTGCCTCTCCACGAGGCCCACATCCAAATGGCATTTTGTTTCGGGATTCCCAAATGGGAGTCCCGAAATTCTCAAAGTTGGGACTTCCGCAACTTTGGGGCCCCATAACTTTGCGTGTAGACCTCCGATTGGAATGAGGTTTAAAGCAAAGTTGTAGCCCCTCGTCAATAGTTTTCCAACGGTATGTTGCACGCCACCTACACGCAAGGAAATCGGGTCAATTCTAAACTTTTAGTGGTCGAGAGTCAAATTGTTAATTTGACTCCCGACCTTTCTTTTGGCCATAACTTGTGTTTTAGATGTCCAAATGGGTCATGTGAGCTCATTTTAGACATTTACGTTTCAATATCTTTCTAATGCTATAAAGAACTATTCAATCCAATGGGTTTTGACCCTTGTAATCGCTCTTTAAAGATTCAAGAGTCCATCAATATTCCAATTCCCAAAATGGGAGTTCACTTAGGAGTGTGAGGGTTCATTCCCTCACATTTTTTGTACTCCCAGGAACATGAAATGTGACCCCTGGGCTTCCCTCTTGGCCCTCAACCTTGCAAGCCCTTGCCTTGGTCACGAGCCCAAGGCTAGGGTTACAACAAAAACTATGTTCAAAAAATGTGTGAATGTGAGGTTGTAAAGATGAAGGTTTAAGCTTGAACTATATTTTATGGTGTTCATATAGTGAATGTGGGAACATGAATAAGTTTTTTGGGATTGTTGATGCCATGACTTCAAATTTTGGAAGTTTTAAATTTTGCTTTCAATTTAGTCAATTTCATTTTTTGTCACAAGGTGTGTGAACTAATGCAAAACTTGGTTGGACAACTTTTAACATAGTCCTTAAATTGACTCGCTAAACCTCCAAGCTTGGAATTCCCATCTTTTGATAACTTACAATTTCCTATTTCAAATAGTAACCTCCAAATTAAATTCTTACATGGTGGTGTTCTACTATCACCTTTCCTTGATACCTTGGTCATTGAACAAATTCTACCACAATTGCATGTAACTAATCCTTTCATGTTTTAGTGGCTTTATCAAATAAACAAGGGTTCATTTATGGTTACCAGTGAAACAATGGTGTGGAACACACTTGAAATCATCAAAGTCAACCATCTTTCTTACCTTTAATTGATATTTCATAAAAGGTTTCATGGGATTGTTTAGAGTTTAAAAATTTTGTCCTGTGATGAATTCATTTTGGTTAATGGAAATGACATTTTGACAAATTTTGGTAATAAACAATAAATGATGTAAGGTTTATAACTTTTGGTACATGAGAATCCTCAATTTGTGTGAATTCTCACCAACATTTAAATTTGATTGATTTGATGATGAGTTTTGTAATTTTGGACGATGAAGGTTGTTGCCACAACCCCACTTTGAGGGAAGTGTGAGGTCGCCACTCACACTCTTGAAAATGGGACTTGGGACTCCCGAGAATTCAGAATGCAATTGCAGGGGTCATAACACCTTGCATTAAAGTGTTCTGTATATTTTTGAAAAGGTCTCGAAGTCTAGATGTCCAAAATGGCCTTGCATGAGCCATTTGGACATCTGAAGCACAAGTTATGGTCGAAAGAAGGGCCGGGAGTCAAATTGGCAATTTGACTCCCGACCATTAAAAGTCAGGAATCGACCCTATTCCGGTGTGTGCAGGTGAAGTGCAACACACCGTTGGAAAGTTCTCAAGGAGAGTTACAAGTTTGCTTTATACCTCGCCCCAATCGGAGGTCGGGGTGAGAAGTTATGAACGCCCAAAGTCTCGGGAGTCCAAACCGGGATAATTTCGGGACTCCACTTTGGGAGTCCTGGGAAAAAGTGCCATTCGGATGCAAGAGCGGTGGTGAGATGTAGAGAATACTATATGGGGGAAGGTGGTGGCTTCCCCCGAGTTCGGGCCGTGGTGAGTCAAATGAGTCCAGTGTTGCCCATGGCTTGTCCTAGCACCAAGGGTGCTCCAAAATGAAAACTAACCAACTTGTGGTTCGTTTTGGATGCAGGACCGAGTAACTAAATAACTTGTCCCTCTTCCTAGTCTAATCTCGGAGCTTTCAGCACACCCCTCTTACCCCCTTTAGTGCTAGAAGCTGGGAGCGTGCCCCAAGTCCCCCGCATTTCCGCAACTTGAGAGACTTAGCCCCAACTTGGGGCTAACTAGGGACTTGGGAACGCGTTAGTTGTAACCTTATGTTTGAAAATGTAGGGGCTTTTTCCTTATCCCATGTACTAGCCTTTTCCCCATATAATCTAATGGGTTAGGAAGTTAGGGGGTCAACATTAAACTATTATTAGATTACTATTGTTTTCATTTTGTGGAAGTTGTTTAAACCATGAAACAACTCAAAGTCACTCAATCCAATTTTGCACTTAAATTGTTCTAGTTGAAATAGTTGTGCATGAATTTATGTGAGGATCAAAATTATCCATTTAGTTTAGGGTTAATGCTAGGAAATTGTTAAAGGTGTTAGTGATCACAGAGGTCATGAACATAACAACTAGCTTTTAAAGAATTAAAATAAATATTTAGATTAATGAATTGACTTGGTTTGTTTTTTCATTCCACCAAAAATTTTGTGGTATGGGTGGTTTAGACCTATAGTGGATGAACATTTCATAATTTAGCATAATAAGTAGGTCCTAGTTAGAAAAGGGATTTATTTTTGGATTCCATATGGAGGGATTTCATTGTTATTATTAAAAAATGATCAATTGAAATAAATGGAGTTGGATTGATGAAACAACATTGGTTTTAAGTCTCATTGCTCCATGTTGCAACCCTACTTAGAGGGAGTGTGAAGATGAAATTCACACTCCTGAATTTGGGACTTGGGAGTCCTCAGGGACTCTTGAAATTTTAGAATTCAATGTTAGGCATTAAAACACCTCGCATTGAGGTGTTCTTTATATCATTGGAAAGCTATTGAAATGTAGATGTCGAAAATGGCCTCGCATGGGCCATTTGGACATTTGTAGCACAAGTTATGGCAAAAAGAAGGGCCGGGAATCAAACTAGCAGTTTGATTCCCGATCACTAAAAGATCAGAATTGACCCGACCCTGACACGTTCAGGTAAAGTGCAGCACATCGTTGGAAAGCTCTCGAGGAGAGCTACATGTTTACTTCAGACTTCGTCCTAATCGGAGGTCTTAGCAAAGAGTTATGATCGCTCAAAGTCTCGGGAGTCCAAACCGGGACAGTTTCAAGACTCCTCCTTGGGAGTCTCGAGACAAAAAACCATTCGAATGTGGGTGCCGCAGAGAAGCACAAAGTATACTTTATGGGGGAAGGTGGTGGCTTCCCCCGAGTTCGGGCCGTGATGAGTCTTGTGAGTCCAGGGTTGCCATGGCTTGTCCTAGCACCAAGGGTGTTCCAGAAAGTGAAGTAACCAACTTGTTGGTTGGTTTGATGCAGGTTCGAGTAAGTGAATAGCTTGTCACTCTTCCTAGTCCCATCCCGGAGCTTTAGCACACCCCTCTACCCCTTTTAGTGCTGAGAGCTAAGAGCGTGCCCCAAGTCCCCCACAATTCCGCAACTTGAGTAACTTAGACCCAACTTAGGGCTAACTAGGGACTTGGGAGCGCGTCATTCCATGTATATGAACATGATTCTTGGTTGATTCAATTTTGGTCTTGATTATTAATAGATTCAAATTTGATCACCATCCATTCTTAATCCATACCCTTAATATTTAGTTGTTATATTTTGCAATAAAGTCAAAAGTGATCCATTTATGGTCCCCATTCTTCCTTGATCCAATTCTAAGTAGGTAATTTAAATCTTGATGATTTTATCAATTTATATAACAATTTTTTTTCCAATAACCACTTTTGATGTTCATGTTTAGCTGATACACTTTAGCAAGTCACATGTAGCTATTGGTAACATCATGGTAAGATTTGATTAACTTATATTATTGAAAGGTTTTGATGGTCATTGGTAATATTATAAACAAAGTTGGAAATAGTTTAGTAGGATGCAAAGAGTAAGACTAGAAGGGATAAACATGCAAATAAGGACAAACATGGACTATGAAGGATTAAGGCAAAGAGGAACATACATACACTAAAAGATATATTTTCCATTTCAATTTATGTTTATAATTACAGTGGTTGCTCTTGAAACCTCAACCAACTTATAATGACAATGCGGGGCTTGTTACCTAGCTGGTGACGGGTTAATGTTCAGTTATAGAATTGCTTGACCACAGTTCGCCATGTGCAATCTTTTCAACATGTCCAACTTGTGAAACATCATGTTAGATTGGTTACATACAACCTTTGGATGTGTGGTGGGCATGGAGGGGCAGCTGGAGTTGGCGTTATTGGTGGGGCAATTGTCAGATCTGGGCATTGAGCTCTGTGCGCTACAACAGTCGCACTAGTTGGGCGAGGGTGAGTGCGATATCCTTGTGGAGGGGGCGACTGGTCTATGCTTTGGTCAGGCGGGGACATGAGGTGTTAGCAAGGGGTGGGCTTCTTAATTTCGCCTAACTAAAAGCATGCCATGTTCTCCTTCTAACAGTTTGGCCTTCACTTGCTTTCAGCTTATTTCAAGGCGATTACTAGCCAGCATGTGATGGTGGTGGTGGCCTATACACCCACGAATGTGTTTGACATTTTCGTCAAGGATGTTTTTCATTTGTGCATGCTTGGCTACTTGAAGACCATGCCCCCTACTGACAAGGTGGTGGTGTTAAATGACTTCAATGTTGAGCTTGACCGCGATTGGGAGTCATTTATTGGCATGGTGGGCTAACATCACCTCCACCATGGCAGGGCGTCTTCTGATAATGGGGAGTGCCTCTTGGATCTGGCGGTATCTTTTGGCTTTGCGTGGTTAATACCTTCTTTCCACACCGGCCTAAGCACCTAGGGACCTGGTTCCATCCTCCCACCCAATGTTAATACATCAAGGACTACATTATGTGCTCTCGCAGCCTCATGTGTGGGGTGTCAGATTGCAAGGTCTTTACCAATGTTTGCCATGGCAATAGTGACCACCGGCTGGTGGCTATCACCCTGCAACTATGTCTATGAGTCCTTCCATAGGCAATGGCTTTTGGTGGGGTGTGGGATGTAGTTGGCCTGCAAGATAGGCCCTAGGCAACAACGGACATTTGCCGCCTCTTGCGCAATTGGTTTATTTTGCTATCTCCTCACCTCTTGGACCCTGAGGTGGAGTGGTCTGCTTTGGAACGTGAGATCTCTAAGGTTGCGGGGCAAGTGGTAGGGAAGGCCAAGCCTGTTCACCGCCACAAGCCTGGTTTCACATAGGCAACGTTGTCCCTGGTTGTTGACAAGGACTGGGCTCATCGTGCTTTGTTAGGCCGCTTTTAGTTTGTTGAACTGTGCTTGACTTACAAGGAGGCTAATGGGAGGGTGAAGAAGGCAGTTGTTGTTGATGTGGACGCTTTTGAGTGGAAGCAAGCTATAGTTGTTGAGTGTCTGCTGGTCACCCGAGGTAGTGGGCTCAACAAGTTAGGTCTATGGCTGGTGTGGCGTCGGGTCGGGGTGCCCCACAGTGCATCCGGGACTACTCTGGTGTGCCGCTTCATAGCCCACAAGCTGTGCTGTAGTGTTTTGGGGAACATTTCACTAGGGTTTTGGGGGGTGGGGGGGACATCTCCTCGTTGGCTTGGGATCTCCTAGACACCATGGTTTGTGAAGTTGAATCTTCCTTGGGTGCTGAAGGTGGGGTCTGTGATGAACCTTCTTTGTAGGAAGTGGCTAAGTGCATTACTGCATTACGCAATGCAATGACTCTTGGGGCAAATAATATCATTGCCCTATTGTTGAAGGCAAGGTTGGAGCTTGTTGGTTGGCTCCACAGGGTCATTTTGGTTGTTTGGTGCAATGGTAGGGCCCTTGAAGAATGGAAGAGCATTTTGGTGGGTCCATTGTACAAGGGCAAGGGCTCACACTAATGCATGAACAACTATCGGGGAATAAGTCTGTTGAATATTTCAGGCAAGGTTTATGCGTTGTTGTTGATGCACCACTTGGGGCAATGTGTGGGCAATTAACTATATGAGGTTCAGTGTGGTTTTCGTGGTGGCAAGGGTATAGTCGATGCAATGTTTGTCCTACGCTAGCTTTTAGTGCGGGCCCATGTCAACACCAACTTGCAATTGCACCTGGCCTTCATTGATCTCACCAAGGCTTATAATAACATCAATTGAGATGCCCTATGGTAGGTTTTTCGCACCTATGGTGTCCTTGCCTGCTTCATCAACCTCCTGGAGGACCTGCACTCAGGGACATAGGTCGCTGTGCAACTTGGTGGTCATTTGGGGTGCAGCTTTCTTGTCACCAATGGTTTGCATTAGGGCTATGTGGCTACCCCTTTGCTTTTTAATGTGTTCTTGGACTTCATTGTTAAGGAAGCCCTTAGGGCACTGCCAGATTGTGGGGTGGAGGTTGAGTTTTAGTTTGGAAGGGAGTTGGTGTACACCCTTAGTTCGGGGCCTTTGTCTTGTGCCACCATTGTTGTGCTATTATATGCAGATGACATGGTTGTGTTCAACATGGATGGTAGGAAATTAGTGGAGATGTTGAAGGTGGTTGATTTCTGGGCGTTTGAGATGGTGATGCGCATCAATGTTGCCAAGACCAAGATCATGTCAGTGGGTAGGGTGCCCCCCAGCTGCCTGTTGACACCCCCATGCGTAGTGGTTCGGTGCAGTTGGTGGAGTCTTTCAAGTATTTGGGAGGCATCGTCAACTCCCAGGCCAGCTTGCATGGAAAGGGTTAGGTTGGTAAAGGGCAATGATGATGATGATGAATTATAATGCAACTAATGTTGAAATTGATAAATGTTGTGATTACAATTATGTTAGTTCTACATGTCATTATAGTTGCAAGTGTTTGTAGTTGCAAATGTAATTAAAACTAGGGTAAACAAATTTAATTCAAATATACAATTATAATTGTGATTGTTGTTTATTTGGGTGGAAAAATAAAGGGAAAATGAACATCTACCAACCTACCAAACTTAAGCACATACTTACTTATTTAACCTAAATTACACACTTACTTACCCAATTTAAGCTACCTACCTACCTACCTATGCTTACCTTACTTGAACTACATATTTACCTACCCACCTAGCTTAAACTACTTACCTACCTATTTATGTTTACCTAACCCAAACTACATACTGACCTACCTAGCTTAAACTACATGTACACATCCTACTTATTTAATTGAAACTACCTACATACCTATGTATGCTTATATAACCTAATCACAAACTTACCATTTAAACTAAGTTACATACCTACCTACCTAGCCTAAACTACATGCTTGCTTATTTATTTAGGCTACCTACCTACCCACCCACCTACATACATACCTAACATATCTACCTACCTAATCTAAACTACTTACCTACTTACATACTTAGCTTAGGTTACTTATTTACATACCTACCTACCTAACCTAGGCTCCTTACCTACTTACCTTAACCTACATACCTATTCACCTCTCACACCTACCTAACCTAACCTAACCTACATACTTACCTACTTAACCTATCTATCTACCTAGCTAACTAAATACAAATCTCTTTCTTAGCTTCATTATGAAGCAAGATCCTAATCAATTCATTCAAGTTCGATAGCTTAGCTCAATAGATTAACATGTTTTTTAATGCCTTGTAGCTTTTATGGAGCAATGCAAGAATGTGTTCAACAAGTTTGGCCTCATGTATTGTTTCACCGATGTTGACCAACTAATTCATAAGGTCTTTGATTTGCTTGAAGAATTCAACAATTGAGCCTCCCTTCTCCAATTGTAGGTTTGTCAACTTGGTCTTAAGGAAGAATCATCAAGTGCTACTCCATTGTTCCTATAGATCTTTAAGAGGTTGCCACATCCATGCGAGATCAATGATTTTGGCTATGTTTGGTTTGATTTTGTCACTCATTGAAATCTTGCTTATTTGCTAAAGTTTTTTTCTTCCAGCATTCAAAATCAACCAAAGTCTTTCCACTCTTGGGTATACCAACTCTATTAGCATGATTTGGCTCTAAAACATGTAGCAAATCATTTTTCTACAACAAATTGGATATGTGGAACTTCAAAGTACTGTAGAACTGGATTGCCATCCCAATTTGGAACTTTATGGTATATTGTTGTCTACTTGGGCCATGACAACAAGATGATTCTGAACTTTTTGTGCTCGATTTCTACAAATCTTGGCTCCAAGCAACTTCATACCATGCAGTAATTCTAAGTAGCCCATTGTGTAATAGTTGTGGGTATTTGAAAAAGACCCATGAATTTGGTATTTTGAAAATCTAAAAATCCAAGAACCGCTGGTTCCAGTTTCTTGGGAGGAATTGGCAAAGAACAATGAGTTTCTGGCTGGACATGCTTTTGATATTTTTTTTGGGGGTTTTTTTTTGTTTTCCCCAGGAAATGGTGGTTATATGTCAGAAATGGTTCTCTGATCTTCTGATAACAGCAGTTATGAAATCAAAGAACCTGCTTGATACCCATTGTTCTGTAAATCTTTTGTGAGTGTTTGTTTGTAAAGCTAAATTTTTTATCTTCATTCTTCTTCGAAAGGGAAATTGAACTTAAGCTTTTGATGTGTGAGAGAGAACATCTTGGAGGCTGTTGGAGGTGGTTGTTGTGTATTGTAGTAGCGTAATGGGTTTTATTCAAGTGAGAAGATAAATGTTGTGTGCACTTGCGGACAAAAAGCAAGTAGGTACTAGGTGCTTTCTAGGTACCTACTAGGTGTTGTCCAAGGTTGTAGTAGGTAGTTGGTGCACAAGTAAACTCAATCCATGATTGTCTTTTGAAATCACTATTAAAAATGCATGTGAAAATAATAAAATAAATTTTTCTAGATGCATTTGTAATTTTATTTATTGTTAATTTTGAAATTTCCCATTGAAGATCCATATAATATTAAAAGAAATTTCTTGTCTTTCTATCCCCGCCCCCCCCAAAGTGATTCATACCTACTTCTTTCAAGCCTAACTAATTAATACCTACCCATCAAAATGGACATGACAAGGCACATAGCCTACCTACCCATCATCAATATGGACATGAAAAAGCACATGCTATGTGTCTTTTCATGTCCATGGTATTTATGTTATGAAGTTTTTGAATTGTGTTTGTTTTTTACATATGAAAATTGAAATAATAATTTGGGTATTAACATATTAAGCATTTGGAATCATCATGCATGCACATGATGATGTTTTTTTTCCTTTCATGAATGTCACATGTGTGGGAACCATGGGCATCCCAATTATATAATAATATTTTTTTGTGTTTGTCTATGCGATTCATACTTACATATTCTAAGCTTAATCACTTAACTCCTTTCCCCTCCCTATATATATATATATATATATATATCTATATATATATATATAGATGCACATGAAAAGGCACATGTTATGTGTGTTTTCATTTTCATGTTATGCATATTAAAATAATTTAATAACCTATCTCTTTCCGGCATGCCTACTTAATGCTTTCCCTTTTGCATCTATATGGACAGGAAAGATCTAATAGAAATAATCCTTTAGGCAAGGGCATTACACTCATGATGTTGATAATAAATTTACTTTGCAAACATTTGAGATTTTTGGTTTGACTAGTTCTTTGTTAGCAAAGACACAAGTACATTTAGACTTAGTTGCATCTTTAAGTAAAACTTGCATGATTCATGCTCAAGATTTCTAGTTTGATTCAGCTTGTGATTGCATGAAAGACCAACATGATACCACATATCACAAGAGTTCTTGACAAGATGAGATTTGCAATCAACAAATGATTTGTCTTGCAATGGTCTTCACACACTCAAAAAAGACAAGGTTTAACACTCTACAACAAATGTACCTCCTTTCCAACATTTGTTCCAAGTTTTGTGAAAAGAATTAACCCAAGTTCTAGAATCTTCATTAAACTAATGGCATAATTAAAAGTTTAGAAATTAAAATAGCCTGCATCCATCCCAAGAGTTGCACAACATTAAAAGGAGTGTCCCAATAAATAAATAAAAATCTTAGCAAGTACTTATTATTCCACTACAATTAAACCCAAGCAATATTGAAGCTAGGAAGTTTGGGATTATTTCTTTCTTTGACGCCAAGCAATCTTTCCAAACAACTAGAGAGTAGGCTACCTAGTCTAGCATGCCTCAAGACATTTCTATTTGTAAAAGATATCTTATTGACCCCTTATCCCAAGGCCCTTGGACATCAAAGCTCCAACAATGTTCTATTTAATACTAGGATGTTTGGGTTGCGCCTTTCATAGCCACATTCCATGTGTACACATTGGTCTCCATGCCATTTTGGCCTAAGACTAAGAAGGAGAAGAAGAAGTCCACACCCAAAAAATTAATATTAAGAACCAATAAGAATTCGAACCCCAAGTCCCCCCTTTTGTGGAAATGAAATAAGCCCTAGCTAAATGGTGGAAGATTCGAGATGGTTCACTTGCTAGAGGATTTGATTTGAGTGAGCAACTTACTATTTCGGAAATTAAAATAAATCAAACCATGCAAGGCTACTTGGTCTGGGCTACGGACCCTTTTGGGCATATCAAAGTACTAGAGCTCAAATACCAAATAATATTGAACGGGAAAAGTTAGTTAGTTACTACATTGATGCTAGGGTTTGCCATAACAGCCTAAGGTTCCTTGAGATAAAAAGAACCTTGAGATAAAAAGAAGGTGATAATAATAGGCTAAACTATGATAAATTGTTAGCACAAGAAATACCCATGAGGTAGAAGTGTAAGAAGAAGCATGTTAATAGATGAACAACAATGATTTTCTCTATTATCATCTTTCATGCAACATCTTCTTCCATTTCTGAAGGAGATTAGAATATTACTAGTTAAGCTACTTATACCCAGTGTTTTTTTTTTTTTTGTTTTTTTGTTTTTTTCAATTTGTGATGAAGCCAAATTGGTGACCATCATCCACAAGAGGAATTAGCCAAATTTGGCTATATGTCAAAGAGAAAAGTAGAAAAAAATAAGAATCCTGCTATATTTTGGTGACCTGCTGGGCGGAACCTATTGTCTAAATATGGCGATTTTCAGAAATCACTTCCTTGAGATCAGGCCACTTACTTTGATGCATTCTTTTTCACAAAAATCCTTTTGTATGAGTTTGCACTGGAATTTTTTTGGGTCGCCAAACATGGTGAAAATTTGCCACCAAAAAAAAAGGAACACTACTATGTACTACTACTTGTACCCCAAGTTTTGGCATCAACAGATTTGAAGTAAGAAATTTGGGCTTTGACAGTTTGATCAAGTCTAAAAATTCCTGAATCTCTCTGAAGGTACTATGAAATCCAAAGCCTTAAGCAATCATACATATCATCATTGGTAGTAGAATAATAATAGTAATTATACGTCATCTTCATCAAAGAATGAACTGATTGAGAGTGCGAGAACACAACAAAAGTTGCAGGAACAAACAATCTTTGTATGTGACGGTGGTCAATTGTCTTACAGGGAAACACACTTAACAAGTAGGATTACAATATGTTGCGTTTTATGCAACGCACTACTACTTACACTCGTAACAACAAGCTCATCATCTAGTAATGGCTCTGCTCTCTTATGGCAGGTTCAAATTAGCTCAAAAACCCTGTGTTGTGAGGTTCTTCGAATTTTTAAAGAACCTTACATTTCTGGTCCTTTAACTGCTCCAGAATCAAAGAACTGCCGGTTCTGGTTCTTTGAAAAAAACATTCAAAAATCAAAGAACCACTGGCGGTTCTGGTTCTTTGAAAAAAACATTCAAAAATCAAAGAACCACTGGCGGTTCTGGTTATTTCGTGGGCTAGATCACAGTAACAAACCACCAGGTGAACATTCCTCCAGAAGATGTGGGACCAACTTGGAAAAGCTTCCA
>Ga0209611_10010335_pt1 | contig 13782 bp, 12 predicted proteins | sample S1TSphgellanicum_3_FD_187693 | JGI IMG/M metagenome (GOLD analysis project Ga0209611, IMG submission 187693) | Host-associated microbial communities from peat moss isolated from Minnesota, USA - S1T2_Fc - Sphagnum magellanicum MG (SPAdes) (version 2) | ecosystem: Host-associated > Plants > Peat... | reverse complement strand
GGGCCGCAAGCCGCACAAGCGAATGAAGAACCGCTTCCGGAGTCGTCTCTAGATCTTACCCTAACATAACATCTTCATGATGAAGAACCCGAACCTCGAAAAGTGCGTGTTCGTCTTAAAGTCGAACCTCCTCGAGCCTGGTATTATCGCATTTCTCCGAACTCTCGCACCGTGGTGATCTTACTGCAAGTCGACCCCGCTTCTAGTGACGAACCCGAGACCGTTTATGAAGGTTGTTACGAAATTGAAGATATTTATATCTTCGCATGGTCTTCAGTTCTCGGCGTTGGTCACTATCGTTGGTTGCGCGGTCCGATTCGTCGACTGCCTCCCAATAACAAGGCGGACTACCTAGTTCGCACCATCCGGCATATCCTAGATTTCTTGCAGTTGTGAACTATCACTAAGGCATAACTCAAGATTCTACATGTACTTGCAGCTCCTTACTGAACTTATCCCTATTATAAATAAGTGTTTCAATTATCATCAGACTCCTATTGCCATTGGCACACTATCATACTATCTATTTAATCGTTGAATTGCCTCAAATTAACCTTATGTTCAACGGCTTGAAGATTATTCTACCTTTATTAAATCTTTCATTAACATCCTTTCAATTGTTTTAATGATTTTTAACATCCTTGTTACTCCCTAAATACCATAACAAGACTAATGTTGTGTTGAACACCATAAATTTTGGTCTCTACTTCTACCCCCAACCCTCTAGAGATTTCTCACCCCTAATTACGCAACAGAGTTCCTAAAACTATGGTTATTAGCCTTTGCTAAAGGAAAGAACTAATCCAACTCCTTATTCACCAATGACGCATTTTAGAAAAGAAAATAACCCCCTTTCGCACCATGCACATTCATCATTCCCTATGAAGTCGCTAAAAGCCCTTAATAACCTTACCCCACTCAAATAACCCTGATGTAACTCTTAAAAATTGAGACTACCGCACATGGTTGTGTCAGTATGGCTCACAATAAGATGTAGGATGTGGGTAGAAACCAAGCCTTTCATTACCCCTTTCAATGCAATAACTATGACACAAAAAAATCAAATTGACAAACAAGAAACTTTACCTTATTCTTCATCACACAAAGAATTTTGTAATGTTCAAAAGTAAAAATTGGCCAAAATGTAAGCACTATTTTTGTGACTACATGTGATTATAAATCATTTGTGACTACCTTTGGACATTTTTGCAAGTATTTCATGTTTGTCATATTCGTGATTACATTGCAACTAGTTTGTAACTATTTTTATTTTCATCCTTCCATATTTATAACATGTAATTCGGTTTTCATTCAAAAAGAACAATTTATGTCCCATTAATTGCAAATGTGACAAATATAATTGCAACCTTATGAACATACAAAGAGGTATTTTGTTTATTCTACAGGGTATAATTGGGTATATTAGGATTTACAAATCCATATTTTGAATGTATATGAACTACCATATTACATGTGTATTCAAGTATTATTCTTAGCATAAATGACCTCAATATTATAGTTACAATATGTGTATTTTAAGTATATTAAACTTTTATGTAAGATATTTACTAAATATATTATGCCCATATTACAAGTTCATCCAAGCTATTTTATTATATTTCCTAATTTTTTATAAGTGGAATTTATTATTTATATTATACTGTTAATTCCTTATAATAATATTAATTAATTTTTAATATTATCTTTGACTAAATTTTTTAAATAATATTATTTTATTACATGATGATGATGATATATTAGTATGATAGGAAAAATAACAATATAACTAGTGAAAATTTAAAATTATCCCTAATGATAGTATTACTATTATATTAATATTTATAGTTTACAAAAAGTATAAAATTTCAAATAAAAATAAAAACATGAATAACAAAATAGCTAACCTATGTAAGTTATACTTCCAATAATGATTTTATTACATTTTATTATCTATTTCTTTATTTATTTATACTAATTGCTGAAATAATTACTTTAAAAATTATTATATATTTATTAAAATCCTTTTCAAAGGACGTGTACTTCTTTTGAGTTAATTTTTTATTTATTGAAAATAAATAATAATAATAAATCATAACAAGTATAACAAGTAACTTAATAATATATGCAATAATAATAAATAGTTAAACTGGGCTAGCTACAAATTATATTATTAATCTTATTATAAGTGATCAATTATTAAGTATTACCAAACTATAATATTTATTGAAATAATAAATATACAATTTAAACATTTGCTATTTCAAATTTATAACTAATATTTAATAACTATTAATTAGTCAATGATTATAATCAATTGCTGAAAAATAAATTTCATTTTATCACTAATGAGATTTTATATCCATTCAAATAATTTTCATGCTTCTATTTGACATTTGGGAGAAATAAAAAATATAGATCTTAATAACAATCTTGAAAATCATAAGACATGCTAAAAATATTGGCATTGATTCTATGGTTTATTAGGATTACTTCATAGATGAACGAATCAAATTGTAATATAAATGTTAACATTGATTAAAACATGTAACTTTCATGATATGTTAAATGAAGTCATAAACACAAAATAGCCAAACACTATACCATAACCCTTCTTGTTGATAATTATAGTTAACAAAAATATTTGAGTTATATAATATAAATGTAGCATTGTGCAAAATCTAATGTAGTAAATAATCATGATAAACAACTCAAAAATGACAAAAATATAGGGGTGGGTAAAGGTAATCCATGATGAAAAACTATAGTTTTAATCAAGTATAATCACCAAAAAATATAATCATTAGAAGACTACAAAGTTAATGGAATAAAATTTGATAATATTATAATCAAAGTGAATTTGTAACATATTGCAAAATAAGCTACTTTTCAATAAGATGTATATTACATACAAATTTTTGTTATGCATAATATTTGTTAAAATTCTTTGCATCACCATGTGAATCAAAATTAATAATTTTCGTAAAATCATTAATATAAAAGTGGGGCATAGTTCATCAACTTAAATCATTATGGAACCTTCAAAGTGAAATAAATTCACCCCACCTTAGTCATTTCACCTTGGCTAAAATTATGTCACTATAGGATAATTATGTTATCATCATGTTTCATTATTAGTTGACAAAATTCACTACTAATTGAAGCAATTTGATATAATAAATAAATAATTTCATTATTTTACCTTATGTTATTTTAAACCATATTTTAAATTATAAGTTATACCCTAGTGAGTATCCATTAAGATGTATCACCAAAAACAAAAAGGGCCTAGTCCTTACCATATTCATTTTTTCCCTTATATTTTGGTCCCCATCAAAATTAATGAGTCAAAAAATGTCAAATATTTCATAAATACCATATTTTAAACCATTAGAATTTGAAATTCCATCATAATTATCTATAAATGTGTCTTTACATGGTAGAAAAGACTAGGTAAAAAATATAAAAAATGGTGACACTATGTCACGGTTTTAGTACATTTAAAGAATTTGGACCCACCCTAGGTTATTCTAGGCTATACATTATTTAATATAGGCTATTATAGGTTATACCTAGCCTATTTTAAGTTATTGTAAATTATTCTACCCTAGGTTATAGCTTAAGTTATTCTAAATTAAATTTTAAGTTATTATAGGCTATACCCTAAGGTATTGATGTTGTTATTATATTACCTTAGGATATTCTACCCTACATTTTTAAAGTTATTTTATATTACCATCAATATTCAAGATTGTTTTACCCTAATAATATAAGATAAAACAACCTAAAATTTCTTTTAATAAAATATAATAACCTCGGGTATAATAATTTTTAATAACTTAGAAAAAAATGTTTGAAATAGGATAGATTAACTATAGATAACCTAAAATAACCTAGGGTTGAATAATCTAAAATAATTGAAAACTAACCTATAATAACCAAAAATAACCTAGGTGGAATAACCTAAAATAATTGAAAGCTAACCTAGAATAGTAAAAAATAACCTAAGGTTGAATAACTTAAAATAATTGAAAATGAATATAAAATAACCAAAGATTAGGGTGGAATAGCCTAGAATAATTGAAAACTAACCTAGAATAGTAAAGAATAACTTACGGTTGAGTAACTTAAAATAATTGAGAACTAACCTAGAATAACCAAAAATGACCTAGGGTGGAATAACCTAGAATAATTAAGGAATAGCCTAAAATAACATATATCAACTTAAGGTGGAATAGCCTAAAATATTTGGTAATAACCTAGGGTAGAATAACTTAGAATAGCCAAAGGTGGAATATTTTAAATAATTAACAATAATCAAAGGTAGAATAACCTAAATTAATTGAAAATAATGTAAAATATTTTAAAGTGGAACTGATTTAAATAGTAAAAAATAACCTAAGGTAGAATAACATAAAATAACTAAAGTTGAAATAGTTTAAAATAACCTATGTATATAGTAGCATAATAATAACCCAAATATAGCCTAGGCTAGCTTACATTAGCTTAGGAATAGTTTACAACTAACCTAAAAACCTAGCCTATGATAGTTAGGAATAGCTTAAAGGAGCCTATATTACTACTAAGGAATAACTTAAAATACCCTATAATAATTTAAGAATGGCCTAGGATTAATGTAGGAACCTAGCTTATGGTAGTTTACACATAACCTAGGAATAGCTTAAAGTAGCCTACACTAGCCTAATAATAATTGAAAACTACCTTAGGAACCTACTTCATGGTAGCCTACACATAACCTAGGAATAGCTTAAGGTAGCCTACATTAATGTAATAATAATTGAAGATTACCCTAAAAACCTAGCTTATGGTAACTTACACTAACTAAATAATAACTAAATATTATCTTAGGAACCTAACTTATGGAGCTTACATTAGCCTTATAATAACCTATAATAGTTTATACTAACCTAGGAATAGGTTAGAAACCTCGCCTATGGTAGCATCCACATAATTTTGAATAATTTACACAAATTTTAAAATAGTTTAAGAACCTAGCTTACAATAGCTTACACATAGCCTTGAGTAAGCTACACTAGTTTAAGAATAGCCTAAAATAGCTATTAATATCCTAATATGCATTAGGTATGTAAGGTAAAGTAATAAGGCAACATAGGTAAGAAAGATACCTAAGTAGGCTAGGGAAAGAATGTGGATAATAATACATGATAACAAATAATTTCACTTATTTAAATAGTGGTCTAATGGTTAAGAACTTGATCTTTAAGCATGGAAATGGGAAGGTGATAAGTTCAAACTTTCACATTTGCAGCTTAAGTTGATGGGCTAAATGGGCTAGGTTCTTAGTTTAAATTAGGTGGTTTGGTTAACTTAGGTGGTGTAGATTAACCTAACCTAGCCTAGTTTTTAGGTGCCTAAGGTCCTAGCCTAGCGTAACTTAAGTATGAACTAGGAGTACAAGCCTAATGAGCTAACTATTAATGAATTTGATTAGCAATTAGTGAATTCACTTGTCTATAGTAATTTGTCCCTGTTCACTAAGGGGTTGACCGCATTCTTGATGGTGGTTTTGTAAAGTGAGACAATGCAAATGATTGACTTAAACTTATTTATTTTTTAATTTCTATAATTCAATTGGGTAGTGTGTTAGAGGCCTTGGGAGTTTTTCCATGTGGCAATAAATGGTAAACCTTTGTGGAGCTCATTTCCAAAAAGCTTTGGCTGTGTTTGATTTTTTCCTTGTGCTTTTAGATCACATTGGGGATCAATAGATTGACCATGGATGAATGTGGATGAAAATACCGAATGAACGTGGATAAATGTAATAGATGATGAAAGATGAAATAATACCAAACCATGAGCCAACGTTTACCTCATGGCTCATGACCTAGCTGCACCCCTAGTGCAGCCCAGTTGCCTGAGCTTGTCTTACCTGATCTTTGCAAGTCCTGTGTCCACTTGAGGTCAAGATGCACAAGCTTATGGGGCCATGATTAATCAACTTCAAGCAGGAGTCTTCCAGGCTTGACTATCACAGCAGTAAGTCATCAGTACAAGCATAGGCCATTGACAGGGGCAACAAGTGTGCTTCATACGACTGCCCGTTTGATGCAGATGAGAATCAGTACAGAGTAGTATATGGTGCTTTCCCAAAAACCATGTCAATCCAAAGTGCACTTCATCTTAGGAAAAAAGGCAGGTACAGGATAAGCTGGTTGTCTGTTTTGAACAAGTGGATTTCACACTTAAAAATGAACTGCAATCCTAATTCATCATTTTGAACTCTTCATCTGAGTCTCATAGTGAAACGAAATCAGATTGTTTTATGCCCACTTATTGTTTTCTTCCACACCAAAGGTTTTGGAAGCAGGTCTATTTGACAGCCTTAGTGTAGATTGTCTGTGTTTGAAGGGGAAGTGTGGGTATGGACATCAGGAGATCCTGACAGAAGATAGCAACTCTGAAGACAACTCCACAATTCACATCTCAAGATGTGTCCAGTGAGCAATATGTTATAACTTCACATGAGCAACTGTTTGGTAGAGTCGAATTCGCAATCCATTCAGTGAATTCTCTCGTGGCTAACAGACCATGCTGTAAGTGGTAGGGAAAGCCCAAGGGCAAAGGCTTTACCTACAACTTACAGCATAATGGCCATGCAAGGTTGTTAGCCATGCTGTAAGTGGTAGGGAAAGCCCAAGGGCAAAGGCTTTACCTACAACTTACAGCATAATGGCCATGCAAGGTGGAGTTGAGCGTCGTCCAAATCCAGTAATCCCCCTCACCTGATGGCTTTAGTGCTTGTAAAGACTGCATAGTGAAAGAGGCAAGAGGAATAGCAGGGAGAGAAGTGGGCATTACACAAAAGGTACAGCCCATCCCACAGGAATGTTGGTGGGCTTTTCAAAAAACATAATGCCCATGATTCCTGCACAGGCAAAATTCACCCTGAAACAAAATGTCCAACTACACAGGAGAAAATCTGCAAGGTCTTTATGTTTCCATGATGGTATATGGGGCAAAGGCTTTCTCTCCCCTGGACTAGCAAACCCAACTTCAGTTCCATGCCTTACTATAGTTCTTGTATCCAGTCCACAACCCAGTGCACACAGGGATAGCCTGAACGAAGAAATGGGTCATACTACAACCGTTCATGGCACAGCTACCTACACAAACTATTTCCATTCCCCATGATTGTTGCCAAGTCTTCTACCACACACAATCTTTTCCTTGCCTGATGAAAGCAATGTTTTAGACAAGGAAAAGATTTTGCAACCATTTAAGGAGACTTGGTGAGCAATTGGACTCTTTGCATCATGGAAATGTCAAACACCAACTTGATGAGTAAAATCAAATCTATGGCCAACTGCAGTGAAAACTTCTGAGGTAGCTGTTTGCATCAGTTCAAACAAAACCAAACCACAAGAATGAGTGCAGTCATAACAACATGAGCAAGGGCAGTCATAACCTTCTCATGAAGATTATCACCTTCATCATGAATGGCAGTGACTAGCTACCATTATGACCCCCTGACTTCATCAGCTCCTTACGGTGAGTGTAGATAAGTATATAATGGATGACAAAAATCAATACACAACTGATACTTTGTATTTTAAAGTCTCAATGACTAATCAGCCTCAATGAAGATAAACCTTGCTTAAGGTTTCCCATAGCTTACAACCAAGGGCAAAAACGCCTCCCTAAAAAACTATGATTCACTTAGAATGTGTGAGAAGGCAGATCATTTCTATGCAGTTGCAGAGGAAACTCCACAATAACAATTTAGGTAATTGTTATGTCAGTTCCGGCCAAACCAAAAGAAAGAAGGCAGGTCAGCAAGCAACACCAGCTGATGAACCCTGGAAATTACTGTACTCTGTCCTGAACTGGGGGTCTGCTCCAGCCCTGCAATTACAGAAATACGAAAAAGTAAGAATTACAAATCAAGCTGAATACCAAACAATTTCAAGACTGGCCACTGTACCACACAATCACATTGCCATCCTCAACAAGTCAAAAAAGTAAAACATAGCAAACCTGTCATTCCTTCTGGGGAAGACAGTCATACAAAAGTATCGTAATATTACTAGTAAGGGTCTCTTTCAAATAGAGGCTGGTGTGATCACAGATTTTGCACCAATAGCAGCTTTTCATTACATTTGTTCCATCTAGTTGTGCTCACAGTCACCTCACAGCTCTACAGGTCAAGCATTGACCAAATGGAGAGCTCTGTGAGCTGTGAGTCAACCCATGAATCATCACCAGTTGACACTTATCATCCTTTCCTTTGGGATCATCTATTCCTATCAGTAATCTACAAAGTTCCTTACATATGAAATGTTCCCAATGTTCCTAACATCCATTACCTACAGATTTTCAGTCCAGTTGCAACTCTACAATGGAAAGTTTATGTCCATGCAGCAAGAAACAGGACTCCATTTCAGTGGCTTTCCATTAGGCTGCTGTGATCACAGTCTACTGTGTGCAACTGTGATCACAGCAGGCCTAATGGAAAGAGACATTAACTCAACTTACAAATGGAATTCAAGAGAATTGAGAATCAACCCAATAACAAGGTTGCAGACATTTCAGGTGTAATGCCCTAGCACCAACCACAAAAAGAGTGGACCAAGTCCTAAGAAACTGAGGAAAACAAATTTGAGGCTGGTTTCAATGACAGTGGCATTTGCATTAATGTTCTGTGATTTTCAATAGCAATGTATCTGGAAAACTGAAGAGGAAAAAAGTCCACAAAAACATTTAACATGGAAACTAACTAGTAAATTCTAGCCAAACCCCAAATAAGCACAACAAGAATTAGTGCAGATCTGGCCTACAGAGATAATTGTGCTCTGGAGCAACCCAAGTCACAGCTGTACTCATTCCAGCACTAAGCCTTGACAGAAAAGAACCCAACAAGAGAAGCATGGACAAAACACACTAGTACCTTAAGTCAGCAATTGCTCCTCCTCACACCCAGAGCTCCCTTGAGCCCATGGACTTGGCCTGCCCAGTCTCTATTCCTCAGTTGCAATATCTTACATCCTGTTTTAAAAGGCCCTGATCTCCTCCTCCACCCACACAGAATCTGCAAGCTGTGGAGACTTTTTGAGGTTCTGAAAGCCATAATGCTATATCTGGATGTATGCAGCTTGAGCCCAAAATTATTTGTGCAGTAATCCAGCACACAACATATAAACCTCGTACTCCTTACACATGAAAACACCATGCTGCTAGTGATGATGAGGGTCTCCTGGTACACTCCCGTATTGCACAGTCTTGCCACAGCTTTGCACTCTGCCAGCTTGAGGCAACACCCACCATTAGAAGATCTCTGCAAACCCTAGGACAATTTCAAGAAATAAGAGAAACTGCTGCAGATTTCTCTACTGTCCTTTGATCCCCAGCTCCAGCTTCCTTGGCCAGCACATTCCCAGCCCCAGCTCCCTGCTGCTTCAAATCCACCTGCCCCATATTCAAACTCCTGTTGCCGCCCTGCATTGTGGGTGCTGCAGTCGCCACACCTGCTGCACAATGCCTCAGATTGGGTTGCGCGTGGATCTGATCTGCACCCAACTGTAGGCGAGGAGGCATGATCCCAGAAGCACCGGCTGCTGGCAAAGAAGACGCACTAGAAGAGAGTTGGTCATGGGCTTGTTGTTGTAACTGGAGAGCGCGGCGCTCAGTGACCTGACTCAAGGACTTGAGATTACATCTGACCAGAGTGTCCACGAACAGTAGAGTCTCCTCCGTCGTGTTCCCGTCTGGAACATTGACCACATAGGATTCCAGGAGAAGGGTTCCGGCCTTGCCATTCATCATCTGATGATGGTGCAAGGAAGTCACAGAGCGGTAGTTCTGGAGTCGATGAACTCCTCCAAGGATACGGAAACTGAAGATGTGTTGGTCGTCATCAAGAATCTCTAACCGCTCCACACTGGAAGTTGCAGGGATACCGGACACCAATCGCACTTCTCGTATGCTCCCAACCTCCAGCAGCTCCTGGTTCTCCCCTCCTCCTCCCTGTATGATGGAGCAGCTCTGTATGAACTTCTTGTACATCTGCGGCCTCTCGAACCGCCTCACCACCGACCACACAATCTCCAGCGGCGCGTTGATCACTTGTGCATGGATGTTACTACACTGATTTGCCTCCACCTGGTGTGTATGGTAGCGACGAATGAGCTCCTGCCTACAGGTCCCTTCCGTCGACATGTTTTCCAGTTCCCGAGGAAGAGGCGACGGCGCCCCTCCTGCTGCTGCGGCTCTCCAGGAAAGCTTCATCTCATTTCATCTCTCCCCGTGTCCTTCCCTTGTATTGCTACTCCTCACACCCGTATGTTTTCCTCTTACGGATAACCATGTCCATACACTTCCCAGGCTTCCGGCAGCTCCACAAGTTATGAAGATGATGATGCACTTCCCCGCCGCAAGATCCCAGCGACCCCACTAACTAGGTCATCAAAAGGAATATGGAGAAGACAAAAGGAAAACACGTATACTGTTGGTTCATGGGTAGGTATGTAGGTAGCGATGATCAAAACCCTTCCTTTCCCCTCTTCTCTCAGTCACGGAAATCAAACAAACAAACAAATAAGCAAGCAAGCAAGCAAGAGGAGAACATTCACAATGAGAGATCTCCAACAACACCCTGAGAGCAAATTTTTACTACTCAACAGCAGAGACTGAGAACAATCTCGTCGCCTTTGTATAATACATCTCTCCTCTCTCGAAGTACAAGCCACGACTAGTGAAATGGTGGACAAAACCGATACCCACAACAACAACAACAACAAACCCCCCAAAAAAAAGGAAAAAAAAACCTCACACAGGCACGCGATTCTGCGATGGTTCTAGTGATCCGCCGCCCACTAATTGCAACCCTCAAAAAATTGATGGAAAATAAAAACGGAGACGAAGATCCGCACGAAAGCCACAAACCAAAATACAAGTACTTCGCAAATTGACGACAAGAGAGAGAGGACGCGAATCCTCATTCCCAGAAGGATCCCATTGGGCTGGGGGGGGGTTCACACGATGTAATAGCCTTTTTTTGTTGTCTGTATATAGCCAAAAAGATATGTTAAAAAAAAATTCAGTGGTATACTCTCAAGTGCTTTTTGAGATTGACTTCCAATAGCCATAATTCGACCAGAATTTAAGAGAGATCTCCATAATTCTAGACATTGTTCAAGTAATTAGCCAGAAATATTTATCTTTTAGCCAATGTGGCTAAATCTTCGCCAGTTTGGCTATCTCACAAAAATTGACAAAAGAAACATTGCGATGCAAGCTGGGTGGGTGTCCACCGGTTTTGGGTATTTACCGCACGCCATCGCGAGATTTGCAGAATCCAATCCGTTTTCTCTAGAAGCTGCTCCAGGTCGTTCTGTGCATGTGGGTCTTCGGCAAACTAACTTTTTCCAAAAACAAAAGAAACTAAAAAATAAATTAAAAGTACCCCGGGGAAAAAGCAAAAAAAGTGATTCTGAAACTTATTGGCAAGTTGTGCGGTGGGGTGGGAGGGGAAAGACACCAAAGGGGAGGGGTGGGGTTTGCAAATCAAGTACACCAGCATTTTGTTACCCTCAAATTTGGTTGTACTAGTAGGTACTCTTCTTTGTCAAATATGTCGACTTTCTTTTTTCTTTTCTTTTTGGGTTGAGTCTGCCCATAGGAATGAGATTACACATTGGCCTAGGATCTAGAGGGATCAAATCACAATATGGCAAGGTGAGGCAAAGACATGGATAGGGGCAAGACATGGCAAGGCACAATAAGCAAGGCAAGAGCAACTACACGCACACACAAAGAGTGACAAATTTGCAGTTGGGGGTTCATTTGTTATTCTCACGCATTCTTAGGGTTTTCATGAATTTGCTTCCATATGTTCTTTTCCAGTTTTTTCGCTTTGTTAACAAGTACTCTTCTTTTAAGGCAATAATTTTAAAGTTCGAAGAGGGATTGAAAAGGTTTTTCAAGTTGGGGTTTAAAGTTCCGTTTTAAATTAGATATGTTATGCCGGGGATAAGCATGATAGATCATGTGGGTTCTGTATCCACAAAGCATCACCAAGAATCTCAGTCCCCCTAGTAAGCACCCAATGGAGAACAAGTAATCAGCTTTACTCCTATGCCCAATTATGTTCCCACTTCCATCCATCTGCCCATCATTCCCATCCCTCTTAGTCTATTTCGGTCAATCCCTTCATCCTCTCCTAGTCCATTGGCCTTCTTTCCATTTTGCCCGCCACACCCACTAAAACTTTTTCTTGTATCCATCATACGGTCCTTTCTTTCACAACCCTAGTTTCTTTGTCCTTTTTGCGATCGTTCATTCAATGGGGGGGAAGGGTTGGGTTAGCGCAACACCAACTTTCATGCATCACTCATAAGCAGTCATTTGTCTTAGAAATATTTTTGCCCCCAACTTACCATGTTTTCCTCCCTTTTCAGTGTAAACATGGATTGCATCCACAAACATCATTGATATTTTCCATTTGGGTTTACTTTATCCTCATTCATACCATCATATTCCATATTTTTTTGAATTAATGTTTAATGGGCTTTACATATCCCTTTATCTCAATTAGCATTTGATCATTCTAATAGTATAGCTTGGCATGTTTTTTGTTATTCATTTTCTATGTTTATCTTTTCCTTTACGAGGTAGTGAAAAAGCTCACCAAAAGACTCATGTTCGCTTGTGTCGATACATGGGTGGCAACTAGGACACATTACAAAAAGAGCACACAATTAAAGCATTCGTTCTAACTCCCCACTTCCATCAACATGATTATGTCGCACAAAGGCCTTTGTTCATGTAAGGGAGTACACTCAAACAATATGTGCACTAGTTTCAAGCACATGTACAACCCCATTTAATGAGACCATGAAAGCCTTTCACTTTCTTCATCCACTTGCTGAAATTGATCTCCCCCTTTCATCGATGATTTCCATCCTGATACAAATGTTACTTTAAATCAAAAGGCATTTATGTCGTAACCTTAGCCTTGGGCTCGCAACCAAAGCAAGGGCTTGCAAAGATGCAGGTCAAGAGTGAAGCTTGGGAGTCACATTCATGTTTTTAGGAATGTAAGAGAGTGTGAAGGAATGAGCCTCCACACTCCCAAGTGAGCTCCCACTTTGGCAGTTAGAGTTCCGATGGACTCCCAAATTTTTAAAAAACAATTTCAAGGGTCAAAACTCATTTGATTGAAAAGTTCTTTATATCATTAGTAAGCTCTTGGAATGTAGATGTTTAAAATGAGCTTGCATGACCCATTTGAATACTTAAAACATAAGTTATGGCCAAAAAAAGGGTCAAAAATCAATTTGGCAATTTGACTCCTGACCACTAAAAGTCAAAAATCGCCCTGATTTCGTTATGTGCAGGTGGCATGCCCCATGCCATTGGAAAGTTCTCGACAAGCACTATGACTTTTCTTTAAACCTCATCTTAATCAAAGGTCTGCATACAAAGTTATGGGCCTCCAAAGTCACAAGAGTCTCAATTTCAAGAATTTTGGGACTCTCACTTAGGAGTTCCGGGACAAAATGACATTTGGGTGCAGGCCCCATGGCCAAGCACAGAGAACACTATAAGGCATAAGGTGGTGGCTTCCCCCAAGTCTGGGCCATGGTGAATCTTGTGAATCTGTGTTTGCCCGTGGCTCGTCCGTGCACCAAAAGTGCTTCAACTATGCACTATGTCGCAACCCCACTTTGGCCAAGTGTGGGGGTGAAGCCCAACACTTGGAAAAGTGGGAGGTTGGGAGTCTTCCGGGACTCTCGAATGTTCAGAGCT
>Ga0209611_10010334_pt1 | contig 13782 bp, 8 predicted proteins | sample S1TSphgellanicum_3_FD_187693 | JGI IMG/M metagenome (GOLD analysis project Ga0209611, IMG submission 187693) | Host-associated microbial communities from peat moss isolated from Minnesota, USA - S1T2_Fc - Sphagnum magellanicum MG (SPAdes) (version 2) | ecosystem: Host-associated > Plants > Peat... | reverse complement strand
AGCGAGGAGGTAGAATCTTTTTATCAACATGTGAAAAAATATTTACAATTTTGTATTTTGTTTGTTTAAGGTTTGGTGAAAAAAAACTTGTGATAGTTGCAACTTGCCTTCTATTCAACAATTTAGAACATCAAACATAATAATTTTACAATTTAGTTGAAGAATCATGTTAAGAAACTCAATTCAATGAAGGATTTATAAGAAATTGTGGTTTTCCAAAAAGTTTAACTTGATTAAAACATTCACGTTGATCAAAAGAAATGTTCACCTTAATTAGAGACTTCGGCATAAACAACACATGATTTTTTTGACTAGTTATTTTGACTAAATTGATATTACCAAGTGTTAATATGAACATCTAATTCAAAAGGACAAAAAAACAAAAAATGATAAATCAAGATGGAAAGACTTATTCAAATTGGTCATAATGATTTGACATTGATTCAAATCAACCATGTACCTTTCAAGAAATGCCTAGCCTAACCTACCTTTTTATTACATGGGAAAATAATAGGTGGATAAATAATAATTATATAATTAATATAATATGAAATTTATAATATAATAGTTAATCTATCATATTTAGGTTACTTGTTAGGTTTAGTTTATCTACATAGGTTTAGTTAATAGGTTATTTAGGTGAGGTTGGGTTGGTACTTATTTACCTAGGTAACATTAATAAATTATTGTCAAATCTTTAAATGATAATAATAATTTTAAATGGGGCAAAAAAATTTTGGTCAAAAAATTTGTTAATTGAAACTGATTTTTTTTTTGGACATTGATTATAGTCAAAATGTACAAGTCCAAAATGACGATTTGGTCAAGTTGGATAGGGGCAAAAAGACCAAAATGGGGTTGAATGTTATGTTGAAAAAATATTGCATTAAAATTGAATACATATTTTAAGGGGACTTGAGTTTTTTGAATTGAGAGTTGATGTCATGAACATGAAAATTACAACTTAGCATTGTATCATATGCAAAACAAATCTTATACATAAGTCAAACCATAAAACATCATAACCTAAACAAGGTCATGAAGTGTTTAAAGTTTTTATTTAAACACATAATTTTATGTGGGTGGAGTTATTCATCTCAAAACATTTTTCATCTTTGTTTTTAAGACAAATGTTATAAAATTAAATAACTACAATTCAACTTTAAGAAATCAACCAATTCAAAAGACCTTGAGAATTTTTTGCATTTCAACAATCACTTGCAAGTTAACACCTCATGACAAGGGTGGCCAAAACAACCAACTTGTTGTGATGGAAGAAAACCCAAGGTTTAAAAATATATGTAAAAGTTTTGGAAGTTTTATCTACAAGCAACGAACTTTCAAAGTTCCTTTCATCCCAATGGCTAGTCCTTGAAGTTTGAAGAAAGCAATCATTTCACATGTTGCTTCCAAGATCATGTAGTACACAACAAGTTCATGTGCAAGGCTCAACACAAAACAACTTGCAAGCATTGCATAGAACTTAGGTTTGTTGAATTGAGGTTATGTTTTTCCTCTCCAGCTTGTTGACCTTTACAAATTCCTTTTTGAATTGTGCTTTTTGACTAGATTCTTGAAGCAAATTGCAAATTGATTACACCAAGCGCTCCAGATTATTGAATGAATGTCTTATCTATACATACATACCATGAGTTTTTCTTGCCTAGCTTTTAACAAGCAAAATACAAGATTGTCACGTGGCATGTTGCTAACAAGAAGGTTCCACCTCCTTTCTCAAAATTCTACTAGTGAAGTAGCCATGAAAGGGCAATCAAAATATGGCTCAAACACAAGCCTAGACACAAAATTGGCTATGGATCTTGGTGTTTCCAACAAAATAGTTGTAAAAGGATAAGCTTGGATACAACTTAACCCCAACATGACAACTTTGGGGATTGAATCCCACATAGGAGACACATGATTGATGATAAAACCGAAAAGAATGAGCTTTGTGTTTAATCTTACCAAATGTATTGTCCATGTCTGAGACTTTATGATATGAACAAACTATGAACTCCTTACAAGAAGGATTTTCTTCACAACACCCCCTTTCCTCTTGACGTGAAGAGGAAAACTCTTGACAATTGCAAACCTAGGGTATGATGCAAGCACCCAAGGCTCAAATCCATGTACTCGATTCCAACAAAAAAAACCAACTCGTTGAATGATCCCAACCATGTGAAGATAAGTAGCACACCAAGAAGATGTTAGGTTTTTTTGCTTTTGACAAAAACACTAAACCTTTGTCTTTTGCCTTTTGAGTGTTGGTATGTACTTTTTTTCACTTTTAAGTGTCAACACTAGAAGTTTCCATCACTTTTGTAAAGGACATGATTTGCAAGGATTGAAATGCCTCGTTGGGGGTGTGGTCATTTTGAGTCCACTGGAGCTTGTGAAGTGATGATATCCAATTTCACTAAATGCTACCAAACTCCCCTCACTTTCTTGTTCCACTCAAATTGGGGATGAACTTGCAGCAATTGCACTGGGGCCCAAAAGACAAATTAACATAAAAGGTGGGTAAAGCTTAGCATTGCATCCCCTTTTTGGTAACTTGGAGAAATGGCTACCATTGGCTTGTTTGCACAAGCAGCCAAGATAGGTACTGAGGATTCCAGGCTAGTTAGAATCAGGCTTATCATTTCGTGGTGAAGCATATACCCACAACACACATTGCCCTACCCATGGTTAAAGGTTAACCAAAGCTACGGTTTCATGACTAGTTTATTAAGAGAATATTTTACCGTGGTTTAGGAACCCAAACTCAAGCAACTCTTTCATTTGCAAATGCTGCTTTCCTGTGAGTAAAGTAAAGTATTGACAAGCTCTAGAGTCTTTCATTAGTACTAGAGGAGGGTGTGGGGCTGCCCTTAGCAAGGGCTAAGTGGCCACTGGGTGAACCGGGCACTAACCCACATCCTCGCATCAAGTAGCACGGACTTACCATTCTGAATAAGTCTTTTCATCCCAGGGATCATGGATGAAAACGCCCTAACAAGTGTCATTATTTTGAAGCCTTTGATACGGGTTAAAAGGGTTGAGATTGTATTCAAAGATTCAGTAGCCTTTAAATGGGGTTACTCAAGAAGCATGTGGTGCACCCTAACCCACTATCCTTGGTTGTTGGCCCTTTCACTCTTTGAAAAAACAAGTGGCTTATTTGCCTAATGGCAAGGTTCAAACCTAGAAGAGCTAAAATAGGAAACCTACTATGGTAGGGCCTATTCCACCCTTAACATTGTGAGCCTGGCAAGGGGAGCCATAGTTGAGTTAGGTGGTAACAAGTTGTTCCAAGAGCTTGTTCCAAAGTGTAATTGGTTTTGACACATTTGATTCACATATTGATTGTGAATTCTCGAGTTTGTCTATTCACTTCAAAATGGACATTGATAACACAAAAAGTGGTGGAGCTTTGTTGTTGATGGTTGCTTATCCCACTACAGAAAAAAGCTTTGAACATCATCTTAAATAGGACCCCAAAACCAATTACACATTGTGAACTTCTTCCCCCAAACAAAATTGAACTCATAATTCATAATAACACTCTGTGAACATTCCTCAAAACATTGGACCAAATGAAAACTACATTGTTATTATGTCGCCTCAGCCTTTCAAACAACAAACAGAGGCATGAATTTAGGTTGTCTACTGGTTGAATTTGATGCTTGCCAAGAGTATTATTATATACTACCTTGGAAATATTTTCCAGTTTCAGTGGTTTGCTGAGCCTTCCTCCCTTTTAAAAATCCACTCCTCTAGGCTACTAAATTATGCCTTTGGATTGAGTAACACCCTACCAATTAGGGTTTCCTTCCAGGTATTCTGTGAGAGTTGACATTTGGATGAAACCTCCCAAAAAAAACAAAATGTTGAAACTTTATGCAATACCCAAAAGTCATTCTCAAGAGAATTCTTCTGTTACAGGACCTACCTACCTACCTACCCACCCAATGATTTCCAAAACTCAATCTTCACCCACCTCAAATTTTGCACCTTTGACCAATGTGAACAAGGTAGGTAGCTGAATGTCATCCAAGTGCAATATAGATGCATAATAACTTCATCCAATCCTCCCCAATTATGTGACCCAACCAACACCCACCAGTGCACCATCCATTGCAAATTTGTTATGATTATTCAAATATGTGGATGAACCATAACAAGGTTCCCACCTTCATAACTATTTTCACCTCCACACTACCTATGTAAGTAGGTAAGTATCATAGGTAAGTAGGTGGGCAACTTATGTAAGTGGTTTTCCTATGTAGGTAAGTGTATGTAAGTAAGGCATTTGATGGTTACTAGGTAGGTAGCTAGTACATAGATGTAGATGGTTAGTACATAGCTAACCAATGTGATTAACTATGATATGGTTAACTATGAGATGGAAATAGGATGAAAAAGTGTTTCTTATCCACATGCCATCCACCCTACATGGTGCACTAATGGATGTTGGTTCACTCAAGTCCAATCTATCTACCTACCCTCAAAGTTGAAACTGACACATCTTGGATGCACCTAAAAGTCATTGAAGAAAACTCTGTTATGGGGATGACCCAATGATTTCCAAATCTTCAATCTTGACTACCTAAAAGCATCTTACCTTTGACCCAATGGAAAGGAAATGAATGAAGAAAAAAAATGGGTAGCTCACAATCCCATCCAAGTGCCAAAGATGCATACATACTCACACAAAACCAAAATCTACACACAATAATTGGTTGAAATTCATCCACATTCTTACACATAATTGATTAATTTTCATCTATATTGTTGCAATGGAAGATGTGACCATAACTAATTGAGAAAAAAGATGGAAATTCTCTCTTCTAGCAATCATTTTGTAGCATTTATATATGATATGACCAAGTTCCTTCTTGGATATATAGAGGAGAATGGGACGTGGGGCGGGCAAATGGGTTGTTTTGGTTGTGACCTATAGTGGACTTGGACAATGGACATAAGTCACCCACACTTTATTCCCTAACCAAAGTGTGTACACCAAGCAATTGTTTGAGTCAAGAATTTGTTTGGAGTGTGCCATAGTACCCACAAAATGCGGAGAAAGAGGGGAGCATGTTAGTGGTCACTACTCAACATGTCATGCAAGTTATGTTCGACAACAAACAAGAGTTCCTAGTCTTTCTTGTCGGAAATTGAAAGCCTCATGGCAGCTAAGAACCTATTTGTAGAGTGCAAAGTCCAAAGAATGGGGGCGGGGAAGGGGGAGGGGGGTTTTTCCCAAAAAGTGGGGCCCAACATGAGTGTGGTGGCCAAGTTATGTAACCAATCCCCCTATTTTGCCTACAATGCTTTATTTAAGCATTTAATAGAAGCCCAACTCCACACAAAACCTCCAATTTGTTTTTCTCAAAAGTTGGGATTAGTTTTGTCAAAATTTAATGCTAGTAATGAACTACTACACACTTGGTGTCAAGTTTCCTTTGGATAATTTTAAAGGCAATTCTTTGTTGCTACTTACACGGAATGTGAACAACTAGCTAAGACCCTACAACTCTTTGCCATGAAAGTAAAGACTTCAAGGTTCTTTTTCAGGTTTTATGGGAGGCTATAAAGTGTTAAGCCTTTGGCATTATTAAGCTCGGTTGAAGGTCCTTCACCAATTTCTATAACATTAAACTATCAAGGCATCTCAAACCCTAATTTGAAGTTAAAATAGCCCTTGTTAAACACCCAATTTGACATTGATTGTGATCCTCCTATAGCAAAGCTAATGTATTAGTTGGATTCTTGGAAATGGGAAATGTTTAACCAGGGAAAATAGACCCTATGTTCAGTGACAATTTTTGTCCATTTCTTGGTGTGAAGTATGTTGCTAAAACATTTATGTTCAATCTACGCAATGTGCAAGGTGATTGAAGTCATGTATTTGGAACCCCCAGAACATGAGTACCTATTTGTTAGTTCTAGTAATTAGTCGTGGTGTATACCCGTTTTTTTCAAAAGCAAAAGTTGATTGCAAATGAGCCACACTTTCATTGACCCATCCCAAAAAAAAAAAATTCTAAAACTTTGGACACTCTCTCAAGTAGAAGTTTGCACTTCCAAATTAGAATGATATATATAAGCACCTTTTGCCCACTGTTATACGTTATGAAGTTTCAACTTTGGGCAAAGGTTGTGAGATAAAAGTGTGAGGCTATTGGGTAACATGTTGGGAAACAAAGGGAACTTGGGGAACCCTTCAGCCTTCAAAGGGAAAAGATGAGCTCTCCTTGGTGCATATTGAGTCATCCATTGCATGGGCTGCATGAAAATTCTATTCTTAAAACTACTAGTTGCCACCATTTTTGCCCTCGGGTTAATAGTATCCCTTTCTTTAACCCCATTTGTCATCTCTCATCACATCCCTTGTGACTTGAAACTCAATAGGGAGTTTGGTATTTGTGAATTTCTCTGACAATCCCTTTGCCCACTCTTCTCTGCATTTCTCTTCCTTTTTTTTAAGTTCAGGTGCAGCAGAAGCAGCAGGATAGAGTCCAGGATGTGAAGTACCTTTGCTTTCAAGGGGCCTCCCATCATCCATAACATATCGTCCACATGTGCCTGCAGTCGGAAAATGTGGTTCCCACGGCAAATGGGTCCACAAAGAGGTAGGAAGAGCATGCTCCAAATGCAGGACAATCATGATGATCACAAATGGTCAGATACAAAATCAAACATCATGTGTCCACAATCTTTTTAAAGTGGCTCTGCATCTCAACAAACTGAACTTCCTTGCCCAAATTATGGATATCTAAAAATTTTTAAATGAATCAAAGGTCACAAATTAGGGCTGAACCGGATTAAGGATTGAGATAGTTCTCACCCGAACCCCCTATTTGGACCTCTATAACTCTTTACCATATTCAACATAGAGTGTTACCCATTTCCCCATCCGCACTCATAAATATGAAATATTGGATAATACAAATTCAATTATCGTTTAAGAATCAGAAAATAACTATGACCAACCAACCAAAAGCCAAAAAAAATTATTGATCCCCTTGGAGAGCACTATATTGGGTCCATATTCAGGCACATCCAAACTCTCAGATTACATGCTTTTCAAAGCTTGTACTTCACCCAAATTTGTGTGTTCATGCCATGTAAAGAGCATCTCCAGGAGTGCTCAATGTGTGTGACCTTGCACAAATGGCTGCAAATAGGTGGGAGACTACTACTAATAGCAACCCACCTGGATCAATCAAACTCTCTAACCAATCAAGAGCAGGTGTTAGGCTTTGCTCGGCCTTTTATCAGAGTCAGCAAACTGTGCAAAAATGCTGGGCCAAAACCATTTTGCTGAGCCAAACCAGCATGTTTTGACTTTTCTTCATCTCTTCATCCAATTTTAATTTGCAGGTCACATACTCAGCACCAGTGGAGTTGCTCTAGTGCATACCATTATGGCACTGCTGCTGCGGCTGCTCTAAGCACACAATGTCTAGGGTGTACCACCAAATTACAGATAGCGAATTCATCAACAGATTTTCAACAAGGGTTTTCTAATAAATTGTTCCGTCACTCACTGGACTGGACCCCAGTGACCATTGGGAAGAAAATATGCTCTTTGCATGACCCTTTTGTCAAGAGAGAAAACATTTCCCTGTTTCTTCCCAAAGAAATCCAGTAATACCACAAAACCAATTGCTACTTAAGAATTATTGGACAATTTGAAACAAGCAGGTGAGCAGAGCTCTCTTTGTATGTGTTTTAACCAACAAAATACACAATATAATTATCAATTCTTATGAACATCCACACCTCGGTTTTGCAGATACATACTTTATCGGGTTTGGCAATGTCCAGGTGATCCAGGTTCTGGGTTGTCTGTATCCACTATTCAAGGCCTGGTTTATGCTCCCACAATCTGGTTTCCACACTTTTTCCAAGCATGTGCCTCCTCCTATCATGTCCCACACATCTAACTTGTTCAAACTAGGCGTCACAATGTAAAACACCATCTCGTTGATTTTGTGCCTCTTAACACACTTGCAGTTGCTTTTTCTGCAGTCAAGGACATGGTACAACTACTTGCTCTGTGACGCTCTTTCCTCGTAAATCCTGTAAATGCCTTTCATGTTTGTCTCACAAGAAAACAATCCACCCATTAAGGATACATCAAACACTTAGTCTCTAAAGAACCAATCAAGCAATGAAGGATGTGTCAAGATACATCTAAGACAGCAGCAACAAAGGATGCCACATGTCACACAGTACAGCCACATTTTGAACAGTTCTCTACTGTTGAGATTCCGGATGTCTATCAAATTTGATACATTGTTGGCATTGTACTCTGCTGCTGTACCAATCAATGACTGGAGAGCATTCTAGGGAGATTGTGCATGGCATAGCTTTCATGTGCAATGCCTTCCTATCAGTCCGAATGTGGTAGCTCCTGCAACGAAGCCAAGACCTCCTCCATTGTGTCCAAGATCAAGGTGCCTATTCCCTACTCCACACCCCTGATTGCTGTAACATTCAGATCTAAAGGTCGTGTTCAGTTATCTCTGCACTATGAATACACTGCTTTTTCTGCTCAGTGCCTCTGAAGGATTTACTGGTGGTCTCTGTCAAATCCGAGGATCAAACAGGGTTGATTGACACAACAACTTCATTGCTTCTTCATCAAAGAAAAAGACTTTGAGAGGTCAAAACTAAACCACTGGATTTACTCTTTGGCTATCATGGAACATTCTTTAAACCACAGAATTCATGTCATGGTTCACAAGGTCATAGCTGGATCCTCTACTTGTAATCTAGGCCCATTATCTGGACGACCCATGCCTGCTGCAACCTCTGCATCAATTTGATTGTGTGGGGCAGCACCATCCATCATTTTCACCCTGAACACTCTCAACAAAAACATTGAACTTCAATCAGTTAATTGCTTACCAGTACATTGTGTAGAGTATGTTTCTAGCTCATGGAAGCAAAACATACTGGAAAACAATGACTGGGAGGATGCAGGATGATACCCCACTGACCAGGACATGGCACTAAGGCAAAAGTAACATCCTCGTGAACTACTGCTACAACCACAAGAATCCACAAGATCAGAAATGCCAGTTCTAACTACAGAATCGGGTGCTGGGAGTTCAGACACTCTGAAATTACTGCCCAGATGTTCCCTCACATGATGAAAAAATATCTTCAAAATCATTGGTAATAGGAACCAAGAGCTAATCTGATAATAAGGTTAAAGATATTTAAGAATCAAAAACAGAGCAGCAAACTGGAAACAAAGGAGGTTGAACCCTACAAAACCCAAAGCAATCTGAAGCACAGTTTGAATGATAGCAACGGTCACACATTCATATTCAGTGCCTTCAACATCAACATGAATGGTAGTGACGTACTACCATGACATCCCTACTGACTTCATCATCTCCTGGCAGTGGGTGGAGGGCCAATGTCACAAGACTGTCAGTAAATGGAAGACTCAGCCATGATGCCAGCTAGATCAACATGACTCAATATCAGGAACAGGAGAGAGAAACAACACAAACAACCTTATGATCATGATCTTTGAGGACAAAGTCAGTTTTCAAGTGCCTGTACTCAGAATCCAGAAGCCCTTGAAATAATCATTTTGAAGATTCCAAAGGTGGAAACACCAAACATAAATCTTTCTTTGTTAAGCAAATCTCTGGTCTGGTTTATTTTGGTGCTACCTTTGAGGAGTAACCCTGTCATCTTCAGAGAACTGATTGAGCTTACAGGATGATTTGGGGTATGTCACCAATAAAATCTAGGTACATGAAGTCAGGGAAATCAGGGGTGTGAGGACTGAACATGCCATTCATGAACCTTCTATCTGAAGATAAATTAGAAGGAAAACTGGAAAAACATTTAGACTTCATAAGACATTTCAAACACCAAACTCATAATTGATAAGGAGGTAGAACTTAGTGGAACAGACCACACAATTTGAACAAATAGGGATACTGATTGCCTGCCTAGACTGATGATTGAATCTGAAGAACAAGATATCCATCAGGAAACCTAGTCCAGAAGAATAATCTAAAGCTTCTGCTACCTAGAATCTATGGAAAGACTGCATGAACATTAACCTGTCCTTAGTCTATAACCAAACAAATCTGAAGTTAATGGCTGTCCTCTAAACCAACAAAAATCTGCAATGGTGCAACTCAAGCATCCTACAAAAAGCTTTCAGATTTGATAGGTTGTTCTTTGCATGAAAAGCTGAGAAATCAAACAGCTGCAATAAAAGGAGAGAGTGGGGCTGCATGTAGATATATGATACCTTTTTTTGTGCTTCTTTGTCTTGTAGTGATCATCTCGAACAGAAGCATTGTTGAAGTAGCGACTGAAAATCAAACCAATGTGTTTAGCATTGCTGTTCTTGCTTAGTCTTTGAAATCTATGCTACCCAACATTAATCAAAGCAATGTCCAAACACCAGATGAGAACTATTCTCACACCTTCTCAACACAAAGTGTATATGTCATTTCCATTGTCCAGAGTACAAGAAGAGAGACTTACTCGCAATGTAGGCAGTAAAATTGGCCTAAACCAGGAAGATCAGAATTGGGTTCTTGTGTCCTTGGCACATCAACTTTGCGAAGCTCTGTGTGGATCAAGTCATCTCGTGATCATTTTGTGTCAAGGTTTGTACTAGAATGGGACTTGTGACATCCTAGTTCAAGTCAGAAGCATCACACAAACCAATCAATACTCTCTCTAAGTTGTCAACCAGAATTAGCAATGATCAGTAACACATGATAACAATAGTAAAATCATCATCACTTTAAGTTGATTGCGACTACAATGTCACTGGATTTAAAGCTCCAGTTTAATAAAAAGACAAGGGGGGTCTATCCCTTTAACATGCATTCTCTTTGCAAGGATAAAGTTGCCAAGTTAATTCGCAATTTTGATCTTGATAAATGCAGATTGATATCAAACCTAAAACCTACAGCCTCCCAAAAACACAAATCTATGAGAAAAGTACGAGCAAATTGTTACATTCAAGTTGCAATACAAAGAATCACTGTACCGAGAGAAATACCATGTGGATTAAGAGATCTGGATCACCCCACCCGACTTATCGAAGAGAACTGAACACGATTGACCGAACATAAACCCTAATTATGACCTCCGAAACCCTAAGACAGAGCAGTTTTTGAGACAGTCAGAACATAAACCTCAGCAACTAAGAAATTGTGTCGAACACTTCTCTGGATGCATAATCTGCAGCATAGAAGAAGAAGAAGTGTAGGCCTTGGAGAAGAGAAGATAGAGGGAAACAGGTGAAGAGGTTGCAAGGATATCTTTGACCAGAAACTTTGCTCTCCGTGCTGTCTTGTGGGAATAATGCTTCCCATGGCTGTTCTTATGATTAGGACACCTCCCCATCCCTGCACCCCGCGTAGGCACGATTCAGCCGCCTCTTGTTCACTCCTCCTACCCCAAACCAGCAGCCACCACACTCTGTTGATTCAAGAGCAGAGCTTCGGTTTGATAATTCCCAATTCTCGAACCCACAGAAGAAACCCACTTCCAAATGAAACTAGCAGGGTTTGATGCACACACTACAGCTGCACAGAAGCCACCCACCGCCTTCAAGAAAGCAATGTCTGTCAAGCTCCACCGAAGAGCGCTTCAACACAGGAAAGAACTGGAGATTCCGGGGTGGAAGACCCAGTGCAATGAAACCCTAGACGAAAGAGAAGAACCCATCATCACCTTACGAAGGGGAAATTATGGTTGGAGAGTTACACCTACATGGATGATTCATCCATGGGATGACTCTCAGTTCGTGAAGGCAGTTTATTTTGAATTCATAACCTTTGCTATTTCCTTTCTCCCATATTCTTTTGGCCAAATGCTCTCTACTTCTCTAGCCTAAAACTATTTTATTTAGCAAGCATTAAATCATCCACAAAGAGATTTAGCCAAATTTGGCTACACAGGAAAGTAGAAAAATTTAGAAATCCTGTTATATTTTGGTGACATGCTAAAACATATTGTCTAAATCTGGTGATTTCACCTCTTTTTTTTTTCCCCCTCAGAATATGCCCATTTTGGGCCATTTTATACCCAACAAAATAGTTTGTTGAAGTTGCACTGACCTAAATTCCCAATGTTTTGGACAATTACTTATAATGATCAAGAAATTTGGCAAATTGAGGCTAGGGTTTTTTATAAAAAAATTCCGATTAACCCCCTTCAACATCAATTAACACCAAACCTCAATTGGAAGTAAGTATGAATTATGTAAAATTTTCTCATTAAGAACAATGTCCCCCTTTTTGAGCAATTGGCTGAAAGAGGCACAAATCATTTTCAAAAGAGTATTTCAAAAAGATTATAGGACTATTCATTTATTAATATCTTTTTTATTTAATTTTCAATTCACATCGAGTGTGTTTGAGGTCGTGTGTGGGGTTGAGTGCGAATGTTTAGTTGTTAGTTTGTTGAATCATTACTTTTTTTTCATTTGTCTTTAGATGTTTTTTAAATCATATTATGCATTAAAGTGAGTTTTTTCATCTTTTAGATTTTGTGACATTTTGGAATGTCGCACTGCATTTGTAGACAACCTTTGAATCTAATAAGGTTTCATCTTTTTGGTTGCACATATGGTGTGGGAGAGGATGGTCTTGCATGATATTATGTGAAATATTTTTACGATCATTACAAAAAATGCAAGATTTCATGTCTCATGAAAATAGACCCATGTCTTTTTGCTCCTTATCTTACAATTTTCATGCTATTGAATTGACATTCTGTTATCACTTTATGGTGTCCACACGTTGGCAGATGTTATCATCGTCAACCCCATTCGAATTGATTTGGTTTCATGAGATGTTGTTTCTCACGGGATTGCACTGATAGTTGTGACTTAGACAAAAAATGATCTTTATTACAATTAATTCTCAACAAACGTGATTCTCTTTATAATTATAGAAGTTTTCAAATATTTACACTAACAAGTCGACATGTTCCTTCATTGATGTGACAACATAACGTGATTAATGAAGGACACTAAAAGGCTTCCTCTTTTCCTTTTGTGCACATTTTATAAGCAAAGAGTGTGAGTGACATTACAACATGTGCAAGTGATCTCTAATTTAAGATATGTTGTTGCATCGGGTGAAGGTTCTTCTAGGCTAGGCTAGGCCTTCTTTCAGGAGGTCCTCCCCTTTCCTTATTTGATATGCTTCTCCTTACAGAAAGGGGTTTGGGAACTTGATGTTCCTTTTGTAGTTTGCCCTCTTAGATGATTCTTTTGTCTTCTAGAACGAGGGTTCTTCCATTTTGTTCCTTGTATTCCCCCCTTCCCTTTTTTGAGTGCTTTGGTTTATTTATGATTAGCAGGGTTTCATCAGAATTTCTCAATTTTGAAGTGAGAGAAAGAATGAACAGAATCCTTGTACTTGAGAATGAATGCACTCACTGGTTGTCATGCCTTCGCTAGTTGCAATAAAGGTTCATAGATAAGTTGAAAACTGGCACAGAATCCAGCATTTCATCATTTAAAATATGGCATTAAAACCTCATGCCAAATCTGATTGGCAGGTTTGAAGGGGTTGCATAATTGGATGGTTGTTCTAGAGCCGAGAGCTTCAGATTTGAGACTTGTGAACAAGTGGAAAAAATGATGGACAAATCATGTGACCAATTGAGAGTCTGTAGTCTGCACCCTCTTCAAGGAACAAGAGGTGTAAACTTTGTTGTTTTTTCAATGTTTTTTTTTGTTTGTTTTGAGATAAACTTTGTTTTTTTTTTTTTTTTTTTAATTTTTTTTTTTTT
>Ga0209611_10010333_pt1 | contig 13783 bp, 12 predicted proteins | sample S1TSphgellanicum_3_FD_187693 | JGI IMG/M metagenome (GOLD analysis project Ga0209611, IMG submission 187693) | Host-associated microbial communities from peat moss isolated from Minnesota, USA - S1T2_Fc - Sphagnum magellanicum MG (SPAdes) (version 2) | ecosystem: Host-associated > Plants > Peat... | reverse complement strand
GATTATTTACCTGTTGCTCAGATTACGGCTCAAACTTTACAGCTATTAGGTGGAAAATATGCTGATATGGGTAAGCAAATTCAGGAGAAAGTTACGTTATCTTCAAAAACGATTACTTATTCCTCATATAGTGCGTTAGGAGTAGCTGTGGAAGGTCGGGGTTCTCTTGTTGAGAAATTTGAAACCGTCACAATTAACCGTCGTGGGGAAATTATTAGTCGTTTAACTAACGTTGCTCCTTACTTTACTGAAACCATAGTTCCAGGTATATTACTACACATGGTGTCTATTCGGGGTGGTGAATTTATGATGGGTTCACCACCAGATGAAACCCAACGTTACGATGATGAAAGCCCTCAGCACCAAGTAACTATTTCTCCCTTCTTCATGGGCAAGTACCCCATCACCCAAGCCCAATGGCGGGCTGTGGCAGTTTTAAAACCAGTAAATCTGAAATTGGACCCTAACCCATCGTACTTTCAGGGAGATAATTTACCAGTAGAACAAATTTCTTGGTATGCAGCGGTGGAGTTTTGTGCTAGGATATCTGAACATACCGGACGAAAGTATCGACTTCCTAGTGAAGCCGAGTGGGAATATGCTTGTAGAGCAGGTACGACAACACCATTCCACTTTGGTGAAACTATTAAGGCGGATTTAGCAAATTACAATGCTGAAGTCACTTACGGTGATGAGCCTGCAGGTAAGAGGCGACATAAAACAACGCCAGTAGGCAGTTTTAAATTTGCTAATCCCTTTGGACTGTATGATATGCACGGTAATATTTTGGAGTGGTGTGCCGATCATTGGCATGGCAGCTATGTAGGTGCCCCATCAGATGAGAGTGCATGGATAGATAAAGATTTCGGTGGTAATGATAATCATTCTCGGCTGCTGCGCGGTGGTTCTTGGTTCAACCTTCCGAGGGATTGCCGTTCTGCGTTTCGTTATTGGGACGTTCCGGACACCAGGTACGGACGCATCGGGTTTCGGGTTGTGGTTGCCGCTGCGAGGACTTAATTCTTTACACTTTTCCCCTTTAATCTCTATCCTCTTTCTTTTTCCCTTACCCCTCGCCGAAGGCGATTAATTATTTTTTTGAAAAATCTGTACGACTACTAATAGTCTCCAAGAAATGGTAGATTTTGTCAAGTGGGTTGTGCAAACTAATTATTTTTGACTAGATGCAAGATTTACCAGTTGTCCAAAAGACATACGACCTGCTCAAATGGTACGTACTTATATTAAACCGTCTGCCTAGAAGACACAGATATGGCTTAGGAGACAGGATGGTAGCGATACTTTATGAACTGCTAGAGGGTTTAACTTTAGCACGATACGCCCAAGAAAAGTTATCTCAACTAGAACTCTTAAATGCTAAATTAGATATTATGCGCCATCAAACACGATTATTATTTGATTTTCAGCAATTTGCTGCGCGAAGATATGAATACGCAAGTCAACTAATCGATGAAATTGGTAATGAATTGCGAGGCTGGATTAGACAACAGCGCCAAAAGGGAAATAAATAAAATGTAACCGTTCACAGCCCCCTCCCTTTTAACGATAAATCAAGGGTTTTGACCATTTTAAAGGAGGAGATTGATTGAAAGGGGCAGTTCTTGCAGGAGGAGCAAATCAAAAGGGGAAAAAGGGCAGACGATTTCGAGAAAATATTTAAGATTTTTAAAGTTAATGATAATTTTGAACCAGCAACATTTAAGGTTAAGTAACAAGACGTACGTACATAGAGATTGCGTTAAAGGATATTCACATCTGTTGTATTGACAAGAGAGTGGAGAAGGGGCAGGCAATTCCGGCTGCTGCGCGGTGGTTCTTGGAACAACAATCCGAGGAATTGCCGTTCTGCGTATCGTAATAGGAACGAACCGGACACCAGGAACAACAACATCGGGTTTCGGGTTGTGGTTTCCGCTGCGAGCACTGCTTTGTACCAGAGTCGGCGTATGGGAATGCGTCGAGCGTGTTAGAAGCAGTCCAGACCTGTCCCTGTGATGTCGGTGACGATATCCCAATATCAAACTGGGTTGGGTAGCTTGGTAGGTGTAAACTCGAACAGTTACCCAACTCTACAAATAGACCAGGTATTTTGGCACTACTAACTCCATTAAGATAGCGCGAAACGTCAGATTGATAAGTACCTGAACAGAATTAATTACATATTATTTATTGACTAATTCTTTGGTAGTCAAGGATTTCAGCCCGGCTATCCCGCTGTAGTGGTGATAAGTTTATATTATGAATTATTGAAAGAGTTTTACGGCAAGCTTTTCAGGCTTCAAACTGGTGTGTTAATTTTCTAGGGGTAGAATAAGGGAAAGTTCATTCATGTTCGGTGTGAAAGATGGGGAACTCAAGAGACCAAACCACGACAATTTCTTCCCCCATAGTCCGACACAGAACCTGCATGAAGTCTTGTGGGCTAAGGATTCACAAAATTAACACACCAGCTTCAAACTCAATAAATTCATTTAAGGCAGGTATTTGAGCGTTGGCGTAGCCGCAGTTAAGGAGTAGCCGTTCTCTGTACGGTTTAGATCTGGGGCAGTCTTCGGGTCAGGAACTGTTTTCTGTGCTAGAGAAAATTATGAAATAAATTTTACTTGAGTGTGGTTGCTTTGAGGGGGTGACAAGGGTTGTGAAAGCTATATATGTCAAGGGTTTCAAGCAACAAACCCCCTGAAAAAATCAGTTTTAAGAGCTAGCTATTAAGTATCAATTAGATTGTTAATAAGGGTAGTTTCCAGGAGTACCATTACGTGGTAAAAAATAAAGGTCCTGCTATTTGAACAAGACCCTACTCTTGGTGTTTTTCTTTAGGGAAACTCTCAATCTAAAATCTAAAATTGAAAGAGTTTGGAGCAGAGTACTGGTGTTTTTCTTAATAACTCCTCCTTGAATCTAAAATCCAAAATCTAAAATTGAGAAACCTATGTTGCTCGGACACAAGAACCAAGGAGAAATAGAAAACGTCACAGCAATTTTTGGATAGGTTTATACGGCTACAATTGGCTCATTACCTTTCACGAATGTCGGGTGTGGGTAGAACAATTAATGAGTAAAAATCGCTACAATAAATATCTAAAGTATAAAACTCTATAACCACAATGGTTTCAGCGACTGATCAAAAATCCTATTTTTTGATCAAGATCCTTACCCAGTGAGCATTTCAGAAATAAGATGCGTTTGCCCTGTACAGTGGAGCCATTTATTCTAAAGTTTCATCGGTGTTAGACAGTAATAGGCTGTCAACTTTCAGCCTTTTTAGGAGGTGAAATTTCCGACTAAATATGTGGTAAATATTTAAATTTTACATAGATATTGTATTCATATTAACAGAATGATTGCCTGAACTAAAAACGCAGAAATTCGGTGAAAATTAACACACCCCTGGTGGAGGGAGCGATCGCGTTGAGCTATTGGCACAACAAATTATCGAAATGAAGATCATCCCTACATCAATCCTACTGCCATTTTGATTACCATTCTGAAAATTAGATTGTTATATTATATGGAGTTACCATTCTAGTGAGGCTATTAGATTTGTGCGAGATGATTTGCATGGAGTGGAAATTAGTTATAAAGAACTACAGCAATTGACTAATTTACCTGTTAATAATAAACTGGTGATCATTTCAAGTCCTCTGAAACAAATGGCGACCCAATGGCTCTCAAAAGTTCGAGGTTCTGAAGGAGCAACAGTCGTTTTCATAGGATTTTCCACATTGGTTTTTGCTTACTTACTATTTGTGTTATTTGTCAAAATATTTGTTACCTGGATTACAATTCCTGCGTGGGCATTATTAATATTGTTAGGTTTTTGGTTTTGTGGCGTTCTCCAAATAATTTTATACTTTCTTTGGAGACGCAAAAATAATCTACTTAGAGTTAATATAACTCACTCTCTACAAATTCTCCTCAAAGAGGTTGATCGATACAATGCTATAATTAAAGCTATAGATATCAATGATCAAATCGAGGCGGCTGGCAATCTGGAAGTAAGTCTTCAGGAAAGGGAGAAAATTATCGCTGCACTCAAATTTACAAGATCTGATTTAGTCCGCGCTTTGAAGACAGAACGGATTCTACGAGAGAATAAGAGTTTTATCCTGAGTAATACAGAGCTATTTGCCAATAATTTAGCTACTTTAGCCACGATGCAAGTTACTGAGCAGGCCACAGAGCATGGACGATTACTGAATGAGGCATTACAAATTGCCTTAGATGTCCAGCAGGAAATGAGAAAGTTACAAAGTCAGCACTAATACGATAAACCTGGGTTTAGCATAAAGATACTCAACTTAGCGATCGCACACTAGTATGGACTGGAAAGAAATCAAGGGTAACTGGGTCATAGTTCCCCCCAACCCCATTGGGATCGTTCATTTCTTGGGAGGTGCCTTCGTCGCTACTGCACCGCACCTGACCTACCGTTGGCTGCTAGAACAATTGGCAGCTAAGGGATATGTGGTGATTGCCACACCTTTTCTCAACACCTTAGATCATTGGGCAATTGCTAAAACTGTACTTCTAGACTTTGAGCGTACCCTACTACGCTTACAAGAATCCGGAGAATTACGCAAGCTTTACCTCCCCATCTATGGCATGGGTCATAGTATGGGTTGCAAGCTCCACCTGCTGATTGGTAGCCTCTTGGGAGTTGAACGTGCAGGGAATATCCTGATATCCTTTAATAACTACGCTGCTAAAGATGCTATCCCCCTTATTGAACAGTTCAATTCTCCAATGGCGATCGAGTTTACGCCTACACCCTTGGAAACTAACCAGATTTTGCAAAACATTTATCATATCCGGCGCAATTTATTAATAAAATTTAGCAATGATACCCTGGACCAATCAGCAACTCTCACCAAAATTTTACAAGACCGGTTCCTTGAGATGGTAACAATACAGACTTTGCCTGGAACCCACACTACCCCTTTAGGTCAAGAAATTAGCTGGCAACCTAGAGGAGCCTTTACTCCCCTTGATGCGCTGGGACAATGGTTCAGGCAGGAAATCTACCGCGACCTAAATGAACTAAAACGCACGCTGCTCTTGTGGTTAAATCCTCTTTCATTGCCGGAATAGCTAAAAGTTTAGCCATCGTACATAAATTATTTTTTAAATAATTATTCACTAACATTTTTCCTCGAATATCATGTTTCAAATACTCGTAATCGATGATGACCGGGCAACCCAAATACTCTTGAAAAGGATCTTAGAGAAACAAGGTTATAAAGTTATTGTTGTTAATAATGGAGATGAAGGAATTGTCAAGGCCTTGGACTGCCATCCAGCACTGATTATTTGTGATTGGATTATGCCAGGGTTGAATGGTTTGGAAGTCTGCCATCGAATTAAGAACGATCCCCATTTATCTACGACATTTTTTATTTTATTAACCTCTTTAGATTCAGTTGCCGATCGCGTTCAGGGATTAGATACTGGAGCGGATGATTTTATCACCAAACCAATTGAGCAAAATGAATTACAAGCACGAGTAAGGGCCGGTTTGCGGCTGCATCAGTTGAGTCGGGATTTACAAACCCAAAAGTTACTCTTAGAAGCAGAATTAGCTGAAGCGGCAGAGTATGTGCGATCGCTTTTGCCTCTACCGATGACAGAACCCTTAGGCATCAATTCTCGATTCATTCCCTCGCGACAACTTGGAGGTGATTGTTTTGATTACTATTGGCTAGATTCTAATTATCTAGCCATTTACCTGCTAGATGCTGCCGGACATGGACTTAAGGCAACTCTACCCTCTATTTCTGTTCTCAATATACTGCGTTCTCGTGCACTTAAAAGCCTGAATTACTATCAACCAAGTGACGTACTGAAGGCTTTAAACGACACTTTTCAGATGAACTATCAAAATGACAAATACTTTACTATCTGGTATGGAGTTTATAACCAAGCTAACCGACAGTTAATTTATGCTAGTGCTGGTCATCCACCAGCAGTTTTAGTATCAGCTAAATCCTCAAGTAACCCCGAAGTAAAACTCTTAAAAACCTCTGGTCTGCCAGTTGGTATGTTTCCAGAGGCAACATACGTTGATGGGTTTTGCAATATTGAAAAATACAGCACACTTTATATATTCAGTGACGGCGTTTACGAATTTACTCAATCAGATGGAACTCTTTGGAGCTTGGATGGTTTTATTAAGTTACTAGTGAACTGGCAGCATCCCATTGATTATCAACTCGATTCTCTCTTGAATCACCTAACCAATTTAAACTCCAAAGAGGCCTTTGATGATGATTTATCCATCCTTCAGATTAAGTTCGATTAATTAATTTGGGGAAAGTAAAACACTATTAAATGCATCTTGACTCGGAAATATTTCAAAGACTTTATCCATACTAGTTAATTCAAATAATATTCTAACTTGTTCATTGATTGAACAGAGAACTAGCTTGATATTTGCTGCCCGCAGGGTTTTAAATGCCAATACCAAAGTACCTAGACCAGAACTATCCATAAAAGTTACATCCTGAAAGTCCACCAACACAAGCTTGGCACCGCTTTCAAGAATTTCTGTAATCTCTTGTCGAAATTCCTGTGAGGTAGTAGCGTTAAACATCCCACTAAGTTTAATAACTTTTACCTGTTGTCTCATAATTGGGCCACTTTGATGATTCCGCTAGTATATACCAATAATAAGACATTTAAAGAAATCCTCACTACATTACCATTTGCCTTTGATTTAACTTTATTTGTAATTAACCAATATGCTTGAAAAATAAAGTATTTAATGCAACAGTTTCAAATTATATCATGAGTTAAAAGGCTATGGCTCTTGGGAAAGGCAATATTTCCATTTGTATAAAGGTTTATTAAAGTTAAGTCCTTGCTATTTTAGTATTCCCTGTATCCATAATTTTTTAACAAGGAAGCTACAAATTTGAGCTTACATTCCCCACCAATAATCCAAACTTTCCTGACCAGGGATGAAATTTATGTTAGCTCTACCGTAATTATTATGCTGAATTAACGGTTTGTAATAGGTGACTCTTAAGGCAAAATTAACAAGTAAATAAGCATGATTTTCCTTATATAGCAAGCCCCCTCGGTTTTTCGGATAACTTTAGCATAACAAGTACTGAAGCAGAAGAGCGGGGGGAGAGATTGATCTGTTCTCCCCTAATCTAAAATCTGACTTTTCCCGTTAAGTCGTGAAACCTCGACGTAATATAGGGCTTAATTCTCAACAAGCAACCTTTAATGAGAATCATTGATAAGACAATAGGACTTTGGGACGGAGGTTAGGCGGCGGCTACGTCAACGCTAGAATAAAAAGATAACGGGAAAAGTCAGGTGCCATAGGAGTTTCAGAGCTTTTTCTTCTTTTCCCCCCTACCTCCTCCCTCACTCCTATGCTAAATGCATTTTGAGCACACTCCGAGGAGCCTTGCGAACTCTAGCTAAGATAGTTTCTCTGCCTAGACGCTGGCAGGCTTCAAACCTATGGCAACCAGAAAAGCCATAGTATTGTCCATCTACTTCTAATACATCTATGGGTACTTGCTGTCCAATTGCTGCTATTGATTCCATTAAAGCTTGGACTTTCAGGGGGTCATTCTGACGTGGTAGGGGACGACGAATCTGATTTAAGGGAATTTCTTGAATTTTCATCTCAGGGTTTTTGTTAGATTCCAACTTAATCATAATCGTTATGACTTCGAGTTGCTAGTATTAGTTATCAATAAAGTTAGATGGCAGTAGGGATTTATCCCTTCTGACGACTAAAGCAAGCACGGGTTGGAGACCTGACTTTTCCCGTAATCTTTTCGTCGCGGAGATCCTGAGGCAGGAGGCAAAGAGGGCAGTTCTTGCTGGAGGGAAAAGAAGAAAAAGCTCGGAAACAGAAATTTTAGATTTTGGATTTTGTGAAGCAGCGCGGTCTTGGGGAGCTAGCGCGGTCTTGGGGAGCTAGCGCGGTCTTGGGGGTTTCCCCCATGAGCGACTAGCGTGGTTTCCCCCATGAGCGACTACTGTACCCTTCTCTACGAGACGCAACACGGAGCATCTCGTAGAGATAGACAAGAAGATACCCGTAGGGGATTTTAGATTAGGGAAATCAATCTCTCCCCTGCTCTCCTGCGTCCTTCAACGACCTTAGTCTGGCAAACAACTGACCGACTTTGTCTAAATCTTTATCTCCTGGTGTACACTCCACACCGCTAGATACATCAATACCATCAGGGCTAACTTGATTCAGGGCTACCAGAATATTATCTGGTGTGAGTCCTCCTGCTAAGAACCAAGGACAGCTAGGGTGGAAGTCTTTAAGAGTTTTCCAGTCTAAAGTTTTACCTGTACCACCTAATTGTTGAGGATGATAGGCATCTAACAGCAAAGTATCGACGTAGCTTGTATAAGTTATAGCTGTGTTTAAATCCTCAGAGGAACGAATTCTCAGAGCTTTAATAATTTCTATTTTAGGGAGAGATTGATGCAACTGGTAGCAAAAATCCAGTGATTCATCCCCGTGTAGCTGAATGCCAGTCAATCCCGAATCAATTACTGTTTGGCTGATTGTCAGGATACTAGAGTTAGCAAAAACACCTATTTTGTCCACAGCTTTTGGCAATTGTGCTACTGCTGCTTGAATTTGAGCCGTAGTGACATAGCGAGGTGAGGTGCGTACACAAATAAATCCCAGTGCCGTTGCGCCAAGGGAGGCGATAGCCGTAGACTGCTGTGGTTGAGTGATACCGCAAATTTTAACCCGCATTCAAATTACAAAAAATTAAGTTACTCTGCAAAGATCCTAAATTATATGATCCTGTAGTTAGATAAAACTTTTCATGTTAGGAGAAAAGGCTTGATTTCATCTATTTCATTAGCCGTAGCTGCATCTGTGCCTGCAACACCTGTGTGGAGTCCGACAGTAGCAATCATCATCAGCGTTAGTAGCCTAGTAGTTCTTTTACTAAGTTCGGTAATTAAACCTCCCCAAGTTGGTCCTAAGTTGCCCGTACTGTCTATAAGTATTCCCACTTTCATTGGGGCTATGGCTTTCGGCCATCTGATCGGCGTTGGTATTGTTTTAGGATTGACTAATATCGGTCGTTTGTAGATTTTAGATGGTTGGCGGTTGACAGTTAATGGTTAACTGTCAACAACCTTTGCGGTTTTTACCGATGTCCTGACTCTTTGCTTCCTCATACCAGAAACACCACAGCCCAAAAAAGTTTTAATCACTATTTTTGTTAATATAAACAACAATTTTTTGTATAATTTAACAATAAAAAAATAAGCTCACTCAGCACCGTGCTTGCGAACTATTAAAAATTTAGCAAATTAGTAAATTTAAGTACTTAAAATTACAATATGAATACTGAGGATGGCTCTACCCTGGAAAAAATTTTTCAAGCTATTACCTTGAATAGTAGCGAATCTGATGTAGAGCAAAAGGTGATAGTACCTTTACTGAGTGCGTTGGGTTACAACAGTGATGATTGGCAGTCCCAAGTGGTAATTCTGCAATCTAAACTTGATTTCTTGGTCGGCCAACCAGATTCAACACTAGTAAAACCCGTCTATCTGATTATCGAAGTTAAGGCCCCCGGTAAGAACATAGCCCATAGCCTGTGGCAAATTAATAATTATATGCGTTCTACTGGTGCGGTTTTGGGTCTATTAACTAATGGCTACACTTACCGTATACTATACAATTATGAAAGAAAAATTACAACTCTCGTTGAGTATTCCCAAGGGATGCTAGTTAATAATAATAAACTGTTTTATCAAATTTTATCCAAAAAAACTTATTTAGCCTTTACAAGTACTCTATATAAAAATCAACAAAACATTCGGTTACGGTTTTTAAATTTAATTTCCCAAGCAGTGGAGCGAGAAAGTATGTTTGGCTTATTTAAACCTAGTGAAGAGAAAAAAATAACACCAAAAACCATACAGGAATCTAAATCGATGATTATTACAGTATTTAATAACAAAGGTGGTGTAGGTAAAACTACAACAACTATTAACCTAGCTGCGGCTCTGAATAAGTTAGGTAAGCGGGTATTACTGATTGATATTGATGCTCAAGCTAACCTAACAACTGGGTTAGGAATTGATCCTTTAGATGATATTGAACAGCGAGGGAAGAAAGATATTACTCATCTATTAACTGAACCCAAGACTAAATTAGAAGATGCAATCATGACAACAACTTGGGGAGATGTTAGGTTAGATTTGGTGCCATCGCATATTCGCTTGAGTCGCATGGAAACGACTTTAAATCAAACAGTAGATAGCGATCGCCTCCTAGCCAAAAAACTGAAAAACCATAATTATGACTTCGTACTCATAGACCCGCCGCCTTCCTTTGGTAAGGTTAACAGCATATCTTTAATGGCATCATCTGCTATTCTGATTCCTACCCAGTTATCAGCATATGCCATTAGAGCATTGGAGTATGTACTAGATCGGACCAACGAAGTAGAGCAGTTAAAAGATGAAGCCCTACCAATTTTAGGTATAGCAGTTAGTATGTACGACCAAAAATCATCTATCTATAATAAGTCAATGCTCCTCAGAATTGCCGAGATTCTAGACAAGAGTAATGGCAGTAATAAAGTGGAACTTTTCCCAGAAACCACTTGGGTTCCCCGCTTGAATATCGTTTCGATTTGTCAAGATAAAGGCTATCCCCTATATCAAGGTGAATTTGATGCTAGATTGACATCTCAAGAAAAAGAGGCCGCACAGAAAGTACTAGAACGCTACACGAATTTAGCTGAACATTTGCTCAAAATTACCTCAGGAGATGCCAACAAGAATGGATAGATCAGAACGTCGCGCTCGGATTCGAGCCAATTTGGGCATTGAACCGATTAATCATGGTCAAGTTCATACTTTCCAGATTGCCGTTTCCGAATCAGACCAGCAAAATATTGCCCTAGAAAGACTTCAGATCATAGAAGATACCCTCACTCAACACAAAAGTAATTTAATTCCTCTAATTGTGCGACGGACACAGGCATACAGCGAAGAAGAAGAATATGAAGTTGTCTATGGTGCTGATTGGTGCCTAGTTGCCAAAGAACTGGACATTGAGAAACTCTGGGTTTGGGTATTTGATCTGACAGATGAGCAAGCTGCAGCGACCAAAGCAGAAATGCAGCAGTTGTTTGGGGAATCAAGTTCTACCCCTGGTGATCTGGAAAAATTACTTGAGCAGAAACTCCAGCCAATTTATACCAAACTGAGAATAATAGAAGAGAAAACAGCAACCCGATCCTTAGAGTCGGAAAAACAAGTAACCCCTGATCAGTCGCTGAACAAGATTGCTGAGAAAATAGAAACCCTGTCCTTGGAAGTGAGAGAACTGATAAAACTACTTAAGCCCCCTGATAAGCTGAATTTATGTACCGCAACTAAGGACGAAATCTCAGATGCTTTGGCTCAAGCTGGGGTAACACTTAATTTTAGAAGTGCAGCCTGGAAAGCCATTGAATATTGGCGACAACCAGGGAGAAATTTATCTTGGGATAATCTGGAAAAATCCGCTGGATCTGGCAGAGAACCCTACAATATCAAAAATTTTGGCTCGGCAACTTACGATAAGTTAAGGGAAATCGGCAATATACCTAATTTGTAATATCTACCCATGCACACCATCCTCGTCCCCCAAGGTGCAGAGTATCAAGCTGTATGTCGGGGACTAAATCAAGTCAGAGGTTCAAAACCAACGGTGGTGGCGATCCCTATGGGTGTACAACCCTTACGCTAATACCTCCAACAGTGGGTAGGGGACAGACCAACAAATGTACTATTTATGGGTCTATGTGGTAGTTTGTCCCCAAAATATGGGGTTGGTGATCTCGTCCTGTACCAAAGTTGTCCGTATAGGGAGAGTTCGCAGGAGTGCCATACCCAAATCCCTTGCTTACCAGATAACATGCATTTAGTCCAAGGGTTGACGACAGGATTGGGTTAAAATCGCTTCAGCAGATTTACTGATATTTTTATGAGCCAATTTCCCCACGACGAATTTGCTAAAGGCTTGTTAGATTCCCTTTTGTCCCCCCTCGGTGAGGTGAAGATCCAACTGGCGATCGCCAGTGAGGCTCGGGCTGCGGATATTTACTTTAGTCCCAATTCGCAAGTTGTCGTCACTTCCGACATAGGACTTCTAGGACAATTTGCCACCGGGTCTGTGGTCTTTGAACCCTTTCGGAATCCGGTGAGTATCCTAGAAATCCGTAGCTGTATGTCAAAGTTATACGACCTACACGGGGACCTGATCCGTCAATCCGAAAAAAAAGCCGAGAAAATCACCGACGCACAGCTACCAATGTTGTGGATTTTGACCCCGACATTATCAGCCGAAAAATTAGCGGGGTTGGGTGCTATAAATAAGCTAGAAGGTTGGGAAAGTGGGGTGTATTTGTTGGCTCCATTGCTGAAAGTCGGCATTATTGTCATTCACCAATTACCAAAAACACCAGCAACATTATGGTTGAGATTGATGGGAAGGGGTAGAGTGCAGACAGAGGCGATCTCGGAAGTAGCAGAATTACCAGTAGATAGTCCATACCGAGAAGATGCACAAAAATTGCTCGCTAACCTGCGGTCAAATCTGGCAGCGAAAGGAGTTTTGGAATCAGAAGAAGAGGAGTTATTTATGCGGTTGTCACCAATTTACTTAGAACAAATTGAAGCAGCAAAGCAGCAGGCTGAACATCAAGGTCGTCAGATTGGTTTAGCTGAGGGTGAACAGCGAGGTCGTCAAATTGGTTTAGCTGAGGGTGAACAGCGAGGTCGTCAGATTGGTTTAGCTGAGGGTGAACAGACCATAGTTTTACGTCAGTTAGCTAGACGGTTGCAGGTAGAACAATTACCACCCCAATTGCAAGCGCAAATCCAATCTCTCCCCCCAGTCAAAACCGAAGAATTGGCAGATGCCTTGTTAGATTTTCAAGGAATACCAGATTTGTTAGCTTGGTTGGCAACTAATCAACAAGGTGATGGGTGAAAAGGTAATTGGGGAGATGGCAATACTCCTCGGTTAAGCCCTTTTTGGTTATCATAGGCAACCATATTTCAAGGGTTTCAGGCTACTTGATTTCCTTAACCGAGCGGTATTGGGGGAGATAGGGATTTGGTGAATGTGCCCGCTGATTAGCCGTCACTGTTAGGCAACTATCGGTAATAGCTGGTTGACATCCTCCACAAGATAAATAATTTAACGTGAGTTCAACGGTTAGAAATACACATCCTTACCCAGAGCGGATCTCCAACATTGAAAAGTTGGTTCCAAGTTCAGGGAAATCGGCAATATACCTAATTTGTAATATCTACCCATGCACACCATCCTCGTCCCCCAAGGCGCAGAGTATCAAGCTGTATGTCGGGGACTAAATCAAGTCAGAGGTTCAAAACCAACGGTGGTGGCGATCCCTATGGGTGTACAACCCTTACGCCAATACCTCCAACAGTGGGTAGGGGACAGACCAACAAATGTACTACTTATGGGTTTGTGTGGTAGTTTGTCCCCAAAATATGGGGTTGGTGATCTCGTCCTGTACCAAAGTTGTATATATGAGGGGAATTTGCAGGAGTGCGATATCCAAATCCCCTACCTACCAAATAACGTGCGTTTAGTCAAAGGGTTGACGAGCGATCGCTTAATTTGGTCTGCTGCGGAAAAACGCCATTTAGGTAGGGGAGCGGATGTCGTCGATATGGAAGGATTTGCCGCATTGGAGTTCTTCCTCCCCCAGGGAGTACCAACAGCGATGCT
>Ga0209611_10010332_pt1 | contig 13784 bp, 7 predicted proteins | sample S1TSphgellanicum_3_FD_187693 | JGI IMG/M metagenome (GOLD analysis project Ga0209611, IMG submission 187693) | Host-associated microbial communities from peat moss isolated from Minnesota, USA - S1T2_Fc - Sphagnum magellanicum MG (SPAdes) (version 2) | ecosystem: Host-associated > Plants > Peat... | reverse complement strand
TTCGGGAACGTCACCGCCGTCCACGCGAAGTCCGGCGCGGCTTGGTGCGCGATCATGACGAGGTCCTCGAAGCCGCGCCTGGCGGGATAAGTGCTGAGATCGGCCAGCGAACCATCGAGCGCGGGGACGCGGTCCAGCCGTGTGAAGGCCGCGCCGGGCTTGAGGCTTTGGTAGCCGCCCTTGGCCGGATCTTCGAACCGCTCCGGCAGGACCTGCGCGTGGGTGATCGGGCTCGTGCTGATCAACCCGGAGCCGGGCGCGTCGGGAAACTGGAGGATGGCGTGATGGCCGTAGCTCATCGAGCCGCTCATGCCCGAGAACACGTGCCGGCAATAAAGCGCGGTCTCGCCACGGCGCAGGCGCACGAACTTGTCCACGGCGCCCTTGCGCACTTTCGTCCTCAGCGACAGGTGCAGCGTCGTCTCGAGCTTCGTCTTCGCCAGTGATACGAACTTCCACTTCGCATTGGCCGCCTCGCCGTGCGGCGGGTGCTTCTCGCCGCGCCAGGTTTTCTCGCTCGCTCCGAACGGCGCGCAGAAGAAATCGCCGCGCAACGCGCGCAGCAGATCGGGATCGCCTGCGGGCACTTCCGCCGCCGCCCATGGCGCGATGGAGAACGGCTCAACCGTCGCATGCGGCAGGCGGAAGCGCACCGGCGCGAGGTGGCCGCCCAGTTGCGTGATCGCCGCGGCGACGCGGTCCGACTGAAAGCGCCACGAAGGCTGCCCATGAACGCGCACCGGCCTCGAGCTCCCCATAACCCATCCGCTTTACCACAATTCCGCCGCCTGCCCAGCGCCGATTATGATGCAAATCAGGGTCTTCCACCTTGTATGCCCAAATCTCTTTGCCCTGCGAAAGGCCGTCCCCTAGGTTGAAGCCGTGAGCCCATTCGCCGCTATCTTCGCGACGGAGCAGAGCTTTACGATGGAGCTCTTCTGGGGGATTGGGCTGATTGGCCTCGTCCTCGTCGTCCTTCAGGTCATCGTCGGCGTCTTCTTCGGCCACGACGGCGATGTCGCCGCCAGCGGGAGCGTGGACCTGCACGGCGGTCACGGCGGCGGCGGCAGCATCGTCTCGCTCAAGACGGTCACCGGCATGGCCCTCGGCTTCGGCTTGGGCGGCGCCGTGCTGGAGCAGGCCGGACTTTCGCCCGGGCTCGCCGCGCTTGGCGGCGTCGGGATCGGCGCGGCTATCGGCGGAGTCTATTTCTGGATGATGCATTCTCTCTATAAGCTCAAGTCCGACGGCACGGCGCAACTGGCCGACGCGGTCAACCGCAGCGGCACGGTTTACATGCGCATCCCGGGGACGCTCGCCGGCTCGGGCGAAATTCAGGTCACTTTCGGCGGGCGCATGCACAACGTCGCGGCCTTCACGCGCGGCGTGGGTCTCGCCACCGGCACGGCCGTCAAGGTCGTCGGGCTGCACGGCGACTCGGCCTTGCTCGTGGAAAAACTCTAACTTCACCAACCTTCACTCCTTGAACTCCATGCCTGACATCAGCACAACCCTTATCGTTCTCATCGGCGGCGCGCTGCTCCTCCTGTTCACGGTCATCATCGCCTTCGTCACCCGCTACAAGCGGTGCCCGTCCGACCGCATCCTCGTCATCTACGGCCGCGTGGGCGAAGGCCGCAGCGCGCGTTGCATGCACGGCGGCGCGGCGTTCGTGCTGCCGATCATCCAGGACTACCAGTTCCTCGACCTGCGCCCGATGTCGATCGACATCCAGCTCAACAACGCGCTTTCCAAGCAGAACATCCGCGTCAGCGTGCCCTCGACCTTCACCATCGGCATCACGACCGATCCGGAGAAGATGGGCAACGCGGCCGAGCGGCTTCTCGGCCTCAACAGCGCGCAGATCATGCAGCTCGCCAAGGAAATCATCTTCGGCCAGATGCGTCAGGTCGTCGCCGCCATGCGCATCGAGGAAATCAACGCCGACCGCGACCAGCTCATCGAGGCGATCACCAAGAACATCAGCACCGAGCTCGAGAAAGTCGGCTTGCGCCTGATCAACGTCAACATCCAGGACGTCACCGACGAGTCCGGCTACATCGAGGCGCTCGGCAAGGAAGCGAGCGCCAAGGCCATCGCCGACGCGAAGATCAAGGTCGCGCAGGCCGAGCGCGATTCCGAGATCGGCAAGGCGCTCGCCGACCGTGAAATGACCGTCAGCGTCGCCAGCGCGCAGGCCGAGGCGACGCAGGGCAAGAACGCCGCCCAGCAGAACATTGCGCAATCCAATGCCGATCTGCGCGTCAAGCAGGCCGAGGCCGCCCGCGCCGCGCAGGTCGCCGAGAACGTGGCCAAGGCGGATGTCGAGCGCCAGACCTTCGACGCCGAGGGCAAGGCGCAGGAAGCGCGCGCCGACATGCAGCGCAAGCAGCAGTACGCCGAGCGCGTCGTGCCGGCCGAGCTCTCCAAGCAGGCCGCCATCGTCAACGCCGAGGCCGCCGCGCAGCAGGTCACCATCGCCGCCGAAGCCGACGGTCGAAAGAACGTCATTCTCAAGCAGGCCGAGGCCGTCGCCGCCGAGGCGGAGGCGAAGAAGATCCTCGCGCTCAAGACGGCCGAGGGCTCCGGCATCAAGGCCGTGCTCGAGGGCCGCGCGGAAGGTTTCCGCCAGCTCGTGCAGTCCGCCGGCGGCAATTCCAACCAGGCCGTTGTCGTGCTGCTCGCGGATCAGTTGCCCGAGATGATCGACGCGCAGATGAAAGGCATCTCCAATCTCAAGATCGACAAGATCGTCGTCTGGGGCGGCGGCGAGGGCAGCGGCAAGGGCGGCGTCTCCGCGCTGCTCAAGGACCTCATCACCGGACTGCCACCCGTCACCGAACTCGCCCGCGCCGCCGGCGTCGAGCTCCCACCCGTCCTCGGCAAAGTCGACTCCGCCGTTTCCACCGCCAGCTTCTCGCATCCCTCCCCGCCCAACGGGACGCCGGTTGCGCCGGAGCCGCGCACTTCGTAATCCGATCCGTCTAGTGCGGCGTCAAGGGTGCAGGCGCATCGGCTGAACTGAGATTCGTGTCCCACGGCAACTGGTTCCAGGGACTGTTCGGGTCCGCCGGATTCTGCAGCAGGCGCGCGCAGGCACCCAATCGCGGGTCGCGCTCGCCGGTACAGGCTTCGCGACTGTCGAGAAAGTTATCGCTCATTTCGCGCCAGGAGTGAAAGGCGGCTTGCGTCATCCTCGCATTCTCCAGGAGAAGCGGCCACGCTTCGTTCTCCGTGATGTAGCCGGCCGCAAAGCCCATGCAGATCATGTGCGCCCGGCGGCAGAGATCGAAGGCCAAGCCGAGCTTGTCCTTCCAAAGGAGGTAGTTCGCACGCATGGCTTGAAGGGCCGCATTGCGCCTCGGACTCGCCTTCGGGCCGTTAAGCACAGCGGCAAAGTCGGCATCGGATAGCCCCGCCAAACGGGCGCCCAATTTCTGGAGATCCACGCGATCTCCCAAGTCTCGCAGGATTCCGAGTTCAGTGAGCAGTTGGTTCTTGTTCGTGATGTTCCACTCATCCTTCAGCTCGCGCTGCGCCACGTCCAGGTCGAGAGCATTGGCGTCGTAGCCGAGCACATTCGGGTTAGTACCATTGCGTTGCGTGTAAATGGCCGCGACGGCCAGAGCCCAAGTTTGCGCCTGGGTCAGCGGCGGATTACTGGGCGGGCGCTGAATGATGTGCAGGTCTGTCCGCTTGGCTCCCTTCTGCTTGAGGTAATCGACCAGGGACATCGCACCGGAGTCGCCCGCGATGGTCAGAGCGGTCTCACCGGACTTGTCGGTGGCATCGACGTTGGCCCCGTGTTCGACCAGAAAGTGGGTTTGTTCGTCGAGCGCGAAGTAAGCGGCCCACATCAACGCCGTGCGGCCACGGTTGTCCTTCATCTCGAGTTGAGCGCCGTGATCGAGGAGGACGCCAAGGACGGAAACTGGCTGGTAGTTGAGCGCGAGCATCAAGGGCGTTTGGCCTTCACTGTTCTGCGCATTAATATTGGCCCCCTTCTCCAGCAAATGCGTAATCGTGGCAGCCTTCGCCCCCTGCTGCAGTGCGGCGATCAGCACGGAGCGCCCCATCTTGTCGGTGTCGTCAAGACTGGCGCCATGGGCAATAAGCAGGTCGATAAGCGGGAGATCGTTCGTGAAAGCAGCCGAACTCAGCAAAGTATCCCGGCGGCTGTAGGCGAGCACGCTCGCGGCCGCCTCTTTCTCGTTCGCTCCGGCGTCCAATAGCATCTTTGCTATAGCGAAATGATCGTTCCACACAGCGTAAAAAAGCGCCGTGCCGTTGCCCTTTTGATTAACGTCAACGTGCTGCGCGATGAGCCACGCCACCACGTCGTCGCGGCCTTCGCGAGCGGCCAGCATGAGCGGGGTGCGTCCCCACTTGTTGAGGCGGTTGACATCGGCTCCGGCCGCCAAGACGAGCTTGGCGGACTCGAGATGCCCGTATTCACAGGCCTGTGCGATCGTCGTATCGCCCCCTTCGTCGACTACATCCGCACGCGCGCCCTGTTGCAGCAGAAACTTCACGACGTCCGCGTTGCCGCCGTGGCACGCCATGAACAGAGGGGTGCGTTGGAGCCTGTCGCGGCCCTCGAGCGGAGCCCCCGCCGCCAGCAGATGCTGCGTCCCGGCCAGATCCCCATTCCAGCAGGCGACTTGGAGAGCATAGCCCGGATCCATCGCACCAGCAGGCAGCGGGGCGGGAGGCGTCGTGGCGGCCGGCGGAGGAGGCGCTTCCTCCGAGCTGTGAGCGAGACATGCAGCAAGGAGAAGCAGGGCGCTGCAACGTAACGACAACCTCGCCAAGCCATGGGTCTTCCTTGCATTCATGCGGATCACACCTTTGTTTTGAAGAACGTTGCGATGCGCTCAGCGGTGAAGTCTAGCATCTCCGGCGTGAGCCCGGGATAGACGCCGATGAAGAGCGTCTGGTTCATGATCGTGTCGGTGCCGGTGAGTTCGCCGTGGATGCGGCGGGGGATGTGCTCGAAGCCGGGTTGCTTGAGGACGTTGCCGGCGAAGACGAGGCGCGTCTCGATCTTTGCCTCCTCCAGCCAGAGGATGAACTCGCGCCGGTCGATGTGGGGCTTGAGCGTGATGGGGAAGCCGAACCACGACGGGCCGGCCTTGGCCGGGACGTGGGGCATGATGAGGTGCTCCTCGTGCGCGCGCAGCCGCTCGATGTAGAACCCCGCGTTCCTGCGCCGCGCGGCGATGAACGACGGCAGCTTCTTGAACTGCGCGCAGCCGATGGCGGCCTGCATGTCGCTGACCTTGAGATTATACCCGAGGTTCGAGTAGGTGTACTTGTGGTCGTAGCCGAACGGCAGCGAGCCGAGCTGCCAGCCGAAGCGCTTGCCGCAGGTGTCGCTCACGCCCGGCTCGCACCAGCAATCGCGGCCCCAATCGCGCACGCTCAGGCAGGTCTTGCGCACGCCGCCGTGATTGACCACGACCATGCCGCCCTCGCCCAGCGTCATGTGGTGCGCGGGATAGAACGAGATCGATGACATCGCGCCGAAGGTGCCGACGAGCTTGCCGTCCCACGTCGCGCCGAGCGCGTCGCAGCCGTCTTCCAGCAGCCACAGGTCGTACTTCTTCGCCAGCGCGGTGAGCGCGTCGAGATCGCACGGGATGCCGACGGTGTGCGGAACGAAGATGGCGCGCGTCTTCGGGCTGATCGCCGCCTCCACCTGCGCGGCGTCAATGTCGTACACGCCCGGCTGACAATCGACGAAGACCGGGATGAGGCCGTTCTGCACCAGCGGCGTCAGCGTCGTGGGGAAGGTCACCGCGGGTGTGATCACTTCATCGCCCGCGCGCAGGCCGTCCTTGATCTGCGGGCTGAGCAGCGTCGCGATCATGAGCAGGTTCGCCGAGGAGCCCGAGTTGACCAGGTACGCCGCCTTGCTGCCGAAGTACTCGGTCATCTGCTTCTCGAACTGGTTCGCGAACGGACCCGCCGTCAGCCAGAACTGCAGCATGCTCTCGACGCCGAGCCGCATCTCCTCGTCGTCGTAGACGCGGCCCGCGTAGGGAATCTTGGTCTCGCCCGGCACGAAGGGTTTCTTCGCGTGGGCCACTTCGTGGTAGCGGGTGACCAGCCGCATGATCTCGTCGCGCAACTGCGCAGCATCGGGGGAACTCATGGCTTCTACTTATATAAGACACGCGGCGCGCGTGCTTGCGAGCCTTTGATGACCGCGGCTACACTGCGCCAATGCCTTTCGCGGACGACCTGCGGCTCTATGCCGGCAAGCGCGTGCTCGTCACCGGCCACACCGGGTTCAAGGGCGCGTGGCTTTGCGAATGGCTGCTCGGCCTTGGCGCGGATGTATACGGGCTGGCGCTGCCCGCGCCGAAGCCGTCGCTCTTCTTCGACCTCGAGCTTGATCGCCGGATGAAGCACGCCATCCAGGACATCGGCAACCTGCACCAACTCCAGCACGCGCTCGACGAGTGGAAGCCGGAGATCATCTTCCATCTCGCCGCGCAGGCGCTGGTGCGCGTCTCCTATCGCGAGCCTGTGGCCACGTTCGCGACCAACGCGCTCGGTACTGCGAACCTGCTCGAGTCCGTCCGCACGTCGCAGCTTCCGTGCTCGATTGTCGCGGTCACCACCGACAAGTGCTACGACAACGATGGGCGCGCCCGGAGTTTCCAGGAAACCGATCCGCTGGGCGGACACGATCCGTACAGCGCCAGCAAGGCCGCGGCGGAGATCATCATTGCCTCGTACAGGGACTCGTTCTTCGCGCACGGCTGCGATGTGGCGCTCGCTTCCGCGCGCGCCGGCAACGTCATCGGCGGCGGCGATTGGGCCGAGGACCGCATCGTGCCCGATGCCATCCGCGCGCTCTCCGCCGGCGTGCCGATTCCCGTGCGCAATCCCGATTTCACGCGACCGTGGCAGCATGTCCTCGAGCCGCTGGGCGGCTACCTGCTCCTCGGCGCGCAGCTCGATCAGGCGCGCGCGGCGAAGTCGCCGGAGCGGATCGCCCGCTGCGCGCAGGCCTTCAACTTCGGTCCCTTGCCGGGCGCGAACCGCTGCGTGCGCGAGGTGGTCGAGGAGATCCTCAAGCACTGGCCCGGCCGTTGGGAGCAGGTCGCGCAGGAGAAGCATCTGAAGGAAGCGCGGTTGCTCAGCCTCGCCATCGACAAGGCGCGCGAGGTGCTCGGCTGGACGCCGCGCTGGGACTTCGCCCGCACCGTGGCCGAGACCGTCGCGTGGTATCGTGAGCATAACGCTGGCTCGTCCGCCATCCGCGAGTTCACGCAGCAGCAAATCGCCGCCTACACCAGCGCTGATGCGCTGTGTCCGTAAGTCAGGGATCAATCCGGAACGCACGGGCGGAGCCGGTCCGTGCGAGAAACGCGAGTGACTAATCAGGGGCAGGCCGGAGGCTGCCCCTCCCGAGTTAAACCAATCCGGCGTCCTGATCGGCTTCGAGGAAGCCGTGCAGGTGGCGGATGCGGGTGGGGTGGCGCATCTTGCGAAGCGCTTTCGCCTCGATCTGGCGGATGCGCTCGCGGGTGACGCGGAACTGGCGGCCGACTTCCTCGAGCGTGCGCGAGTAGCCGTCGACCAGGCCGAAGCGCTGCTCGAGGACCGCGCGCTCGCGCTCGGTGAGGGTGTCGAGCACGTCGCGGATCTTTTCCTTGAGGAGCGCGTAGGCGGTCATCTCGGACGGATTCTCCGCGGACTTGTCCTCGATGAAGTCGCCGAACGTCGTGTCGTCGCTGTCGCCGACTTGCGCCTGGAGCGAGATGGGCTGCTGGGCCATGCGCAGGACGGCGCGGACGCGCTCGACCGGCAGGCAAATTTCCTCGGCCACTTCCTCGGGTGTGGGTTCGCGGCCGAACTCCTGCACGAGCTGCTTCTGCACGCGCATAAGCTTGTTGATCGTCTCGATCATGTGCACCGGGATGCGGATGGTGCGCGCCTGGTCGGCGATCGAGCGGGTGATGGCCTGGCGAATCCACCACGTGGCGTAGGTGGAGAACTTGTAGCCGCGGCGGTACTCGAATTTCTCGACCGCCTTCATCAGGCCCATGTTGCCTTCCTGGATCAGGTCGAGGAACGACAGGCCGCGGTTGGTGTATTTCTTGGCGATGGAAATGACGAGGCGCAGGTTGGCCTCGACCATCTCCGTCTTCGCCTTGTGCGCCTTGCGCAGCCACTCGACGAGCTGGTGATGGTCCTCGTGAAAGCGGTTGAGCGGCATGCGGACCATCTGCTCGATGTCCTGCAGCTTCTGCTCGAGCTCGCTGACCTGCGAGTTGTGCTCGCGCGACTTGCTGCGCGACTTGTGCAGCTTCTCCAGCGCGCGCTCGGCCTCGACCAGCTCGTGATGATGATGCTCGCAGACGACGACAAATTCTTCCGTGACCTTCTGCTTATAATAGAAGCGGATGAAGAGCTTCTGCAGCGCGGAGTCGGTCTTGAGGAATTCCTTGTCGGCCTTCGACTCGGAGGAATGCCCGCGCGCCTTGACGACCTTCGCGTAGGCCTGGTCGGCCTTCTGGTTGGCGCCCTCGACGGAGCGGACGAGCGCCTTGAGCGTGGCGAGATACTTGTCGCGCGAGTCGATCTTCTTGTCCTGGATGACGCGGTCGAAGCGCTCGCGGCCTTGCTCCAGCTTGCGGGCGAGATTGAGGTACTCGCGCGCGGTGAAGCCGAAGCGGTTGAGATGCTTCTGCACCATGGCCTCGGCGTCCTCGATGCGCTTGGAAATTTCGACTTCCTGCTCGCGGGTCAGCAGCGGCACCTGGCCCATCTGCTTGAGGTACATGCGGACGGGATCGTCCAGGATGTCGAGCTTGGCGTCGGTCTTCTCCTCGTCGGAGAGTTCCTCTTCCTGGCCGGGCGCGGCGGACTGCTTGTAGCGATCGACCTCGGACGCATCGATGACGTCGATCTCGAGGTTGCGCAGGAACATGATGATGGCCTCGAGCTCCTCCGGATTGTTGACGCTCTCGGGGATCGCCTCGTTGAGGTCGTCCCACGTGAGGTAGCCCTGGTCCTTGGCCAGCTTGACGAGATCGCGCAGGCGTTCCTGGCGCTCGGGCTGGCCGGTCCAGACGGCCTGCGTGGCCTTGGCGTCCTTCTCGTTGGCCTTGGCCAGCGACTGGGAGGGCGCGGCGGCTTCGGCGCGGTGGGTTTTATGGCCGTTCTTGGGGGCGAGCTTGTGCTCGTCCTTTTCGCTCTTCTTGTGGCCATTCTTTGCCGACTTGGCCGGGGTGGGAGCGGACTTCGCGGGGGCGTTCTGCCGGTGGTTCTTGGAGGACGATTTGGGCGTAACGGAGCGGCTCGATTTGGGCATAATTCGGGAGGGGGACGGGTGACGACGCGGAACTTATTAGTGTCGACGAGTCCATGCCGCCGGTCAAGGCACTATTTGAACGAAAGCGAATTATATCTGGCAGTGAAAGAAGGCTCTCCAAAGCAGAAGAAATAAGCGTATGGGGCGTGTCAGGCGTGGGAACAGGGCTCGGCGTCGAAGTCACGGGCGCGATTTTAACGCATCCGGAAAAAAGGCGGTAGCTCTGCAAAGACAGCAGAGCTTCGCTCTCCTTTTATTTTTTTGTTTTTGCCGCGCGCATGTTGTCGACGAGGTTGGGATAAGGGCGTTTGGCTTTTTTAGCGGAGCGCCGGGCCTTCGCCTTTTGCGCGGCGGTGAGCCGGGTGTGCCTGGTCTTTGGCGGAGCCGGCTTTTTCCAAGGCGCTTTCTTCGCCGATTTCTTGCTGGTGGCCATGAGGCAAGGAACGCTCACTTGAGCCGCTTGGCAACCCCGGCAAATCAGCCGATACGGTAACTTTCGAGCAGCGGAAGGACTTGCCGCGACGGGAACGAGGTTACAGAATACCGGTATGAGCAAGGAGCAACTTATTGCCGAGCTCGAAAAGCTCACCCCGGACGAGCGTCTGGAGATATTGGAAGCATTTTGGCCGCCGGAGCTGCGCGGACCTACCGAAGAAGAGAAGGCGCTTTTGGATCGAGAGTTGGAGGACTACCGGAAAAATCCGAACGATGTTGTGCCTTGGGAAGAAGTGAAAACCCGGCTCCGGCGCGATCGTGAGCAAACGGGTTGATTTTCGACCGCAGGCCGTCCTGGACGTGCGACGAGCGGCGCGCCGGTACGATGGGCAGCAGTTGGGACTCGGCGCGGAGTTCGAAGCCGAAGTTGAAGCCTATCTGGCCCGGCTGGAGGAGCACGCCCTACGTTTTCGGCCTTACCATCGAGAATTGCACCGCGTGAATCTGGATCGGTTTCCCTACAAAATTTTCTTTTTGGTTGAGTTCGATCGAATCGTGGTGATTCGCGTGCTGCATTCCAAGCGCGACCATCCCCGGCACCTTCGCGCCTAGGGCTTCAATTCCGGGAACTCGCGGCGAAAGGCCTCGAGCTCCGTGATGTATTTGAGACGTTCTTCCATCGAGAGCTCGGGCGACTTGACGGAGAGCGTGAGGAATTGCAGGCGCTGGCGTTTCCAGTCTTTCTCCAGGATGGCCACGGAGGCCTGGACGATCTCCGCGGGCGAGCCCTTCAGCTCTTTCTCAAACTCGGCGGCGAGTTTTTTCTCGCGGTCGCTGAGCGGGCGGCCGGGGGACTGCAGGAAGCTCTTGGTCGTGTCCTTTTCGATGAGCAGCCCGGCGAGGAAATCGCGGCTGCGCTCGTCGCATTCGCCCATGAACTGCTCGGCGGACTCGAAGGCGTCGTGCGCGTGGGCGTCGAGCAGTTGCAGCAGGACTTCCGCGCCGCCCCGGCCCTCGATCCACGCGGGATTGAGCTGGCGGCTGACCTGCGGCGCGAGTTCCGGGTAGGTGAGCAAGAGGGTCAGCATCGACTCGATAATGGGCGAGCCTTCGATCGGCGGGACCGGCTCCGCGACAAGGGCGCCATCGGTTTCACTCGATGCGCTCGCGGAAGGATACTCGCGCTGCTGCTGCTCGGCGCGGCGAAATTGCGCCTCGGCCTTGCGCATTTCCTCCTCGATGGCGGCTCGGGGGACTTCGAGCCGCCGCGCGACTTCGAGCAGAAAGGTCTCTTTCTGCACCGCGTTGGGAATCTTCGCGATGACGCCGGCCATCTTCGCCGCGACCAGGCCCCGGCCGCGCGGCGAAGCGATGTCCTCCTCCTCGCAAGCCACGTCGAGCAGGTGCCGCGTGTAGTCCTTCGCCTCGCGCAGGATGGTCTCGAAAACCGCGACCGGATTTTTGCGCAGCAGGCTGTCGGGGTCCTCGCCCTGCGGGATGCGCGCGATGCGGACCTGCAGGTCCTCCTTGAGCAGGACATCGATGGACCGCTGGGCCGCGTTCTGCCCGGCGCGATCGGCGTCGAAGCAGATGACGATTTCCTTCGCGATGCGTTTGAGGATGCGCGCGTGACTGTCGGTGAACGCCGTGCCCTGCGGCGCGACGACGTTGCGGATGCCGTGCTGCCAGCAGCGCATCAGATCGATCTGGCCTTCGCACAGGATGGCGCTGCCCGCCTCGATGATCGGCCGCTTGCTTTTGTTCAGGCCGAAGAGCACGCGGCTCTTGATGAAGACGGGCGTCTCGGAGGAGTTGACGTACTTCTGCGCCTTCGCGTTCGGGTCGAGCAGGCGCCCGCTGAAGGCGACGACCTCGCCCGCGTCGTTGTGGATCGGGATCATCAGCCGCCCGCGAAAGAAGTCGTACTTGGTGCCGCGTTCGCTGGTGCCGATGAGCCGGCCCGTCTCGAGCGCCTCCTGACGGTAGCCGGCCTTTAGCGCCCACGTCATGGTGGCGTCGAAACTGTCCGGGGCGTAGCCGAGGCCGAATTCATCGGCGAGCGACTCGGGAAAATCACGGCTCTTGAGGTAGGCGCGCGCCGGTTCCGCGGCGGGATCACTCTTGAGGAGCTGGTGCCACCATTTGGCCACCGCCGCGTTGAGCGCCAGCAACTCCTCGCGCTGGCTGCGCGCCTCGGGGTCGAAATGGCCGCTGCTTTCCGGCACCGCGATGCCGGCCCGTTGCGCCAGCCGCCGGACCGCCTCGGGGAACGTCATGTTTTCCATCAACATGAGGAATTTGAAGACGTCGCCGCCGTGGCCGCTGCTGAAGCACTTGAAGATTTGCTTCTGGGGATTGACGTTGAACGATGGCGTCTTTTCCTTCTGGAACGGGCTCAGCGCCTTGTAGGTCGAGCCCGACTTCTTCAGCGGCACGTAGCCGCCGATGACGTCGACAATGTCCGAGGCATGGCGCACCTGCTCGACGATCTCAGGGGGAATCATGCCGGACATGGCGGTTACTTTAGGTCGAATTGGCGGAGATGCCCATCCTACTCCGCGCCGAAAGATAGGTAACACACGATTGAAGATTGCCGCGATGGCCGCCGCAATGGTATTTCTTTGCCGTGCGCCGGTTCTTATCCCTGCTCCTGCTGGTGGCGGCTGGCACCCTTGCCCGGGGTGACGCGCAGATCGTCGAGAAATTCCAGGGCAACGACAGCAACGCCGCCACGGGCACGTTCACCGTGCAGGACAAGTGGGAGCTGCTTTGGTTCGTCGGTCCTCCGGCCGACATCTCCGTGCTGACGGCGGACGGGCAGGTCGTCACCGGCGTGCACGGCATGCTCAACGGCGCCCTTTACGTGCCCAAGGGCGGCACCTACTACGTCCAGATCACGCGCGACCGTCCCGGCATGAACGCGCCCTGGAGATTCGTGGTGGCGCAGGTCGGCGATGGCACGCAGCTCACCGGCGCCGATCCGTCCGTCGTTGATCGGGGCGTTTCAGCCTACACCCCGCCGGCGACGATACTTTCCCCCGGCACCGTGGCGCCGAGTACCGCCGGGCCGGGCACGATCGCCTCGTTCGGCGTGCCGCCCTCGCCGTTGAGAAGCATGCCCTCGTCACCGCCTTCGACGCCGCAACCGGCCGCCACGCCGGCGACCGTCCCGGTGGCGGCAACGCCCGCGCCGGCGGCGCCGACGGTCGCGCTGACCGTCGATCAAGCCCGCGCCGTCGTGCTAATCAAGGGCGACATTGGCGAGGGCACCGGGTTTCTGGCCCGGACGAAGGACGGCCCGGTGGTCATCACCAACCAGCACGTCCTCGCCAACAATCCCAACATTCGGATCACCACGAGCAACGGCGTGGTCATCACCCCGCTCTCGTACAAGGCCGCGACCGATCGCGACCTGGCCATGATTGCGATCAAGGACGCCGGGTACAGCTACCTGACGCTCGCCCCCGATGTCACCGCGGTCACGGCCGGCGACCCGACGGTCACGCCCGGCAACAGCGAAGGCGGTGAAGTCATGCTCAACACGTCGGGCAAGGTCCTCGCCATCGGGCCGGACCGCATCGAGATCGACAACCCCTTTTACCACGGCAACAGCGGCGGGCCGGTCTACGACGGCAAGACGAACCAGGTCATCGGCGTCGTCACCGAGGCCATCAAGGTCGACACCAGCGACGAGTTGGACAAAGCCTCCTTTTCCAGCCGCAGTTCCGCGATCCAGGGTTCCATGCGCTACTTCGCCATGCGCGTGGACAACGTGCCGCAATGGGAGGATATCGACTGGCGGGCCTTCCAGGGCGAGACCGCGTTCCTCGACAAATTCCACCAGCGCAGCCGCAGCCTCGATTCGTTCCTGAATGCGCCCACTCCTGACCCGAATAATCCGCAGGAGCAAACCAGCGCGCAGGCCGAGGCCGCGAACTACTGGAGGCAGGATAACACGATCGTGAAGGCCAACAGCCAATTCCAGGACCAATCCGGCGAAGGCATCGCCAGCGGGCAGAAT
>Ga0209611_10010331_pt1 | contig 13787 bp, 22 predicted proteins | sample S1TSphgellanicum_3_FD_187693 | JGI IMG/M metagenome (GOLD analysis project Ga0209611, IMG submission 187693) | Host-associated microbial communities from peat moss isolated from Minnesota, USA - S1T2_Fc - Sphagnum magellanicum MG (SPAdes) (version 2) | ecosystem: Host-associated > Plants > Peat... | reverse complement strand
TGTCGCGATCTCAAGGACGGTCATGCGCCCATCCGGGTCTCTACCATGCGCCACAAGCGCGAATTCGCCGCGATGCGGGCCTCGCTCGCAACGGGCCAAGGTCAAAAATGGGCGTATGATCATGCCGGATTTGTCATCCGGGTTTTTGGCTCGCCCGATTATAGGAACGTCTCGAAATTTCATGTTGTCACCTCGCCATAAATCTCATAGGATTTTAGGACGCTAATTCTGGCGAAACAAGAGGATATCACATGAGTGACGTAAGCACTGGCTCCGTGGCCGAAGATACCGGGAACCTTAAGCGGTCCCTTCAAATGAAGCTTTTTGGCACGGCCAAGATGAAGAAAAAGGCCCAGGAGACGGACGACAATGACAAGTTCATCTATCCGAAGGGCCTTGCGGTCGGGCAAATCGTGGGCGAGATTTTCGACGTGAAGGAAAAGCTCGGCACGCTTCCTTCTGGGGAAGTCAAATCTTCCCTTCTCGCCATCGGCTCTTTCGAGGCCGTCGTCTATGAGACGGGCGAAGTCATGGAAAGCACGGCGGCTTATCTTCCAGGCTATTATTTGGACACGGTCAAATCCATGCTTGATCGCGGCGCGAATGCCATCGCCTTTGCCGTCGAGATTTTGCTTGTCCCGACCGGAAAGAGCATTCCGCTTGCCTATGAAGTCAAGAATCTGATCCGCCGCCGTCCCGACAACGTGATCAATAAGCTCAAGGCCGAAATGGCATCTGCCAATATGTTGCGGCTTCCGCCGCCCGAAAAGGTCGCGGCGGCTGATCCTGATGAAGTCCTGGCGATTGAGGCGCAATATGAGGACGTGACGCCGGATGAGGACGTGGCCGAAACGCCAGTTACGGAGGGCGGCACTCCGCCGCCCAAGGCAAAGCGCCAAGCCGCCTAGTCCCCGGCCACGCCGTCTAGGACGGTTTCAGCCCCGCCCGGTTCGCCGGGCGGGGTTTCTCTTATATAGACGGTCACGCGCTTCATGCGCTTGATCGCCTGCATTTCAACCGATAGCTCAATTGCAATCATGAGAAGCGCAAACGCCAGTGAAAACATGGCGACGCGCATAAGCCTTTCGCTATTCATCATGCCGGAATCGGGACCGGCGGAAGCGATGGCAATTCAACCCCCTGCTCTTTGGCGAACATCATCACGGCTCCAATCAACAATATGATCCCGATGACGACAAAGATGACATTATTCAAACCGCCAAGCGCCCAATTGACAAATTGGGTAAAGATCGAACCGCCGCTTGCGGAATTTGATGACGCCCCGCTTGAGGATGTTCCGCTCGAAGATGTGGGCGTCACACCATTGGCCGCGCCGGACGAATTAGCGTTAATGGAAAGGCCGTTAGCTCCGACGCCTTCATTTGTGATCGCGGCTTGCAACAACTGATCTTGCGTCAACATACTAATCGGCGTTGAAGGCGATGTCCCGAGAATTTGCGCCCATTGCGCTCCGCCCGTATTTGAGCCGGTATAGGCGTTACCGGCTTCGCCGACTGTCGTATATGATAAAGCCGGATTAGTGCCCGTATTATTATTCAGCCATTGTGCGATGGCTCCTAATCCATCTGTCGGATTGTCAAAAGTGGCATAAGTCAAGCCATTTCCAGGGCTATAGGTTCCCGTTTGGCCAATATAGTCGCTATCGCTCGTCGCGGTCACCGCGCCGGGATTGTTCAGCGCCGCTAAAGCTTGCGCCAGTGTCGTCATGTCGGATTAGACGTGTGAACTTCCGCCGCGCGTTGCCGCAATGATCGATGTGGTCAAAACGGGCGGAAGCGTCAAATTGGTGGCGGGCGGATTGCCGGTGTTGGGAAATTCAGGAACCCCCGCCGCTGGCTGAACTGGAAGCCCCACATTGGGCGACACCGATCCGTTGCGCTGCAAAGGATGCAGCGACTTGCCTCCGCTCAAAAGCGGGGTGAAAACATGCGTTCCCGACGCTTGGAAGGCTCCGGCCATGGCGTTCTATCCGTTGAATGACGAAGGGTTATAGCTTTGCAGGAACCGCACAACCGGGTCAAGATTATCCGATCCCGTTTGCAATGGCGACGTGTCGGGCGTGTCGTCGCCATTATTGTTGATGATCTCCGTGATCGCCACACTTCCGGCGGTCGCGGCGGGCGTCAAGGATGGCGCTTGATCAGCGACCGATCCATAATAGTTATTGGCATCCGGCGCGGCGCAACCGCAAGACGGCGTGACGCTATCGGCGCTATTGGCCCAAGGCGGGAGCGGGACCGAGCCCGCGCCATTTGATCCAGCGCTCGCGGGCGCGACGCTATACATGGGCGACGTGATATCTGGCGCGGTCAAGGCCGGATAATCGGGACCGCTTGACGTGGAAGCGGCGGGCGTAGCAGCCTGATTGTTACCCCATAAGAGCCATAGCAGGAACGCTACAACCGCCGCCGTAATCAAAATGATCGCAACGGTATGGTCATCTTTATTTGCGTGATGTGCGGCCATGACTAGAAAATCGCTCCTAGAATTCCGCCGATACCGCCAAGCAATTGACCTTGCGCTTGATTATTGGAGATCGTTTCTTGCGCCGCCGTAAGATCATTCGCTTGCGTAATCCCCACATTGGCCTGATTGTTGGATTGAACAATGCCCAATTGTGTATAGTCATTGGCTTGTGTTGTGCCAAGCAAGGTCGCGTTATTGCTTTGGGTGACGCCGAGAGCCAATTGACCTTGTGTTATATTGTTTTCAACGCCCGCATTGATGCTTGCGATGTTTTGTTGTTCAGTCGCAGAAATATTCGCCAGATTTTGCGCCGTTGTATTGTTATTGATCAAGCCTTGAAGCGCGTCCGAGACGCTTAAAGCTTGAACCGCCGTTTGGTCGCTGTTCGAATTGTTGGCGACCGTGGCGGCGGTATTGGCTTGCGTTATCGCGGTCGCATCTTGCTCTTGTTGCAGCGCAAGGTTCGAATTCGCCGTTTGTTGTGCGAGGGCCAGATTATAGGATTGTTGCGACGATTGCGCCGCCGATGCCGCCGCCGTTTGGTCGAGCGCGGTTTGGGCCGAGGTATAGGCCGCATATTGCGCATCGTCGAGCCCGGTTGACGATGTGGTCGCGGCGGTCGATGAGCTACCCGAATTCGCGGCGCTATTTACAATCAGAAAAACGCCGAGGCCCGCGACGACAACAAAGCCCGCGACGAGCAACGGATGCTCTTTCACATAGTCGCCAGCTTTGTCGAGAAAACTCATGGTCTAATTCCCGTTCCCTTGCGCGCCGCCGAATAGCGCGGACAAGAAACTGGGACGCGCCAAAATCTGCCCGCCCCCTGTAGTGCTGACAATCGGCGTCGCATAATTTTGTGTGAACGGAATAAAGGTTCCCGCGTATTCATGGCCATAAATTTGACCGCCGCCGGTCATGCTCGAAGCTTTAAGCTTCGGATTTCCCGACTGAAAAACAAGGTTCCCCACGCGCCATTCGGGAATATAACGCCCCGGCTTCGCGTAGCCTTGATATGTGGGCCATTTCAACGCCATGGGATTTAGCCGAACGAAGATGACGACGGATATGACACGTTCGGCGTGACGGACGTGCCGGAGACGGGCGACACCGCAACCGCGATGTTATTGGCAAGCGCGGAGCCGCCCGCCTGAATGACGCCCGCCGCGTTTGATTTGTTGGAGAAGATCACGGCAAGCGTCGCCACGCCGACCACGGCAAGGGCGATGGATACAATGCCGGTCATGAGATTGTCTGACATGGCGAGACCTTTATCCTAGAGGGACTACGGAAATGTTTGTTGACGTCGCCGGATTTGTCGATGTTGGAAACATCGTCCCGGTATTGACGCCCGATTGTTGCTGGCTAACGCTTTGGACCATTGCATTCGCATTTTGCGTCGAGGGGGCAAATGGATCGGATGTTCCGGCGCTAGGTTGTGTATTTTGAAACGCGCTTTCGAGCGCCCCAAAAATGTTATTTTGAGTTTGCTCATTGAGGATCATGGCCAAGATCACCAGGCCGATGAGACCATCAACAAGAGGCTTGATCGGCTTATAATATCCGACCAAACCCAAGATCATGATCGCGAGAAACCATTGAATGAAAGAATTCGCGCCAGTGAATTCGTTTTGCAGCAAACTGATAGCCGCGTTGGATTGCCCGCGCACGCCAATAACGAGCAACATCAATCCCACAATGAGAAAGATAAACGGCATTAAATCAAATCCCGAAAAGCGAAAGCCACGTCTTGAGATCGCCCTTTGCCGTAATATAAACGAGAAAGGCGACGCCAAGCGCGGCGAAGATTATGCCGGTTTGCGACATTACCCGCCGCCCGTGAGAGCGCCGCCGGTCACGGTCGAGAGAAGCCCGGGCTTCATGGCCCCGATGATGAAACCGCCCGCTAGGGCCAGTAAAAGCACCACGAGATGAGACATTTTCATTCTTCAAGTCCTTCTGAATAGTCGGTCACATGCACGAAGCATTTGCCAAGGATGAACAAATTGATCGCCAGAAGTCCAAGCGAAAACAGAATTTCCATTTAGATTTCCCTTGCGATAAACAGCACCACTTGACGCCACGCTAAAGCGACAAGCGAAATAAACACGATAACCGCCGCTAATTGCGTCCATGTCATCGACGTGCCAAACGGCGTAGCGAGGGCGTTCCCCATTCGCGACACCATGCCTTGTGCTTCCATATGTTCGCCCTCCTTTTAGACTTCCCCCGCCCGGCCCGGCGAAAACCGGGCGGGGGTGTCTCACGCGGAGAGTTAGGACGCCGGGAGCGACGCCGCGCCCAGGACGGTATTGACGAGCGCGAAACTCTCGAAACCGGGATAGACGGTCGATCCCGTGGCCGCCGTGATGGCGTTCAAGAGCAGCTGCATGTTGCCCGTTTGATTTGTTGAGATCGGTTGATCGCGGAAACTGAACATGTAGGAGCCGAGCGGGAAATCCGTCATGATCTGCATTCGCGCGAGAAGCGCTTGCGTCCCCGGCGAAACCTTGAACGGGACGTAGGTATTGGCGGCGGCAAGGGCGAAGTAATTGATATCCGTCCCGCCGTTGAGCGTCCCGGCCTGATCATAGATGATGCCCAGGCTCAAGAACTGCTGGAAGTTCGAAAACGGAATGGGGAAATCCTGCCCGACGCTGACTCCTGTCAATGACGTCGTGATCAGGCGGTATTGCGTCGAGATATCAATCGGCGGGAGGATCGGCGATCCCGCATTGGCTCCGCTCGTATAGCGCGGCAATTGATCAAGATAGCACTGATAGACCGTGTAATTGACGCTCGAAATGGTGACGGCGGTATTTGCGCCGCTATAGATCGCAAGCGTTGCGTCGCCCGTAGTCACGCCTGGCGCGGGATTGATCGTGAGCCCCAGATAGGCGGTCGCGTTGACGACGCCCATGAACACAGAGCCGCGAAGATCAGTCTTGGAATAGGCAAGCGGCACATAATAGCGCATGGTCGCAGTGCCCGTTCCGCCAGCGGCGATGGTGGCGGACGCGGTGATCACGTTGAAATTGTTGCCGTATTTGATCGGCCCATCCATGGCCGTATAAAGAATGGCCGCGCCGAAGGGGAAGCCTTCCTTGGCGGTCCCAAGCATGTTCATGAACCATCCGGCGCAATTGATGCGCTGATAATTGTCGAGATCGAAGAAAGAGATATTCGAGAGAAGATTGGCGATATTCCAATTCGTAAGCGCGGCTTGAGCACTCCCCGAATTGGCGAAGGTCACTTCGAATTCGAGAATGAAACCTTTCACAAGCCCCACATTTCGAAGGGGAATGTTGAGGGTGTTGTTCCCGGTTGTCGGCGTCGAAAGCGTCCCACTGGAAATGACTTGTTTGGCGTCGGTCGCCACGGAGCGAATATAGGCGCTGATCGCGTCATTGGTCGCTTGCGTGTTTTGCGCCGACATGGCGGCGGTTTGGGCGGCGGTTGTGCCAGTCGTCGCGGGAACGGCCATGGATTTGTGATCCTCTAGTTCGGGATGATAGATTGATTGGCGGTCGCGTTAGCCACGCCGTCATGAACGAAAGTATAGGCCAACATGACAAGGAGAAGCGTCGCCCAGACAATCCCCCAATTTACGGGATGGGCGAGAAGCTTCAAATTGATGACGCTGAAATCCATGGTGCTAATTGCCGCTTTGTTGCGACATATACCATTTGCGGAGTGCGCCGAGAATGAACGCGCCGAGAACCGCCATAATGGTGATCGACACCATATTCGGGATGTTCACCGCGAGGATATTTTCGCTTTCCATGGGGACCGCAAGGCTCGCTCTATATGACAAGCCGGGACGCTAGGGGCAATCTATGAAACCCGTCAAGAGCTAGAGCTTGACGCGCAAAAATTTTATCCGGCGCGCGCCCGGCTTCTCGTTCCCGCGTTTTGCGTGATGCCGCGAAACAGGTGAATACGGCGCGGCATTTTCGCGTCAAACCGATCAAGGATTTCATGTTCAGGCGGAACGGGAGCTAGATAATCTAGCGTATTGCCCGAAACGTCATAGTAATACGAATGATAGTTTTTCGCCAAAGGCTTTTCGCCCGGTATCCATTCGTCAATGCGTTCAAGATCAGCGGGATTTTGCATAAAGAATACTTGATGAAAATCGCTTTCGCTCATCAGAAAAGGCGATATCCATGACGGGCGTTGCGTCAAATTGATCATAGGGACTTTAAGACTGCGCCCTTGTGTCAGAAGACTGCGAAGCGCGGCGCTATGACGGGGGACCATATATCCTTCGTCAATCATAAGTCCGACGTTTCCTTTTTCCCAAAGTTTCCACAAGTAATCTTCGACCCATTCGATTTCAGATGGATTAGGGCGGCGGACATAAAGTCCTGGATGTTTCGTGACAGAGGATCGGATATCTAATTCCTCGAGTCGCGGAATTTTGGCGATACTGACATCGCGCTTGAAATCCAGTATTTCCCAGCGCTTTGTTGTAAAATTCCGACGCTGCAAATGCCAAAGCCCGGCTATAGTTTTTCCGGAGCCGGTCATTCCATAAATGGACAGTCTTTGCGTATCGTTCGGAAGCTTCATTATTACTGCACAACGTCACTCGCGCCCGGCGCAAACCAAGGCTCCATTACCGGCTCCGGGACCGGCGGACTATGATCTACCCCATTCCCCGCTTGCGGGTGTTCGGCCTGTCGCGCCGCGACCGGCCCACGGAGGATGGCGGGAATGCGTTTACCGTAGGTTGTGACGACAACGAGAAGCAGGGACACAACGGCGGCATGAGCGGGATTAAGGCCGGGGATGGAATAGTATTTCGAGACTTCGGCGATGGCTTCCGCCAAAGCTTTCGCTTCGTTTTTTTCCAGCGCCAGATCGGGGATGGCGAAAAACGCCGCCCCCATTTGATGAAGCGATAAAAGGGTCGCTTCAATGCCGCTTACATTAAGCGGAGCACTCTTGTTTTTTCCGGCGGGCCTTCCTCGCTTTCGGGGGGCGTCGGTTCCGGTTCCGGCGTGGGCGTCGGCGGCTCCGGCGGTTGTTCCGCTTGCTGCAATGTCGGGGTCGATTGCAGAAGGATCGCTGCCACTGCTGATAGCGTCTCGTTGATCGCTTCCATTTGGCGCGACAGATTTACGAGGCCTTCCCCGACCCCGTCGAACTGCGATTGTAACCATCCGTCGTCAATCTCCATATTATCCGCCATCGCTTCGGCGATTTCCACGGCGGCTTCATTGTTGCTTTCCGCGATGGCGACTTCGGCGGCGGCTTCGATTTGTGCAATCTCAACCGCCGCCTCGCTTGCGGCTTCGACTTGCGCGGTATCTTCCGCCGCCGCGCCCGGCTCCGGCGCAATAATTACGGCGGCCGTTTCATTCGGGTCCATATCAAAGCTTCCCGCCGAATGCGGATTTCACGCGATCAAAAAAGTCAAAGTGGTCGCTTTCGAGTTTCGCCACGCGCCTTTCAAGCGCGACGATAGACGCTTCCACGTCGCGGGACGGCGCGCGCGTGTTTTCCGTTGCAGCCACGATACTGTCTGGCGTGACGAGCGCGGCGGCGGCTTCCAAATGCGCCGGAACGGGGACCGGCTCCGGGATGAGAACCGGAACGGCGGGCTCCGGCGCGTCGATTGGCGGATGGCGCGAGCTAAACGCCGGGTTAACTTCCGGGACTTCCGCCGCCGGCGGCGGCGCTTGCGTCGGCGTCACTTCCATTGACGGAGTTTCGGTGTCGGGATTTTCCATTTTGTGTCGTCTCCATAAGGCGAAGGATTTCCGCTTGTTGTTTTTCGATAGCATCAAGCCGCCGGTTGAAATGATCGGCCAGATTTTTGAAGCCCGCGCGCATGGCGTCACGTTCGGCGACGACATTCTTAATCATGTTTTGAAGATCGTCGGGGCCTATGCCGAGGCCCTTCATGATAATTCCGGGAATGTCCATGTCGCCTAGCCTAAATTAAGGATATTGGAAAATCCATATATAAATGTTTTGTGTCTCGCCTGTCGAGCAAACGGCATACATTTCGCTAAGACAGAATTTTGCGCCCGTCCCGTCCCATGTTTCCCCTGATAAAAGGGGATATCCGCCGCTCCCGCCCGTCTCCAAATCAGAAGCGGTTTGACTAATATAGATGGTATTAGGCCCGGGATTTTTGATGAGATATCCGGCAGTGTCGCCAGTATTGCTGACAGCGTTGGGCGTGGCGTTAATCGTTTGAGTCAACACATAGGACGCCGTTTCGAGTCCTTGCGGTTGCACCTTGACCGGCCCGCTTTCGCCTAGCGAAACCTCAAGCGCGCCATAGCTTGTCGCTTGCAGCGGGACCGATTGCCCATTTTCGAAAATCACGTCGCCAGGATTGCCCGCCGTGCAAGCGTTGAGCATCACCATGAGATTTCCCGAACCGTCCGATGTGCCCGGAATGGTCGCGCCCGACGCGGGAGAAGGCGTCGAGCCGGGATTGGTAATTTCGATGACGCCTCCGCCGCCCCCGCCGCCCGCGCTTTCGCCCCAAATAATTGCGGGCACGGGGACGTTCAAAAAGATGAAAAGGACATTGACGCCGCCTTCGCTCGTCACAACGAAGCTTGTCGGTTTGCTCGCCAGGATCGGGATATATCCCTGCCCGCCCGCTGGGAATTTGATATTCTGCCCGGTATTCCCGCCGATGCTGATTTCCACGATATCGGCATTCAGGGAGTTATCGACAAAGAGCCCCTGCACAAGGGACATATATTGTTGCGTTTGAGATAGGGTAAGATCAATTGAGAATGACGTATTTTGAGACGTAAATGGCGCATTGATCGCCAGGGCCTTCGGTCCCTCTTTAGGGACCATGGCATTAAAAACGGGTGTGTCGAAATACTGCTGGCCAGAATTCGCCGCTGAATTTGGCATTAGGCAAACCCGCGATAGGCAATCGACGACGTTTCGCCCGTTGCGCAAATTCCATAAATCGCGCCGCCGTAAGCGCCAATTTGCGACATATCAAGAGTATCATTTGGCTCCAGCGGCCATCCGTTAGCCGCCGTCAAATTCGTGTCGAAACCTATAAACACGGTTTCACTGCCCGCATTTTTCAGAACACCGCCTGCATCAATCCAATAATCAAAAGCAATAATCGGCGTTTGTGCGTCGGTCACTTCTACCCGACCATAATTATACGTTCCATTTGAAACATTAGGTCTCGTATAAACGTAAAACGGAACCTCGCTATTATAAACGTAAGCTTGAACAAGCAATCTTGTACCCGTGCTATCGACGCGAAGCGGGTAAGCGGCCCCGGGGACAGTGTATGGACTATCATTTCCCGAAGTCGCATTTATTGTGACCATCAAATTTCCGGTGGCGTCGCTAACGCCATCGATTGTCGCGCCGCTTGCGACGGCCGGTTGCGATCCCGGATTTTTGATTTGTATAATTCCCCCGCCGCCGCCGCCGCCGCCCGAGCTTTCGCCCCAAATAATCGCGGGGACCGACACATTCAGAAAGATAAGCGGAACCGTGACAGCGCCAGCCGACGACACATTAAAGCTGGTCGGTTTTGTGGCGAGGATCGGAATGTATCCTTGCGCCCCCGCCGGGAAATCAATTGTCTGATTTGTCGCGCCGTTTGCAGTGATCGAAACGACATCCGCATTATCGGAATTATCGACAAACACCCCTTGAATGACACTGATATAGGCTTGGGTTTGTGAAAGCGTGAGATCGATATTAAATTCGGCAATCTCAGTCGTAAACGGACAATTCACCGCAAGCGCGCGCGGGCCTTCGTGCGGTGTGGGACCATTGAAAATCGGACTGTCAAAATAGGTTTGTCCAGATTGACCGGCAGTGTTAGGCATAGGGCGCGATCCCGTTCGAGCGGCGATGAGCATGTGACATTATAATAGGCGAAGGATCAAGCCCCCATGGGAAGCCCGCTATTGCCTCTCGTGTGGGCGGATTTCATCAACGGCATTTACACGTTCAACGGCGGCATTGTCCCGCTTGCCGATCTCTTTATTCAATGGCCTGGATATGGCGACGGGATGCGCGTCGGCGCGGGTTTGATCTCGTCATATGGCGAAGGGACGCCAAGCGCGGGAAGTTACCCTATCGCGGGTCCAGGCACATCGGGAGCCATGCAAGGGCGATCAGGCCCTAGTGAGCCATGGTCCATGCAGATTATTTATAATGGTCTCTATTCTGGGTCGTCCGAAGATTTCCCAGTTTTTGATGCCACGCTAAATCATCAACGCGCATTCGCACTTTATCCCAATCTCGATATTTTGGCGGGCGGTCAACAATTGATCGATGGATCAACCTATGTCGCGCAAGTCGATAGTTATGGTCAAAATGCGCAGGGCGGCTGGGATGGAAGCGCGGGATTGGCGATCTCATGGGACGGTGAAAATTTTGCCATTGCACAAGATGGATCAATCGAATTGCTCATTAGTCCCGGCGGAAATCCTCTATCGGGCGTGAGCGGAACGGGAGCGATGCTTTTCAATGCACTCGTCAATCCCGGCGGAAGTGACGACAATTATTATTATGATCTCTATACCATATCAAAATTTACTTTTTTCAATTCAAGCATGGCGCTCGATGATAACCCGGTTAACGGGATTATTTATGCGTCGCAATTTTCCGTGTCGTCGCCTTATTATAATACGGCTAATGAGACGATTGTGATCAATCCCGGTATTCCGGTCGTGATCCCGGCGGTTCCGTGTTGCGCGCTTGAAGCCCCTTGCGAATGTTCACTAGGCTAATTCAGCGTCGGCGATTTCGCGATCTTCGTTTTTCTCATCCTCTGGGTTATCGCGGTCTAATTCGCCATCGAGCCAAGCAATGGGATATGGCGCACTCATGGGAATGTCATCTTCGCCATATCCCCGCAATTCGCGCGGTTTCGTATCCACAAGCCCCAAATGAGGCGCGCATTTATTGAGATCGACGGCATAGCGTTTAGAATTTTGACCATCCAGGCAAAGAGCCCGACGCGACGTGACGAAATGGCCGCGCATGTCCCAAAATTGCTTAGACTGGCACGCCGACCCTAATCCGATCAAGCGCGTGATCTTGACGGGCGCGACGCGCTTTTTTCTCCGCCAATAATCATGCACAAACGCCGCGTCGCTCATTTCCCGTTTGTCGAAGCCGCGCGAATAATGCTTCACAGTTTTACCGTCATGAAGCCAATAAACGCCGGGCATAACCATCGTTATCCCATCATGAATTTTATATTCCCAAGCGCCTAACTTTTTTTCTTTCGGCGTTTCAAGATCGAGGGGTTCTGTGCTGAACAATCCGTCGGTGGCGAAGCCAATAATGGCGGACGGGTTTGCAATTGCAGCATCCATAAGCTTAGCTCTGCACCCCGCTGTAACATAACCAGCCCATTCAAGTTGAAAATAACTAGGGAGTTTGAGTTCCCCGTCTTTGTCATATCTCGCTCCGACTTGTTGAGCCGATTTTCCATATAAAGAATTCAGGCCAAATTTGATAATCTTCTCCGGGCCACTATCCACACCATGCGCCTTGGCCCGCGCAATATAATCTTGCCGCGCCTGATAATAATCCTCAACCCATGCAAACGGTCGCGTATCTATCCGGCTTTCGAAATGCCACCATTCAATAACTTCAAGTAAACCCCCGAATTTGTCTCGATATTTTTGCGCCGTCTCAAATTCAGGCATCCAATACCATCCGCAACCATTGCGGGGATATAATATAGTCCCGTCTTTGGCTCGAAAAAACAGGGGATAGAATTGTTGGCCGTGCGCAAATTCGTAGGATAGGCGCACGATAGTAAATCCTCGCGGTGGATTTCCCGAACCTTGTTTCCATGCCCCGTCCGCAAGGGACGGTAAGCGTCGGAACTGATCTGGATATGCGGAATTAACATCATAGTGATGAACCTTTCCGTTGTGATAACCCATCTTGAACACTTCAATATGGCCACCAGAATAAGCTATCCGTGCGGCGTCGAAAACTTCCGGCGGCGGTTCGCGCATGTGATCGCGAACCTTGTGCTTGCGCATCATCGCCCCCGCGATTGCTCCCGCGCCATCCCATCGCGTAATTTTGAGATCAAGAGCCGAAATAGCGTCTCGCACTTTTTCCATAACGCGAACCAAGCATCTTAATTCGGCGGCATTATAAACCTTGATATCTTCAATTTCCAAACGATCAAATATTGATCGCCCCCCCCTTCATGCTTTTGATCATGTCGTAATCAGGATCACCAGGAAGCCACTTATCAAGCACCCCTACAAAACTGTCCTGAAAAAATCCCCATACGTCCCAAACCTGAACGCACAAATGCGGGGTTAATACCCGATTGCCGTTTTTATCTTCGGTATATTTTGGATGGCCGCGCGTCCATCGGCGAATGGTGAGGCATTTGCGCGGCCTGTAATCTATCCTGTATGACCATTGATCAGCATCCCAATTGAGCGCGCGACGGCGGGAATGCTTGCCAAGAAGCTGAATAATCTCGTCTCTTGAAAGCGCGTCAACAAAAAAATGAGTAACGTCATAAGTCCCGCCAAAGACAACCACAATCGCCTTAGGATTTCGTGTCTTAATCTCGCATACAAAATCAAGAGCCTCGCTAGAACTAATGCGTCCACTAGGACTATAAATTTCGTGACCGTCACTAGAAGAAAGATAAGCATAAAAATGATCCCGATCACGATAAACCGCGCCAGACGGCATTATCAGATCACGTTCAGGCCCCTCCGAAAAGCCTTCACCATCAATCGCCACAAATTCACCAGTGTCCCATGACGTAGGGCGACGATAGGCGTTCTCGCGCGGGGCGCGCTTGCCATAGGCTTTTCCATCCCGCCCGCGCGCCGCCAAGGCGCGGACGGCGGCGCGCTGCATGATGGCTTAAGCGGCGCGGCGGAATTGTTGAGCGCGTCCGCCAGTAGGGCGAGAGACGCGCGGCGCGCGCTTCAAATAGCTATCTTCAAACTTGTTCGCGCGATCCTCATCAAGCCTTTTCAATACGGCGTTTAATTCGCGCGTTTGTTCGGGCGTGCGTTTCGTAGTCTTAATTTTCGAAAGCCGCTTCAAAGCTCTTACGTCCTTTTTAAATTGTTCCGACTGTCGTATCTTTTCCCGCGACACTTTTAATGCGCGTTGTTCGGCGGCTTGAATTTCAGCGGCGGTTAGATTGGCTTCTCGAATTGAAGCCAGATTGCGAGATATCTCTAGCTTTTGTCGCGCGGTAACGAGATCGTTGAAGGCGGCTTGCTTCGAGCGTTGCTTAGCAAGGCGGGGGAGATCGAGGGGGCGATAATTTTCTGACGCAACATATA
>Ga0209611_10010329_pt1 | contig 13789 bp, 15 predicted proteins | sample S1TSphgellanicum_3_FD_187693 | JGI IMG/M metagenome (GOLD analysis project Ga0209611, IMG submission 187693) | Host-associated microbial communities from peat moss isolated from Minnesota, USA - S1T2_Fc - Sphagnum magellanicum MG (SPAdes) (version 2) | ecosystem: Host-associated > Plants > Peat... | reverse complement strand
TTTGCAAAAGAAAAAAAAAAAAAGAAGAAGAAAAAAAATCGCCAAATTTTTGAAACCACAAAATTGTAGGAAAAAACCTTAGATCACAACTTTGGTCCTATTGTGACATACAACATAATAATAAGGCCATTTAGATGTGATGTGAAAACCTAAAATACTCGTAATTTGGAGGAACACATCACGTACATCTTTGTTCAAATTCATATCTTTAAGCATTTTAACAACTTCGTCGGCATTATCTGCCATCCTGAAACTTATAAAATTTATATGTCTTGGTCGAGCTTTGAATAATATGAAATCTTTCACAACCTATATCATAATTGAGAAAACTATGGGCGATTATTGTTGTAATCGAAGTCCCCTTTTACACAAGAATAATTTCAACTATAAAAATCATTTTTATGATGATAGTGATGATGATGATGATGAAGACATGGTTACAATTTTGTTCCAAACCTCCAAAGATTCAATTAATTTGTTTGTATTTTTTCTATGAATGTTATTATACATGTTTGCTTTGCTTTGCTTTGCTTTGCTTGCCATAACTACCATCATCACATTTCATACCCACATCATGTGATTGATCATGGTCCCCAAAAAAAAAGAAAATTCAACATTCTCATCATATGTTCCTAGTGTGTTCCCCAATGGTTCCCAAATGACGTTCCCATCAGGTTCCTCCAGTTCTTAATGTGTTCCCCAAGAGGTTCCCAACAGCGTCACACTTTTCTCCTCTCATGATTTTTCAAACCCTAAAAAGTTTGAACTTTCATTTCTATTTTGGAAGAATGTTTCAAAAATGTTTTTTTGTGTGAGTGGGTGAATCAAAGTGTCTCCTTGAAACAAAAGCAAAGAATCAAGCAGATTATTCTCACCCCACCCTTCTTCTTCTTCTTCTTCTTCTTCTTCTTTCGAGAAAAGGCCCTAGGGTTTAACCTACACTTTGTTTTTGTGTAGTGGTTCTAGTAGTTCTTTTTCTGGAGTTTGTGTTGTGGGAGCTTTTGCCATTTCAGCACCGTGATGAGTTCAGTCAATTTTGAGAATGCGAGGATTTGAAGAGAAGCCTCAAAGTGTCCCAAATTTTTTATTCATTGGGAGAAGTCAGGGGGATTAACCCTAATTTCTTAGAAACCCTGGCCTCCATGCTGTTGTCTCCAGCCATGGCTCTTCGTTTTGAGGTAAGTTTTTCCTTACCCATTTCTGGTTTTGTGCTTATGTGATAGTTTTTTGGGTTTTCTTTCTTCCCATGTCCCATTTGATGCTGTTTGGATTTTCCCTCAAATGGATGTTCCCCATTTTAGGGTTTATGATAATCACAACTTTTGCAGCGATAAATTGTGTTGTCGTATAATGTTTATGAATTGGTCTTGTTCATCTGCCATGGCAGGTTCTTGCTCGCCATAATCGAGCACGGGCATCAAGACTCACATTACCTCATTTTGAGTGTGAAACTCCTTTGTTTATGCCCGTTGGCACGCAAGGTTTGCCTCTCTCTCTCTCTCTCTCTCTCTCTCTCTCTCTCTCTCTCTCTCTCTCTCTCTCTCTCTCTGTTGCCAATACTTTCTCCAAGAGTGTGAGAGATTCATGAATGTACATTGTATGAAGATGCTGCAGGTACAATCAAGGGTCTGGCAGGTGATCAGCTGGAGGATTTAGGGTGCCAGATAATACTGGGGAACACATATCATCTGGCACTGCGCCCGGGTGCTGAGCTGCTGGAAAAAATGGGGGGTCTTCATCAGTTTATGAACTGGCCTCGTGCCCTTCTTACCGACTCTGGTGGCTTTCAGATGGTCTCTATTAACTGCTTCCCCTCTGCCAAGTCATTGTCATCTCTTCGCTCACACGAAACCCTAAACCCTAAATCCTTATTGCATTTGTATCAAACAGCTGCACTGTGTAATGCATTCCATGAAAGACAAGATGATTGGCAGTAGTGGTGCTTTTTCATTGAATGGGAGCAATCTCTGACATGTTGATGTGCATGGAGGACAAAGTAGTGAATTTGGGATAGGATAGTTACAGGGGCCATCTATGAAGTAATCCCTGATAGGGTTTTTGAGAGGCGAGGAAGCTTTTCAACTTTGGGTATCTATTCACAGCAAGAATCTGTGCACATTCAGGAGGCCAGTTGGAAGGGGAAGTAGCTGTAATTGACAGATGTTGGGCTCTATGTTTTTGCCATGCAGGTTTCACTTCTCCACCTAGCAGACATCACAGAGGAGGGTGTGACATTCCAGGTACAATGACAAATGCCTTTAGCCCTAATATGAACATCCACTGGAAGAAAGGGATTGTCACCATCTATAGTTGATCTTTCTCTTTCCTATATGTTTGTTAACTATATTTTGCATCTTGCAGTCCCCAGTTGATGGGAAGCCCATGTTGCTAACACCAGAAGAGTCGATTCAAATACAGGTAATTCCTTTCAAATACCTATTGAAAGTGTATGAAGGGATTGTACTCGTTGTGTCTTGCACTCCAAGACTGGTTTGATGCTAACTGGCATATCTGGCTTGTTTATTTTCTTGGGTCTGTGAGAAACCAGTCTTAGGAGCTCCAGTAGTGTCAGGCAGTTGGCATAGATTACTTGAGCTTGTGTTGTGTTTGTCGGACAATTGGTTTGGGGTTTGCAGAATAAAATAGGGGCAGACATCATCATGGCTTTAGATGATGTTGTCAAAACCACAACTGAAGGACCTCGGGTTGAGGAGGCCATGCATCGAACCCTCCGGTGGATTGACCGGTGTATTGCAGGTGGGACTCCTGTTCCATTTTTCTTCTGACATTTCATGGTTTGCATATGTATTGAAACTGTAAAGGAGTAAATTACATCTAAGCATATTTTGGTACCATTTTAGACATTACCCTCATGATACTAAATTAATGGAAAGTTGGATATGGAGATGTTTCCTTATCTTTTAGTGTTGGCGACCGATTACTTTGGACAGCTCATTCACGGCCAAAGGAGCAAAATTTATTCGGGATTGTTCAAGGTGGACTAGATCCACAGCTCAGGCAAGGCTGCTGCACACCTTCAGGAATTGTTTGTTCAGCCAGTTGGTTCTTGTTGGGTCAACTTTTCAGTTTAGGTTTTGCCCTGAATGGAACTGCTTCATGCTGTTATTTGTGCAGAGATCTCTGTGTAAAAGGGCTTGTGGAACGGAACTTACCTGGGTATGTCAGGCAGCTTCCTCTCAACCATAGTTTGCTGTTTATTTATGACTGATTTGGGGGGTAATTATGGTAATTTTATTTTTCTTTTCCTTAATGCAGAGCATGCAAATGAGGACCTTCTGAAGAACACTAGTGCAGGTTACAATGCATGTCGTATTGTGCTAGGACATCCTCCCTGGTTTATCATTTTTATTTCTTACTGCCACGCGGGCAAATTGGTCATGTTTTTCTCATGAAGCTGTACATCTGAAGCTACTAAGTTTCTGATGTTGATGATTGGCAGTTATGCCATTGGAGGCTTAGCAGGAGGGGAGGAGAAGGATGCATTCTGGAGGGTTGTTGCACAGTGTACAGCTGGACTTCCTGAGGACAAACCTCGTTATGTTATGGTTAGTGAAAACAAAGTCCCACTGCTTTCAGCAACCAAAGTTCAAACACCAAGTTTACCATTTTGCGGCTTCAAGCTGTGTTACTTACCTATAATCCTCAGGTGCTATCTTGGTAAAATGTTCACATGATTCAACACAAAGACCACAGTTGCTGGAGCTTGACATCATTCTTTTCTATTGCCTTATGTACCAGGGAGTGGGGTACCCACTAGACATTGTGGTCTGCAGTGCTCTAGGTGCAGACATGTATGACTGTGTTTATCCGACACGGACTGGTCGATTTGGCACTGCACTGGTACCAGAGGTATGTCAACCAATACAAGTGCTCACTTCAGAATTTGACCTTTGGGTTTTCTCTAACATGAGAAGCACTTGAAGTTTTGACTCAATTGTGCCTCTCATGGGTGCTGATGATCTTGCAACCAGGGACTCTTGAAGCTGAAGCATGCAGCTATGGCAAAGGATTACCGGCCCCTAGATTCTTCCTGCTCTTGCATGGTATGCTCTTGGTTCTGGCTAATGGGTTCACTAAGTCAATCTCTGATTTGAACAGAGTGTAAGTCATGACATGTAGCTGAACAATTGGACTTCTTAAAATGGGAAAATAGTTCTTGCTAAAGGTCTGTTATCCTCAAAAGGGCAAGCTTTGATCTTGTCTGCATGTGAACTGGAAAGGTGAGTTTTCTCACCATCCTTCTCAAGAAACAATGTTGCATGGTCCACTTGGAATACAGGTTTGCAAGCGCTATACAAGAGCATACCTCCACACAATTGTTACAAAAGAGGCAATGGGTTGTCAGTTAATTTCTTATCATAACATTGCCTACATGATGCAGGTTTGTTTGGTTTTCCATTGCATCTAATTTCCTATTTTGTCAAATCCTTTCTTTTTAAAGTTTATTACTTCAAATTTGTAATGTCCATGAGCTTCATGGTAGGGACCTATCCTAAACTGGGGTATTGTGGCCATGCAGCTGAGTCAGAATTTGCACAAGTCCATACTGGAAGGCCGGTTTCCAGAGTAAGTTACCAAATGCCTGTCCCCATTTCAGCTTGAATATGCAAGACCATACATTCTTTTTGAAAACATTGGGAAGCTGGAGACTAAGGTGAAAGTGCAAACCATCTCATGTGGCCAAAAGTACATTTCCCAGGGGCTTGCTTTCCTGTTATGCAACTTGGTGGGACATTGACCTTGTTGGAACTGTGTGAAACATCAAATAGTCCATCCCCCACTCTCAAATCTGATGGTTACATGTGGTGTGGAATTGCATGCACAGGTTTGTACAAACTTTCTTGAAAAAGCAGGTGAATAGCCTTCTACTCTCCACTGCCAGAAAGAATTTTGCAACTGCCAACAGAGAATGAGAGTGGACATGTTGAAGCTCTACTTCCCTGTAGCAGGCTGGTGTGAGAAAGACACTGAAGAGTTCAATAATAAATAGATTAAGTACTTTGTTTTCACTATAATGGTTTGCCTGTGGAATTCAGTTTAAGTTCCACTTTCAAACCAAAGTTGAACAGCATTCAGCATTATGCAATGTGAAGAGAGACTTTCACTGTCTTGAGACTCTCTATGGAATGGCAGAGAGGAATTAACATGACTTACTGCATACCTTTGAGAGTCCTCACTACTTCTGGCTTTTGCAGTAGCATTTGCATTCCTGACAAATAGCTTTTGTTTGTGTGCAGTTCCCAAGTGGAGATGTTCCAGAGTGGGTCCAAAGTGCCATGGAAGTTGCAGGCATTGATATCTCCATGTGCTGCTCTCCCTACCCTCAGGGAATCAAAAAGAAAATGACAACAACTGGCCTGTGAATGATTGAAAAGCAAAGAGCACAATTTTTGCAGAATAGTTCAGGGTCAGGAGTTGGAAGGTGTAGCACTGACTTTAGGAGTGCACTGATTTTCATGCGGAATCTAAAATATGAGAGTAGATCCCAAACTCTTTTGGAAGAGCATCTCAAGTTTTTGTGATGAACTGCAGGCACTCTAAATGTTGAGTTAGCATGTCAGCAATGTAGGGGAATTCTGATTTTGCAATCGGTCAGAAATGGTTTAATCCATTGCAGACTGTCTGGAGGCCAGGAAAGTTGAGCAATTGGAGCATGAATATTTCAAACATACAAGGTCCCTATGCAGCTAGTTGCAGCTGTATATTTCCTTCATACCTGCAGATTACTGTTAAAAGGCAAAGCCAACAATGGAAGTTTGCTCATATTTAGTGTTATGCATAGAAAGGTCTTTCAATGCATAAGAGCAAACCTCCATGCCAAATAGGGGGTTATGCATAGAAAGGCCACAGTTTCAGCTTATGCTCCTATACCAAATGGAGTCCAATGTGTAAATTGTTTTAGTAGTCAAAATTGCCAGAAATAGTGAGGATGGTTGAAAAAGAATTTCTGATATCTTTTTGAGTTACCAAACAGGGCTTCAACAATCAAAACCCAGAAACAGAAAACAGGAAACTGCAGAAAGCTTTGTTGGCCTTGCCTTTGAAGGCAAGGATATTGTGTTTGGATCATTATAGAGTACAGTAGCTTAATGGATTTTGGCCCCTAGGTAGGAGGTGTATTTCTACATGACGATTTTTGAAAGATGGTATTTTGGCTTGTGTTGAAACTTGAGATTAGCTATAGAGTTATGAAGGATTTTGGTTTCTTTCAGAGGATTTTTTCGAAGATTTCATTTTCACATGGTGAAACATTTGAATTTCCATAATTCTTTTTTTGCCTTAATATGCTTTTTAATGTAAATGGCAAGGCCACTGTGTGACACACCCCTTGTTGTCCATCAAGCCATTGAGAAAACTGAATTGAACTATGAAACAATACTCTAGTAGAACAGCCATCAGTGCTTTATTTCACAACCAAACATGACTACATAAAAGAGGTGTTATGCGTAATTTTGAAAAAAGTAAAAGGGCACCCAATCCTATATGAGTGAAAAGGTTGCTGAATGGTTGGGGGAATGCTGGATGAGCACAAGCCACTACTCCAAGTCATCTATATAGAACAAGCTAGAGTTGTGACAAGTCAAGATCTTCATTCCCACTGGTTTTGGCATTTGGGGAGAGTGAGTGCTAAATTTCTCAGATGAAAACTGAGAGCTTCAGAAGTCAGTTCTCAGAGCCATGTTTTGGAAAATCCTAAATTAGGGACTGGAATCCTTCATCAGAAATAAGGCAGGTTCCATTTTGCAAGTAATCCTGCACAGGATCTTCAGTCAGGGGAAAGGGGTTAGTGCAATTACTGATTAGATTTGGTCTTCAGGGATTTTTTGAACTTCTTCCTGGATGGAGCAGCATTGCTGTCAATTGGTGCCTTGAGCAGGCACAACTGTGCTCCTTCCTTACAAGCTTTTGTAGCTGCCTTTGTCTCATTTGCTGCATTTATGAACTTTGTCACCTCCTGTATACAGTGCCAAAGAAGTTGATATCATCAGTCTATCAGGAGAGACAAGGACAAGTTCTAAACTCCATACATATATATCTACAAAATTGCAGAGAATTATACCACAATAATTTGAAGGTAACTAGACAACAAGTGCAGCCATAACCTTGTGAGAGCCACTCACAAAGTCTCAGACCATCACCTTCATTACAATCACAAATAGGTGGGACAAGCTGACATGACTACCCCACTGACTTCATCAGCACCTGCTGGTGGATGTGGATAAGTATATATTCATCTGCCCAAAATCTGGGCAAAGCAGTATTACAAAATCTGCATCCTGAGTTTCTGTTGCATTTCTGGAAGCCATGGGAAGACTGGGTCATGATGTTGGGGAGCACTCAGGAGACATAGCTAATCAAAAAATTCAATAATATCCTCATTCAAGCTGCAACAAGTTTGCATGCTCCAAAGGACTGTTTTTCAATCTTCGCATTTCATGTGGTTGGTGAGACTCGTCTGACAAAAGAAATCAAAGCAAAATTTGAAACTGGCATTTGTCAAGGGCATGCTGAATATAGAGAGTTCAATAATATTCTTGGAAACACTTTGCTGTTCAAGACACTGTAGCCATATCTCAAATGCCACCTAGTTGGAAAATGATGGTCACAGCATCAGACTGCTGGCAAACAGATTGATGTCCAAGAGAGAAGTTCTGCACTGAACTTCCCCCTTGGCTTGATATCCTCTCTTCAGAAGCTTGCATGACTACTTTGCTCATCCCAGCTACTTAGAATTGATTGGAAACTGCTCAATTTGTGAATGCAAACAAACCTGATTTGCTTCCAATTCCTTGTTCTTCTTGATGGGTGCCTTGAAGACTCTGCCTGCACCACAACATGCAAATCACGACCAGTTAGCTCCTGTGCATGAAATTGTACAACAGCCCAGAAAACAGCATGACAAATGCCAAAACCCTAATCCACAATAACAAGCATAGTGCTTTCCAGAAGATCCTACCTATCCATATTTGACATGTCTCATAAACTCTTTAGAAGCCTCTGAAAATCAGCTTCACAAAATCCGAATACTGGCAGAGTGCAAAGCAGAGACAAGAATGCTTACCTTTTCGCAGATGGACATCCTTGCCGTGTCGATTGGCAGCTTTATCCTTCTTCTGCTGGCCTTTGAAAAGCCCACTCTTCTGCGTCATCCCCCGCTTGTCACCTCTTCCGCACAACAGATTCGATTGCAGAAGGCGTCTTGCCTCCTCTCCAGCTCTTTCTTCAGCACCAAGGTTTCTGTCTACCTTCCCTCTGTATCTGTGACTCTTTTTCTTCAGTGCCGAAGTTCCTATCGGCCTCTCTCTTCTACGACTCGATCTTCAAAGCCGAAATTGACGAATCCAACATTAAACTAAAAAAGAACATAAGGAAGGGAAGCCGGTAAGCTTAAAACCTCATGTGCACGACCCCCAGGCGATGTCGCAACTCGCAACCACCACCGCAACGACACAGATGAAGCTGGGAACTCTTCTTGTGCACACGTGCCAGCAGCTGCTACAAAAACTCTCGCTCACAAACCCTAAGACAATATTAACCCTAGAAGAGCCTTCAACCCTAAAACAATGTTAGACCCTAGGGCGGCCTTCTACCCTACAAGAGCCTTAAACCCTAAAACAATGTTGTACCCTAAAATAGTCTTAAATCCTTAAGGAGCCTGCAACCTGGACAGAGCTTTAAGGTGGATTCATACCTGATGGGATCCATAACTCAATGTTACCAACTTTTGTAGGATTTAGGGTTTAGGGTCACAAACCCTACACCCTAAACCCATAAAATGTTGCCTAACATCAAATATGATGTGGTTGCTTATGTGTCAATTGGTGTTAAAAGAATGTCCAGGAAATGTTAAGAGCATGGTAACTTAACACCAAATCTTTTTTTATTATAAATAATTCATTTAAATTTGAATCATAATGCTAGCTAGCAATTTATAAAAGGACTATAACTCAATGTTAGCATTGGGAACTAAGCCTTAATGCCATACACCCACCCACCTACCTATCTCCTAGCTACCTACTCACCCACCCCACCTACCTATTATCTATTTACCTACCACTTGTATCGTAGTTGATATCATAGTTCAATCTTGTACTTATAAAAGTAACCGGACTAGCTTTTAACTCTAATTTGGATGAAGTTTAGGCTTTACATAATGTGAAATTGATGAACCTTGGCAAACTCCATTAAACAAAACACCCAACGAAGGGAAAAAAAGGAACGACGAAGGAGGACAAGTTCAAAATCCAAAATGCATCACAAAAGTGCATTGGAACAAATCATGTTCCAAAATCCCAACCAATTGTAAGAAACATATATAAAAAAGAAAGGGATGGGAAACCTGAATTGGCGAACCTTCAATTGCAATGACAACATGCTTCAAGATAGAAACAGCTTGAGCTCTTTGCAAAGCTATTAACACATTCTACTTATAAAAAACACACAAAATAATTAAAAGAGGGCCATTGGAACCCTTTGCTAACCACGTCATCTATTTTAAATGTTCTCTTGAAATTGATCTACTCCTTTCTTTACAAACTATGTGATTGGAAACACAAGTCATCACATTCAATGGAAGCAGCTCTCACGCTAACTTTAAATGGGTCTAAAAGTGAACAAATCACAATTATTAATGCCTATCACCTCCATTAAAAATGGGCGAGTATTGATAGGAATTTAGTAGTAATGATAGGTGCAACAAGTGCCCAACTCATCAAATAAGCCATTGGCAAAATAAATTTTATGGAAATGAGGTTGATCCCCCCACAAGAAATGGGGAGAAAAGTTTGACAATGCATCAAGGGGGGTTGTGGGCAATCCAAAAAACTTACATGAAAATCACATCAAAAGAAGTAAACCAGTGTCAAAAGGTTAGTAATTGAAAAAAATAGGAAGGTTTTTGGGCAAAACATTGAAAGAGGATCCCAAAAGTTATTCCGACATGCATTAACCTTGAAAACACATTTACATGAACATTTTCATCTAGTGTGTTTTGCAAAAAGGAATAAGAAACAAATCCAAATAGGATGCTCAAAACCTTGATGTCATCCAAAGGGAAATAAAATTAATGGGAGGAAAAAAACCAAGAGGCAAACCAAAAAGTGATTAAACCAATCAGTTGCAAGGCTAGACCATAAGCCCCACAAAAATCAACTGAAAAAAAAATGTTCAAAAGAAAAAGGAACAATAGAAGCAAGGCTAATGATGTGAATGTTGTTAACCAAGGAAGGGAAAATACAAGAGGGCAAAACTCCCACATAACATCATAATGTCCAAAATGGGTTAACACAAAAAAAGGCCCAACAAACACGTGTGCCCACCGAAGAATGGATGATGGATAATTCTCCTAGAAGGTAACAGTGGCTAAAAAAAGGGAAACATGTTGGGCATAAAAAAATTAAACAAAAAAAATAAAAATTGAAACAATTGGCCTTTTGTTATGCGAAGTTTCTAGAAAATGGTTTTCCAAAAGATGATGTTGAAAGTAGATGTGATGTCCACTTATAGCACCACCCAATCAAGATGGACATCTAATGCAATTTGGACATCATGAACCACAACACCTTACACCCACCCCTAATTACCACTTCAAATTAATGAAAGAACAAATGAGTAAAAAAAAAGTCATGAAACTACAAACATAAAGTTATGTTCACTAGCCGATATAAGAATCCCCCCACCATAATTGGATGAATGCTTTTGGAAAGTTTAGCCAAAGCCAAAAACATGGCAAGACCAAAAGCCCAAACAATGGACCTTGGGATACGAGTTGTAATGACATGGGAATACACTTGGAAAAATTGCATGAAACCAATAGTTAAATCCTTGAGGTCAAAAAGGTCTTGTAAATGTTTGAAAACCATATTTAAAAGACCACTGATCAAAAGATGTGGTGACTAAATGAAAGTCAACCTAAAAGAATCCAAGGAAAGTTCCAAGTCTGAATTAGGCTTAAAATCCACCAAAAAATCGAAGTAGGGAATAAATAAATCTAAAGGGTGGAATGCTTGCAAAACACCAATGGTCTAGTAGCATAGGCATATTCCCTAGATGTCTTAGGGCAAGACTCTATTCGAATTAACATGATGACGACGAGACCAAAACTTTAAAGTTGCCTAAAAAAAGAGTGTTAACCAAAAGGGCTTTGACTAGAAAGTGCTTATGTTTGAAAAACATGCTCTACCTCAAACTCATCCCAATCATTTATTAAAAATCATCATAACCACATCTTACTTTCCCTATGATGGGTTGCACCACCTCAAAAAGGAGGAGAAAACATCATTACAAGGCCAATAGGAATAGATGTCAATCAACCACATCGAATGGGTCATGAGTCAAATGATCTAGGGGAACAAGAAAAGATAATTGCACCTTCTATATCAAAATTGAAAGGATGCACACATACAAACAAGGTTGAAAAAAATCCAAATGGAAAGCTCTAAAAGAATCCAAAGTTAAAACCCAAGCCCAAGCTAAAGGATCAAACTATCCTTGGGTGTTACCACTAAGGACCACCTCAAGGAATGGATAATTAAGAACCAAAAATGACCAAATCATTTTCCTAGGTCTTGTCCTTCAAATTTTTTTACAACTTTTTTTTTTCATGTTTATCCATTGTGTGCCTTAATATATGGCTTGAAGTTTAGTTTGGAATAAAAAAATAAAAATTGTTAAAAAATTGTATTCCTAATAATTATGATGGCCCTTTTAGGAATCACTTTCTTCAACTTTGGAAATTCATAACTAAATTATATTTACTCAATTAATTGCTTAATAAAATATAAAAAATTACTTCAAAATTACTTTAGGAAAAACATTCCCAAGAAAAGTCCTAAATCATATTTCAAATTTGTGTTCCTAACCAAAAAGTTCAAAGAAATAAACCAATGTTTCATTTTTTAAACTTTTTAAAAATGTAATGATTAGGATAACATCAAAATACACAATAATATTATTGAAATTTCAAAATCTATGGAACCTAATAAATGTCATTATTATAAATTTATGAAAATATTTATTTAAATGTTTCCTATGACTTTGAAAAGTTCAATGGGTCCAATAAAATCAAGGTGTGACATTTTTAGTGATCCCGCCCAAGGATGGGTTTGCTCAAAGGTAAAAGAGAAAAAACCAAAAAGGAATATAAAAGACCTTATTTGCTAGGCAAAAAAATAGTTCGAAAAGTTTGGCAATGTTTCTAATGATGAGCCACGCCATGTTGTGAAAACAAGGCTCCATAACAAGGGCATGGGATGTCACACTTAATGGGAGGCCCCACGAAAAAAAGACCTTAAAACCAATTCTCGCACCTCCAAAAGGGATGAAGACAAAAAAAACCAAAAGTTAAAATTCTACACCAATTAAAGCACACATTTTGCTTAAGATTCATGGGATAACATAATTACCTGAAAGCAACATTTTCTATAATTACTACAAGTTTGAAACAAACAATTTAGGTTAAAAAAAGACAAACCAAAAGCCAAATTTGATCTATGCCTTGATCAGTTTTAGGTCTAGGCCTACAATGGTGATACTTTGTAGTCTTCCTTTCAAAGAGATCTTGCCACACCTTTTATGCCAATGAAGTTTCGCAAATCTATTATGCACATCATTGTTGATGCACAACCATACTTTCCTTTCATTCCTTGATTGTTAACCAATTTTTCCTTAAGATTTGCAAGATTTTATCATGACAATACTTGATTTTATAAAAAACATGAACATCATTGAAAGTGCAAGAAATGTAAATATAAAACTATGATTTTAATCTTTCAAAATGGGATTTCCATCTTTCAAAACAACTATAGTACGAGCTTTTAAGGCTATCAAAACCACAACATTGTATTAATTTTATTACCCCATCTACCATTCTAGAAAACCCCATCACCATTGTTGGCACCTACTACATTAAAAAACATTGCCACCATCGCAAGCACCATGTTGGATCCTCCCTCCAACATCACTTCCTTGTTACTAGAAGAAACGGCAACATCCATTCCTTTGGAAGCCAAGTAAAAAAAAATTGTTCATAATTTTTTTTTCTGAGGTTTTTGTTTCATTAGGAGGAGGAATGTGCTTCATAGCGAAGGAATTGCATTAATTACTATAAGATGGAACTATCCATATGTTTAACAAGAATAACAACAAAAGCAACCCCATTACCATAGTTGCCACCTGTTGCACTCCAAAAGGTTGCCACCATTGCCTTAAAGTTCCAAATACAAAATTGAGTTTGAACTTGTAAGGTTCACTTTAAGCTAGGGGTCATTGCAAATAATGTAAAATATTGAACACTTTTGGTTCATTGTTTGGCTGCAAGTTACGAATAGAATAATATCTTTTGAAATCCAATTAGTTCATGTGTAAAACCATTGAGGTCATAAAAGTAAACACCAATGCTTCAACTCTTAATTTGTTCATTCACTCTTTATTGTTAGAAAAGGAATGATAGCTAGAGCTTATTTCTTGCATTCCAATAACTTAAATTTCATCAACATTGTAGCCCAATGATGATGATGGTTGCCTTCATTATGTAAGCCATTGGGACATTAAGAAATAGACTTGTACAGACTATGGGCATATGAGTGAGCATGTCGTAACCCTAGCCTTGGCTCGCGACCAAGGCAAGGGGGTTGAAAGGTTGCGGGCCTATAAGTAGACCCGGGAGTCATATCCCATGCTCCCGGGAGTGCAAAGAGTGTGAGGGAGTGAACCCTCACACTCCCAAGTGAACTCCCATGTTGGGAGTTGGTGAGAGTTGGAGTCCCAA
>Ga0209611_10010328_pt1 | contig 13789 bp, 14 predicted proteins | sample S1TSphgellanicum_3_FD_187693 | JGI IMG/M metagenome (GOLD analysis project Ga0209611, IMG submission 187693) | Host-associated microbial communities from peat moss isolated from Minnesota, USA - S1T2_Fc - Sphagnum magellanicum MG (SPAdes) (version 2) | ecosystem: Host-associated > Plants > Peat... | reverse complement strand
TGTTTATAAAATAATTTGTAAATAAAAATATATAAAATCAAAATGGTTTTTTTGGTGTTATATATATATATATATATATATATATATATAATATTTCCCCACCTTTTAAATATATAACAAATCAATAAAAATTGTATAAATGTTGTGTTATATTTATTTTTAACCATAAAAAATTTATAAATAAAAAATGTTATCTATGAATTATATAATATTAATTAAAAAAAATTAAAAATTATAAAAGTGTTCAAATTATTTATATTTCATAATTATTAATTTATACATATATTTTTAATTTAATAAATTTTATCAAATTTTACTGTGAATAGTAAATTTTAATCTTATTTTTAATGTTCTTTTCAGTTCATTAAAATTGATTTAATATAAATTATTAAAAAAATCCAAGTTGAATGACCAAATAATTTGATAAAAAATAAAAATCAAATTATATATTTTTTGTTACCATTCACATGGAAACATGAAAAACATTGCCATTTTTGGGGCATGTGGATTTCTTTTGAAATTATTTGGATATCATTAATAAGAATATATTTCATTATTTAATGTCAAAAAATTCAAAGAAAAAAATTCATTTAATAAACCTTTGAATAAGAGTCCGAATTTGAATGTTTTAATTATATTATAATCATCAAAATTTTATTTAATTTTATAGTTTCAAAAACTTTGGTAATTTATTTTCATTTTTTGGGAATTTTTCCACAAAAACAAATTTCTACAAATTTTTTTCTAGCCATTATCCAAAAATTCACATTAAATAATTAGTGATTATAAGGTAAAAGTTTTAGAAATTATAAGATATTAGTTATTTATTTGTGCATTAATTATGTGTTTGGTAATCTATAAGTTTATAATCTGTTTATTAAGTATGCACATATGTTTATCTTCTAATTTATTTTCCCTTTTAATTCATAAGTTTTTAATGCTTCAAATTATATATTATTAATTAATTATATGGTGTCCATGAAAAAAAAATTTAGTCACATAATCCTATCCATGAAGATTTTAAACCATGTAATCATATCCATGGTTACAAAAATATGACTAGGCACAAAAACATATTATATATGGTTATATGACTGGAAAACAGTCACTAATTATATTTGTCATAATTATAAATGTCAAGTTTTTGCGTAATAATATATGTAAGGTATAAGCAAGGTAGTGCAAGTTATTTATGTAATGTAATTTATATGTAATGCTATGTTTGGAAAATAGAATGAAACAATTTCAATCATGCCCAAAGGCATTTTGGGTAGAAAATTTGTAAACCATTATTGCTTCCCATTACATGACCACTTTGATGAGTTTCTAGTGAGATTTGCCCATTCATCAAAATCATGAATGATTTGTGTCATGTGAGGACCACCCAAATCAAATTGGGTGGTTGGCTATAATGTTTTGTCCACACATTTTTTAGTAGTGTATATATTAAAAATGTACAAGGGTATATATATGGTTGTATTTATTTTAGAAATAAATTAAGGCTATTTTAATGTGTATATTAAATATATGCATAAGGAGAAATGTAGATTAAGTTATTTAATTTAGCCTAACTTAGGTACCTAAAGGTCTAATTTAGGTTACTTAGTTTAACTTAATTTAGGTATATAATTTAATTTAAGTTTTAATTTAACTTAAAGTTGTTTAACTTGTTTAACCTAGGTTACGTAACCTAACCTGGTTAAGTATCTAGGTTAAGTACATTCATTAGAAGAAATCTTGTACTATGCAACCATTCAATTTGTGACTAATTGCTATTTGTAACTATGTTTTATCAATTTTACAATTGTTCGCCATCCTTTTCAATTTATTATTATTATTATTATTGCAATTGTGATGCCATTAATTTGTGACTACTAAGTTTTCTATCTTTCCATGTTGATTATCTTTTTGAACTTTTCATTCAAGAAGAGCCCTTTGTGTTAAACTAGTTGCAAACATAATTGTAACTTGATTACCTCAATGTGGTGTACCTATACTTTTGATGTACATTATGATGTTTTGAAACATATATTTGGATATATCTATAAATTATATTACTTTCATAACATATGTAGACATTTTGAATTTATTGTAACTGGGTTTGGTAGACAAAGCAAATAGTTAATTAAATAGGTACATGAATAGGTAGGTAGTAAGTACATATGTAGTTAAACTAGGTTAATTATTTGGCTAGCAAATTACACAAATAATAAAATAAAACTACCATTCATCAATTATATATTATATTTAATAGGTAATAACTATTATTAATTACAAGTAAATCAATTATTTTAATATGATTAATAAATTCATTGATATATTTTTAATTATTAGATAATTAGGAATAATTAGTAATAACTATTTCATTATTAATTTATTAATGAATTTTCGTTTCACCAATGTTTAACTAAAATTTAGTTTTCCAAGGTTTAGCCAAGTTCTAATTTAACCAATGTTTAACAAAGGTTTGGATGAAATTTAGTCAATTTTTAATGAAATTTTACCAAATTTAATTTAACCAAAGTTTAACCAACTCATATTTTAGTCAACTTTTAATTTTGCAAAAAGGCTTAAACAAGGTTTAATTAAATTTTAATATGGTTAATATAATTAAAGTTTGGCCAAAATTCAACCATTTTTTAACTAAAATTTTAGTTTAACCAAAGTTTAGCCAACTTTTAAATTAAGCAAATTTTAGCGAAGGTTTAACCAACATTAAAAAAAACCAAATTTTAATAAATGCTTAATCACAATTTTGCCAAGTTTTAATATAACTAATATTTAAACAAATTTGAGTTGATCTAATATTTATTTTAGCCAAGGTTTGGCCAAATATGAGTTTAACCAAAATTTGAGTATTGCCACTGTTATTGTCAAATTTAATTTTATTCAAATTTTGGGTTTTGATAATGTTTTGTCAAATTTGAATTTAGTCAATGTTTAACCAAAATATGAATTTAGCCAAGGTTTTGTTAAATATGAGTTAAGCAAAAATTTGGGTTTCGCCAAGGTTTTGTCAAATTTGAGTTTAAGCAATATTTAATCAAAATATCAAATAAATAATTTTTAAAATAATTATTTTGATAATTGATTATTTTAATTCAGTAATTACCTACCTAAATTGAAAGAATTATTATTTAAATCATTCGAAAAAAGTAATCAAATTTAAATAGTTAGTTAATGAATTAAAATAATTTATTATTAAATAATTAATTATCTTAATTTAGATATTTATTGATTTATTGATTTATTATCTGAAATAAATAGTAAAATTAAATTTATGAATTCATATGAATAGTTTATTATTTATTTTAATTAATTAATTCTTAGCAATGAAGCATACTATATATTAATTACTAATTAATAAGATATTAATAAATAATTCATTATGAAATATCAAGTAATACACATGAATAAAATACTAATAAAAGATATATCTGTGTGTGTGTGTGTGTGTGTGTGTGTACACATATCTATACGTATAGCCTTATTGAATGTTTAATATAAAATACACAATTTGTTTTGAATTTATTCAAAAATAGACTTTCGCCTTTCATGAAACAACAACAAAGTTATTTGGCGAAATTATTTGGCGAAACTTCGTTGCAAAATACCTAATACGACGTTGCTGCTGCTACTACTACGGTAGTATAGTACCGTAGTCGTCGTCGTCGTAGTGGTCCGTAGTCGACGGAGTTCACGCGAGCGCGAGCGAGACGGAGGAGAGTGCGCAAGAGAAGAACGAAGGAAACAAAGAAAAGAAGAAAGAGTGTGTGTATCATTCCCTACCCTGCTTGCCTGCCGGAGGAGATGATGCTCGCATTAGGTCTGTGCACAACAAATGTATCCGCGGCATAAAAGAATGCAAGAAAAAGCTCGTATTTTGGTCGGAGAATAGCCTAGTAGCAGCAAGGCGGTCATCGTCATTACAGCAGACGACATGTTTACCATGCGGTTTTGTGTGAACAAAGGAGGAGGACTAGGGATGTCCCTGAAGAAGGTTACTATGCCTCTGTCACATCAAGAGAGTGGTTCCTCCTCCCTGGACGCAGCAGCAGGTTCTTCCAGAAGTATGAAACAACTGCTGACAATCACTCAACCAGATGACTGGCATCTTCACCTTCGTGATAATGATGGTCTCGCTGCTGTTGCTCCTCACAGGTTTTATAACAACGAGCTCTTCCTTTGTATGTTGTTCGTCCATAGACTTGCATTTCATTTGATGATACTCTTTACTAACAAGCTATTGCTGCTCCTGCTGCTGCTGTTGCAAATGGCTCATGAGTGTAGATTTGCAAATGGCTGATGATAATCTTTACTGACACATTAAGCTGCTGCTGCTGTAAATGGGTCATGAGTGGCGACAATGAAATGATTTGCTCTCTAACAGGCGAAATCTACGTATGTATGTATGTTTGTGTGTGGGGGGATATGGTGGCGGCAACAACAGTGCAGCAGTATTCAAACGTGCAATTATCATGCCCAATTTGAAGCCTCCAGTGACAACAGTGGCTGCAGCTGTGTCATACCGGGAGCGTATATTGAAAGTGTTGCCTTCTGACAGTGACTTTGAGCCTCTGATGACTTTGTACCTCACTGATGCCACCACCAAAGATGAAATTCAACGTGCGAGTGAGTGTTTCTGGCACCAAAAGCACCATAAAAACCTGTAAGTTTAAAGACCACATTTTAGGGTTTAGGGTTTTAGAGGATGATGATGATTTCTCTCTCTCTCTCTCTCTCTCTCTATATATATATATATATATATATATGATGGCCTAAACTGGAAAGTGTGTCATGTGGGGGGAGAGAGATCACAGGAAAGAGTGGGTTGGTGAAGGCAGTCAAGTTGTATCCAGCAGGGGCCACAACAAATTCACAAGCAGGAGTCACAGACCTTTTCGGAAAGTGCATGCCTGTGCTCGAGGAGATGGTGAAACAAGGACTGCCATTACTGGTGAAATTTCTCTTTTGGACTGTGTTCTGTGTATGGGACAATCTTTCCTGATCAGCGGAAAAGAAAAGCAAGTCTTGGTATTAGTGTTAATCAGTGGGCATGTAGTAGTGTCTCATGTGAAGACTCAATTCTCATGAGAGGAGATTTATATTCATGTGATAGTTTTTGAAAGGATCTGACATTTCAAGTTCCAGATGCTGGTGGAGTGTGTGTGTATTTGTTGAATACCATCATCACTTGTGCACAAGTCCTTCTGGACTACACATATGTGTATCATTCTGGAGATGGATGCTTTGTTGTCACTCTGCAGGTTCATGGGGAGGTTGCTGATTCTTCAGTGGATATTTTTGATCGGGAAAGAGTGTTCATTGAAACTGTGCTTGAGCCTCTTGTGAGAAAGCTCCCTCAGCTCCGAATTGTGATGGAGCACATCACCACCAAAGATGCAGTTGATTTTATTTCATCAGTTCCAGAAGGTACTAAATCGTCTGAACCCTTAGACCCTTGAACCCAAAGTTTGAAATAGAAAATTCATAGGCCCTCTTTTCAAGAGCACTTGTATATATCTTTTTCCAAATTTTGGAGATCATGGCTCTTTGCAATTCTTGATGCTTGCTTGATAGAGAGAGTTGCGCAGTAGTGACTTTACTGGTCCTTGGTCTGGTTTGCAGGAACAGTTGCTGCTACAGTGACTCCCCAACATCTTTTGCTGAACAGAAATGCTATTTTCCAAGGGGGACTTCAACCTCACAACTATTGCCTTCCTGTGCTCAAGCGAGAGCTTCACCGTGCGTGTGATCCATACTCCTAACCTTCCAAAGTCATTCCAGCATATCAGTATGGGTGGTACATGCTTCACTCCCAAGAGAGCTTCACCCTTAACAGACATTAACCCTAGCATCTATTCTCTTCTCATCCTGAAGTGCGTCACATCAATGTGCTCTGTTTTCTTGTTTGTGGTTCTTTCCAGGACAAGCTCTGGTAGCAGCAGTTACAAGTGGGAGCCCACGCTATTTCTTGGGGACTGATAGTGCTCCACATGAGCGCCTCACAAAGGAGGCTCCATGTGGCTGTGCAGGGATCTTTAGTGCACCAATTGCTTTACCCCTTTATGCACAAGCATTTGAAGAGGTACCAATCATTGTTTCTTTTTGTCATGGTCTTTTGTTGCTGCTGTGTATAGATCTTTCTGAGTTGCAGGACCTAGAATGTAAACAAGATAGACCCAAAATGTCTGCTAGCCAAATTGTCTACTTGGTGCCAAAAACAATCCCGGGGTCAGATATCATGAGGTCTTGTAAGAATCAATCATCTGATGAAAACACATGTTCAAGGAAAGTAAGTGCTCTTCCATGTTTTTGGTCTTGAATTTTTTTGGGGCATCTGGAGAGGGCATGTCAGGTGGGTGCACTTGATAAACTGGAGGCATTTGCAAGCTTCAATGGACCTGATTTCTATCAGCTTCCCAGGAATTCAAGCACTATCACTCTTGTGAAGGGGGCTTGGTCTGTTCCACACCAGTACGGTTTTGGATCGGGATCTGTTGTGCCAATGTGGGCAGGTCAAACCATAAACTGGTCTTTGAAATAAATCATGCAAACATCAATTGGGTTTGGCTGAAAGATTTTACATTATGTATCTTCTTCTTCTTCTTCTTCTCTCTTCTTTTTTGAGTTGCTGTCTCTGTAAGGTTTCTCAATTTCTTAAGTGCATAACATCTGTATGAACAGGGAGGAACAACTAAGCAGCGTCAATATCAACAGTGGGCAATCATTAAAAGCAACTCCACCAGTGCTTAGTATGTGACCCGGCAAATTAAAATTGGATGAAAAAAAGTCAAAACATGCCAGTTTGGCCCAGCAAAGTGATTTTGACCCAGCACTTTTGCACAGTTTGCCGAGGCTGGCAAAGAGCACAGCAAAGCCTAACACCTGCCAAAGAAGAGTGTAACAAATATGATCTGACTGCTGCTCCCTTTTTCTGATTGAGTGCTTTGCTAATTGTAGTCTCCCACCTATTTGCAGTCCCAGTTTTAGTTTTGTGGGTGAGGTTGGAAATAAATAATAACTAAACTTGGATGTGAGAAATATTTTTGCAGGATCACATACTGCACACTGCTTCTCACAAAATATCATGTGAGAAATAAGATGCATCAAGTGTGGGTTCAAGTTCAAAGGAGCTTGCTATCTGCAATCCACGAACTTGGATGGGGTATTTTGATTGTGATGAAGTTGATTAGTGTTGTAGTGAACTATGCAGATACAAGAAAAGGAAGATGATTATCTGTGACTAATCTCTTGATCAAGCAAGGAAGCTGCAAAAGATTACATACACAAGCATTGGAAAACCTTGTAATGAAGAAGTCTGAGAGAGAGAGAGAGAGAGAGAGAGAGAGAGCGCTTGATGGAACGTTATCTAGATTCCAGATCTCAAGTCCAGATCCTTTCAATCCGTCACCTGGAATCGAGATACCGAAAATGATCACTTGGTCTGCATTAACCCTCTTTACATTACTGGATAGTTGCGATGAATCCGAGAGTCAGGCTTAAAACGAGAGATCAAAAACGAGAGGACATGAATGAGAGAGTACGAAAAACGAGAGGACGAAAACTGGAGTACAAAAACCGAGAGGACATTAACGACAGGACAAAAACGACAGGACAATTCAAAACTAGATTACAGAAACGAGAGGACATTAATTAATTACCGCGACTTTCGTCCGAATATTATATCATTCATCCATAATGGGTTGGGAAAAATATTGTCCAGTTTTCATCCCTGTTGACGCGTTTTGAAGTTAGTAATTGGGGTGTCAGAGGTTGGTAGTATGGGGTTGAGTTGGTGGAGGTGTCATTGCAGTGAGTGGGGGTTAGAGCATTATCGGCCGTTGATTGCGGCTATCGGACGGTTTTGGCTAGTCGCGGGCTTGCTCGCGCGCCGCTCAAGGATGATGAGGAGGAGCAGCTGCTGCTGCGCGCCATCGCCGGCCGTCATCTACACTACTTTCTGTTATCTTCTTGAACTTTGGCTGCTTTCGATGGCTTTCCTTTTTCATCATTTCTTCAGGAATTGAGGTTGTGGGTACATGTACTGGCTTTGTATCCGACAGCATTGCGGATCTGAATTTTGGAATCTTGGGAGTTAGGGAGAGAGAGAGAGATGCGGGAGCTGTGGATTTATGTTTCTTGGATATCAGACAGACTGGTCTTGGGTTTGAAGAACAGTGTGCAGATCATCTAGACTGTAGCTTGGTAGATTGGATCCGCGGTGCTGGCAGTTTTGAAGCTGGCATTTGGGATTTGGAGTATCTTGCGGCGGGATGGCTACGACGAGAAACTGGAGCTGGAAATACGGGAGCAGCAGCTTGTCATGGGTTCTTCTCCTTTTGCTGAGTCTTCTTCTGATCGCCTCTTCTTCTTCTTCTGCACAAGTCCCTTTCGGTGCTCAAGTTCCTGCATATGGTAAGCCAAGTCTCGGTAAGCCAACAAGTTTGCTGCAGCTTTGCCTTGCCACCAGCTTCTTCTTCTGCTGCTGCTGCTACTTGGAAAACAAACTCCTAGCTTACTGCAGGAACGATCCGCTAGCTGGTAATGCTGCAGCACTGGGATCTTCGATCTCCTCTAGCAGTAGTTCTCTTCCCAAGGAGGGGAAAGCATTTGAGCTGCAAGCTCTAGTCTCTCATGGGTCGGAGTAGCTTCAGAGCTTGCGAGAAGACTGATCCCTAAGTCTGGTCGTGTTTGCTGAGGAGAGTTGGGGGAGGAATTGGGTGCAGAGTTTTATGTACGCATCGACTGCGGCGGATCGACAGATTTCACCAACAGCGTGAATCAGACATGGGAGTCAGACAGGTTGTATTCTGGAGGAGAAGCGGCAAATGTGTCACATCCGCAGAATTTCGCACAGGAACAGGAACGGACGCTCCGTTTCTTCCCAGTAGCACAGGGCAAGAAAAACTGCTACCAAGTACAGGTACCCATCGGCCGTCATTACATCTCCATGTTCTTCGTTTACGACAACTACGATCTGACACAACACTCGCCCAGTTTCGACGTCTCTGTGGAAGGCACGGTGGTGTTCAGCTGGCGCAGTCCGTGGCTAGAATCCACGGCCAACTCCGGCGCTTACTCTGATCTCTACGCCTTCATTCACGACGGATCCGCGACTGTCTGTTTCTACAGCATCAGTACAGACTCTCCCGTCATCGGTTCTCTGGAGCTGCTGCAAGTGGACCCGCTCTCGTACGCTTCCAACAGCACTGGCCAGAACGTCATCCTCGTGAACTACGGCCGTCTTACGGCCGGTAACAGTAGCTTCGGCCCCGGTTTCGACAATGTGACAACCGATCTGGGTGGGCGTTCTTGGGAAGTGGACGACAACTACAGTGACACTCCCAAGGCAGTCCTCACGACCCAACAGAACATCAGCCTGGCTAACGTTGCACCCAACTACTGGCCCGTGCATCTGTACCAGGCCTGTCGCTATGTAGAGGAACCGGGTGCCCCACTTCTCTACACTTTCCAAGTAGATGCGCAACTGGACTACCAGATCTGGTTGCATTTTGCAGAGATCGATCCCAACATCACCAAACCGGGTGAGCGTGTGTTCAATGTCTCTGTGAATAATGAAGTCGCATTTGAAGCTCTGGATATCTTCAAGACTGTGGGTGGTGGCAATGCTGCTCTGGATCTGCTCTACACTGTTCACAATCTCACTGGGGATTTGCTCAATGTTACTCTCACTCCTGTGGATGGATCTCCTCTCATCTGTGGACTCGAAATCCTTGCTCTCTTGCCCTCGGACATTGCAACCAATGCCACTCAAGGTAAATATTTTCTAGTTTCGGGTTTTGAAGGTATCTCCAGGAAATGGCCCACTTCAGTTGCTTCCAGATCAAACCCTACCACATCAAACCCTACTACATTAGGTACTGCTGTGTTGATGATGTGATTCAGCAATTGCTGTGTGCTTTGGTCGGCTGGGCATGTGCTGGGATTTGTTGATTGCAGCTTTGGCCATGCATGCATTGAAGCAGTCGCTGAGTATACCTGAGAGGATGGGATGGAATGGTGATCCGTGTGCACCAACTGTCTGGGATGCATGGCAAGGCGTGACTTGCAATCTTGCAGCTGATGGATCTTCACTCATCATCACCCAAATGTATGTATGGGTTTTCTCCACCACCTCCAATTTGACAACTCTCTCTCTCTCTCTCTCTCTCTAGTTGTGGATTTTGCTTGGATCTCTTGCTTGGACAACAACCAAAAGGGAGCCTCTCCTCTGTAAGAGAAATTCTCAAAACCCACAAGTAGATTGAGAGTTTATTTCAGTGCAGATCCTTTTTTCTGTTCAACCATTTGTTTGTTTCTGTATATGTGCACGGTATTTGAGTGTCTTTCATCTGTGAAAATACAGGGATATATCTGGGCAAGGTCTTACAGGCATTCTCACCACTGAATTCAACCAACTTGCGCAGCTCAATTTTCTGTAAGAAATTAGTCTTAATCCATCACTGCCTACTATCATCAGCTTGCTGGGAAATTCTGTAATTTAGGGTTTGAGCTCTGTTGCTGATGTACGACAGGAATATTGAGACTTTTGTGTGAGTAAGTTGCTCTGTGATGTTGAGTCATTTGGAGACGCTGTTAACATTGCTCAGTCTCGGATTGCAGAAATGTAAGCAACAATCAGCTGCAAGGAAGCATCCCAGCTGGACTTGGGCTGAATTCCCTTGTAAATGTGTAAGTATCCTTCCTGCAGGCACTACTGCACTTCTCACACTTAAAAAATTGAACTTGTTCTTCATGGTCTACTAGTCCACCTGCTCTGCAGCCTTGCAGTGCTGTCAACTGTAAGAAAGACGCATTCATGTTGATACAGAAAATTGCTTGCTGGTTATGCGCAGGGATCTTTCAAGTAATTTACTGTCAGGACCCATTCCATCCAGTCTTGGGTCACCGCAACTTCGCCATCTGTGAGCTCTTTTTTATTCCTTCTGATTGTGAAGAAATGATTTTTCCAGAAAGTTCTACTGTTTGGAAGCTGGTACTTCCGTTTGTCAGAAGTTCCTGGATGTTCTGTTGCCCATTCACATGAAAACAGAAATAATTGGACCTACCTGCAGGTTTTGAGAAATTTGTTGTTGTGTTGTGGGGGCCAGGCGACTGGACAACAATCATTTGACTGGTGCAGTTCCTGAAACAGTGTATGCAATTGGAGTCAATGGCGGTTTCCTCAACTTAACAGACAACTCAGGGTTATGTGGTGTACCCTCACTGCCAGATTGTGAACCACAGGGCCCATCTGCTGGTGCTATCATAGGCATTATACTTGGGCTCATAGTAGGAGTGATCTTGATTGCGGTTGCGATCTACTATTACATTCAGTTTCGAAAATCGCAAGAAGATTACAATTTCAACCTACCTCATCAGCTTGTTGGTAAGTGTATTTTCCTCATGCTTTGTTTGTTTCCTGGTGATGACAGGTTTCAGTTGAGAAATACTGAGGCATGACAGGTATCAGCAAGCAAGCAAGATCTGAACATAAAGAGCTTTTTCAGTAGATGGGTAAACCCTTGCAACTCTTTTTGTAACATTTGAGGGGTGATTTGGGGTTTGTTGAAACAGAGAGAACAAAGTGGTACCAACAACACAAGATGACAAAGAATACAGAAGGAGAAGGCGTGGCCATGATGAACACTGTCATACCTAATCGCTTTGGATTCTCCTCAAACATTCACACAAATCAATGATTCCTTCTCCCTCCTCATCTGGATCTAGGAACCCCTTTCACCCATGGCCTCAAATAGTGCTTGCTGAAAGGTGGTGCACGTCTGATACTCTAGTCATCATGTACTTTTACAAATCTTAAACATATTTCTTCTTGTGTTTTTTTAGCTCTACTAGTCCAAGGAGAGAGACACTCAGGAGATCTCACTTTCAATACTGTCATCCAAGTTCTAGTCATAAGTGAGACCTGGAAACTAAAGTTTGTGCATGACATAGAAGAGTGTTTTAGGAAGCTCCAGGTTATGCAAAGATTTCAGGTCTCTCTTTCAGAATACAAAGATAGTGGGTGTTGCTTGTTCAACATTACGAAGGAGATCCAGTCTCTTCTGCACATCTGATAATGATATTACACTACCCATTACTAGATCTGGTGAGAATCATCTCAGCTGTTATTGCCAGTGTGGTTAGAGCGACTACACCTGCACCCTGTATTTGGGCCTGTATCAGTGTATGCCACATTTACCAAATCTAAATGTGGGCCTTTTTTAGAGGTGATGAAACCTCTTATGAGCTGTTGTGTGTGTGTAGGTACACATCAGTGCTGTGTGGATTGTTACCTAGGTGATGTGAGGGGGAAGTAGGTGGGTTTCACAGGATAGATTACTATGATGGAACCTTGCTAACTGAGCTGTGGATAAACTTCGTGCATAACCAGGTCATAAGGGGGTTTGCAATGGATGGTGCATTGGTGGGTGTTGGGTCACATAATCTTGAGAACCAGAAGCAATAACATGAAATAGATTGAGAAGGATATTTTTTCATCGAAGTTACTTGGCAGTAAAGTTATGAATTCAAAATGAGCCCTTAGTAGACTGTAAACAATCAGTCATAAAGAATATGCTATCACATCATGTACCACCACAATTTCAAAATTGGAAAGACTCCATTTCTAAAGGAACCCTTTCTTCCAAAGCATGTTTCAAAAACACATCATTAACACGTTCACAAATTTTTGCGTTTTCTTCCTTTCAAGTTTTGAATTTATTTAAATTTATTTTGTATTGAATGCTCATTCTGAATCCAAAAATATCGTAACATTCAATTTCTTCTTGTTTTTCATTTTATTACTATAATTGATTTTATCCCTTCTTTTTGTTGCTTGCAAGTTTGGTTCTTTTTCCTGGTGTAAACTTGTACACATAATACCATCTTGGTTATGGTACACACTATAAACAATGAACATACAACATAAACAATAAAATTCACTATTTGATCTGCCAATTATACAAAAATAAAAAATCTTATACTTTTAGTTCAAGGTTTTATTTGTTTGTTACAACCTTGAAATATTTGCAACTAAACTGCTGTGGTCCTTTGAACACATGCTATAATCCTATTTGAACAGGACCATTTTAAAGTAATCACAGGAGGCCTCTTGTAATCATACAGTGCTTTGATGAGGCCCTGTTGTGCAAGGTGCCCTTCCAAATACACCAGGAATTTTTTCCGAGAACTTTCAGAATGAATGAATTATGGTATAATTAGGGATGTCTATATCCCATTCACTTGAACTCCCAACAATGGGTATTGAGTTTCTATTATAAGACTTGTTGGTAGTAATATCAACTCCCAACAATGGGTGGGAGGCAATGTTGTCACTTGGCCAATGTAGTGAGTTAACAGAAGAATTGGTAGTAATATGAAAGACTCAAACCATGATATTGGCTACCTCAACAAGACCTCAAAGAGAAGGAGAAGGTCAAGGAAACCAATAAGAAGAGGAACACAAAATGAAACAGGAAAAAAGGAAACAAATAAAAAATGAGGAAGAAAAAAATACAAACCACATGGAGACGTTCTAAGAGCATGTTGTCTTGAGGACAAAGGGCGCTTTGAAAAACACTCCCCGCTTTGGATTTGGAATCCTAACATGAAGGGTGGATCTGTACATGCCCCTCAACCCAAACCAAGGTAAGCTCTAGAAAATTGAGGAGAGACATGACCCGAAAAGAATCAAAATGAACTGAAACACAACATATCAATCTTGACACAATTTATTCCACCATTTGAACATGTGGCAATGACATTGCGAGAGAGACAGATCCAA
>Ga0209611_10010327_pt1 | contig 13789 bp, 10 predicted proteins | sample S1TSphgellanicum_3_FD_187693 | JGI IMG/M metagenome (GOLD analysis project Ga0209611, IMG submission 187693) | Host-associated microbial communities from peat moss isolated from Minnesota, USA - S1T2_Fc - Sphagnum magellanicum MG (SPAdes) (version 2) | ecosystem: Host-associated > Plants > Peat... | reverse complement strand
GGAAGGACCCAAAGGGCTACCCTTCTCTTGTGTAAAGCACTAGTTTGGGTTAATAATAAAAATATAAAAAATTAATTAATTATAAAAAATTGGTGGGGGGTGCTTTTATTTATCTTACTCTTTTTTTTTAAATTAAATCCAAAAAAAAAGAAAACCAGTATTTTACTTGTGGCAAAAGGCCAGGTTTTAAAGGGGGTTTTTTAACAAACGAATTAATTTTTTGAAAAAACAAATATTCATTTTGTCAATGTGAAAATTGACCCTAGGCTACGGTAGTAAGAAGAGACATCACTCAAGCTTCTTTACTTTTGAAGCAAACAAGGGTGTGAAAGAACCGATGTTGGTTAGATATAAGGCTTTTGTAATATAATATATTGTGAATAATTATATATGGACATTTCTTGTGTAGTATAACTCTCAAAGGCAAAGTAAAAGAAAATTTCAAAGTTCATAGAATTATTGATATTTGGTTGACAAATATCACAATGTCCATATAGAGATATTCTCATCGATAGTTATGGTCATTTGTTTTAAAACCTAATTCACACATAGGGGGTATGAGCCCTAACTTACCAGCCTACTTACTAACAACTAACCTACATATTGACGACTAACCAAACGTTGCCTACTAAACTTACCTACCCAAACTATTGTTATTTAAACATCACATACCTATATCCTATTATCACAACCTATTAACTTTAAATTCTATTGCCATTCATTATTTATTTTTATTTATTTTTATAAAACTACCTATTGCAAAGATAAGTGTTGTCTTCAAACAATAGCCTATAAATAACAAGTGATTGACACCATGTTGTGACAAAGGCTAGTAGTTGATGATGACAAGATATGGTGTCTCTTTCTCATTTCATTATTTATTGTTTTCATGTCTCTTATTCTAGAATCGATTGTTCGAGCTCCTATTCACAATTGTCTTCATCTATTGTTCTTACTTATTTCAACTTTCAATTTTGCTCACAATCGTTCAATTGCTTAATTTTTAAATTTTAATTGATGTCAATTTTTGTGATTTTGCTATCAATTAAGCTTTCATTGTCATCAATTACTTGTTTTTTCATTTGAATTTTGTTGTCATTAACTATTTATTAACAAGATTCCTTTGCCAAGTTTTTCCATCTTGTTAATTAAATTTTTTTTGCATATTTTGAACTTGGTTGCTATTTTTTTGGTTTTTTTTGTAGAACTTTGGCTACATCTCACTTAATATTCATTTTGCAAATCTACAAACTTGATGTCAATTGTAAAAAAATTCAACCTTGATTTCTTGGTTGTTTTGCATATCCATTCACAAACTTGATGTCAATTATAAATCTTGAAGTTTGTCTTTGTATGCAAATTGTAAATTTGGTTATTTCTCAACTTCTTATTAATCTTGTTGTTGATCTTTTTATTGCATAGTTGTTTATATTATGCTAATCTTGATACTTGCTATCATTTTCATTGTACAACATGCAATTATCAAAGATTGTGTTGTTGACACAATTCTTGTAAATGGTATACCACAATGTGACATCAAAAGTTCCAAGCATTGTTATAAATTTATTGGAAATGCAATTCCTTGTTTATGACTTACTACTTAGCGAAGAACTTGGAAATTAGGTGAAAGTGAGGTTGACAACATTGTTTGTTCATTTTTTAACAACCCAATATGATGATTCAAAATTGATTGAACATTCTAGGGTGACATAGGAGTTTGTTAGTTATTGTAGAACTAAAACCCTTTATGCAAAAGTTGATGAGTAGTGCTTGTGAACATCTTGGTTACAATTTTTTAACACAAACTTGATTATGGAGCAAGTACTTGCATCATAGTGAAATGGTTGTAATGGGAAAGTCTATTTATATGGTTTTGCATGAATTTATCTAAGATATGTGAATTAGATATTTCACATTCACATCAAATGGTTAAAGAGTTTAGGGTTTAAGGTTTAGGGACATGGCTTTAAGTCACAATTAATTTTAAGAAACTTTGTGATCTTCCAATAGTTAATGGAACCATCAATGTTATTCAAGTTCACATTTTTAAACCAATGGGACCATTTGCAATTGAATATTTTTCATACAAGTTGAATATTTACATCATGTAATTTTATTTAGTAATAACATGTAGAAAGCAATTAAAGATGTTTTCATTGGGATGTTCGAATATATATTTTTAATTCATTCTATAACGCTCAAAACTTGCATTTATGAAGTTAATAAAATGAAGCTCCCAACACTATCTTCACCGCCCCCTACACCATTTTGTCTTCAAGACTCACCATGGTTAAGGGTCATTTTTTTACTTTACTAGGTTTTGGTACTAGGATGCGTCTAGAAAGTTGAAATTAAAAAAACCTCCTTTAGCTTTTCAGATGTCCAATAAATCCATTTTATATTCATTTCCTCTAGACATTAAAATGTGCCCATTTTAACCTTCCATTGGAAAATTTAAATGGTGACCTATTCTGAATGGATCACAATGAAAATGGCATCAATGACACACCTTTAGGTTTGTGAAATGGTATCAAAGGTAAAGAACCTTATTGATTATCAATTTTGTAACACAATTTAAACTTAAAGTGTGGTCCCTAGTTCCCAAAAAAGATATGTGCATGGGAGTTTTGGGATGGGATTAAAACAAATTCAAAACTTACGTTCAAAATGAAATCAACCTACACAAACCAATAAAAAAATGTAGTTAATGCAAGTTGGAGCTAAAATGGTGCACATACAAGCCAAAACTTTCATAAGTTTCATTATAATTCAAATTTAAAGAGGAGCCACCATTTCATGGGGTTCTAAAATGGGGGGTTCAAAAATTCTCAAGATTTTCATGGGGACTACATCAAAATGGAAAAACTTCTTGGGATTCCAAAATGGGGAGTTCAAAAATTTTCAAAATTTTCAAATTATGAATCCCACAACTTTGCAAGTTTGCAATTCCTACATATGAAATAAATTATAGTGACATATTACATGTTCCAATCAAAAATGTTTTGACTTCAATTTTTTGGGTTTTAATGGTCAAGAGTGAAACTATTAATTGGATTCCCGACCATTCTTTTGGTCATAACTTAAACTTCAAATTTCTAAATGGATAATGGAAGTTCATTTTTGATATGACCTTTGTAATGGTTTAAATAAACATCACAAATTTAACATCTCACGATTTAATAATGAAAATTGTGCTAAATCGTACATTTCACACACTAATATCGTGCATTGAAAACACATTTAACACATGGATTTATAAGAAGATGCAATTGTGTGTGCCATTCATTCATTTCATAAGTTTGTACTTCATTCGTAAACACATTTATTCGTGTGTCAAATATATTTTCAATGCATGATATTCATGTGTACAATATATGTACCTATGAATGAATAAACTTCACATGATTTTCATTATTAATTTGTCACATGCTAAATTTGTGATGAAGTTCAAATTTGAATTTTTTTCATACTTACACTCTCATCCCAAAGATTCAAAACATTGTAACATTTCAATTCCCAAAAAGGGAAAACCCATTTAGGAGTGTTGGGAATGTGTTTGAATCCCAAAACATTTTCCATGTCTACTCCCCCTTTTGTGCCTTAAACTTGGTTGTGAGCCCATGATTAGGCTCATGTCAATCAAAGCTTATATTATAGGTGATAAACATTATTAAAAATACATGGTTTCTTTGGTTGGATAACATAATGAAAACATAGCCCATTTGAACGAATTCATTTTACATGTTCATTGTGATTCGTTGGTTTTTTTTTCCTAGCAAAATAACAAACAATTTCACTTGTTATTTTTACTAGTAAATAATGGACAATTTGATTGGTCACAATTTTTCTCATATTTAAATCATTTACTATTAAAATTATTATCAAAAACATTCTGATAGATTGGTAGGTAGGTCATAAAAAGGCAAGTAGGTAGGTGGTAGGTTAGTTTAATCTAACTTAGATTTATATTAGCCTAATCTAACCTATATAACATTTAGTTTAATTGACTTACCTTAACCCCTTAGGCATGTACATAGTTTACATGTAATAATAATTGAGCCATTGACTTCCTTAATAATAAACCAATTCTTTAACCAATGGAGAGTCACACTTTCAAAAAGTAACAATTTCTTTTTATGTTTTTTATTTCACATGTTTAAAACTTTCACATCAAATGTTGTACACTAAATTTATGTAGGTAAATAAAAAGGTTAGGTTATTAGGAGGTAAATAGGCAAGTTGTAGGTTGTATGAAGTAGCATGAAAGGAGGTAGGTTAGGTTGCAGGTAGAAGAAGTAGGTGAATGAAATAAGTAGGTAGCTAGTTACTTGTAAATAGGTAGCTACATGTAGGTAGGTTGTAGGAAATAACTAGGTAATCTAGGTAGGTAGGCTATAGGATGGTAGATGGGAGGTAAAAGGTAGGCATGTGGGTTGTAGAAAGTAGGTGGGTGGATAGGTAGGTCATAGAATTGTAGGTGGGGGGTAGTATGTAAGTAGGAGTGTGGGACATAAGTAAATAGGTACATAGGAGGTAAGTAGGTTGTAGGCAAGTAAGTAGGCTTAATCTATATATCTAAATGAGTTAATAAGTAGTTTCATTTATTTGCTAACATATGATGTCCCATTTGATTAAAAGCCTATTGGTCATTTTAATTTAAAATGCCATTTTTTTATACACAATTTAACTCAATGTCCTACTTGACTAGAACCCATTGGCCATTTTGACTAATGGTCATTTTTTTGTTCAACTTAATTGAATGTTCAATTTGAAAAATAGTCAAATAAGTCATTTTAATCAAATTGATTAGTCAAAAAAATGTCATCCAAGCCCTAGGCCTAGTTAAAATATACATGTTCACTAATCAAGAAGGATTAGTCAAAAAACTTAGACTGTTTGAAAAGCCATGAATTTTAATAATGAAAATATTTGTTGTTACATTTGTTGGTGATTCCCCATAATTTAAGAAGTTTTACATCTATTTTTTCATATTGTATAAAAGCATGGCATATGATTATGTTAAGGTTTTGAAAAGGGCATTCAACATGTTTTGATTTGCCTTGTGAATTTTCCTATCTTTATACTTGAGATTTATCACAATTGGTTTTTGAAGTGCATTCACAAACTTTGTTGTGTCAATATTCAATTTTTATTTGTGTAGCATTATAACAATCCAAGGTTTTCACCATCACCTTGTTGCTTTTGTTAATTGTTTCTATGGTTGGTGAGAATTGTTCATTCAATTTTGAATCCCATACTTCTAGGTGGAATTGGGGTTTTCCAAAAAAAAATTATTTCTAGTTGAAATTGTGGAGTGTGATTTTTTAAAAAGTTGATGAGGGGGAAATCACAATGATGAATATTTTCCAAATAACCATGTAGGTTTATCACATTAAGTTGAACATGTACATTTCTTTCATTTGCAAACTATTCACCTGCCACAAAATCATCACCTAAAGTCTTTTGCTTAAACTTTTGTTGTAGTTGTGCTAAATCTTGTTATTCTTTTGTATCAAATTTTCATATCAATGAAGTGTAATTCATATTTTCATCTACTTGCAAGTCCTTAACATGGAATGGAAAGTTCATAATTTTCTTTTCCTAAAACGCCTCAATAATAATTATAGTTGAATTGTTTGTCAAATGTAACTAGTCATGTTCATTAATGATTAGTTCCCAAAAAGAATGTTATGACCAATTTCATTGTGATAGTTTACATTTTTATTATAATCATAATTCATACCTTTCCATGTATCTTTGCCCATATTGCCATTCCATGGCAATTGTGCATTGAATATGTTCTAAAGTTCATATGCAATATTGGTCTAGTGTTCCACAACAAAAACCTAGATGAGCTCCTAGATCATGAGTTCATTTTGTGCATCGTATTCAAAAAAATTACACTTGATGAATGCAAACATTTCATTGTGCTCACAATTTACATGGTGTTGATGAATTTCATGCTTGTTGGATCCTATTCTCCATCATTTGCCTCTTCTAATTAAAACTACATGTAGTGCATCCATTGCCAAAAAAATTCATGTGCTTGAACATTTGGTGCTTGTAGGTGCTTGTGGGAATAAAGCATAGAAAGTGGAGAACAAACTTGTAGATAAGTTTGCAAAAGGTCAACTGTAATAAAAGCAAACCATGTGATGGCAACGGTCATAATCATTAAAAGAATAATCAACATTTTCAAATTTTAAGTAATCAAAAAAATGTTCTTCAAATATCACTTGAACTTTAGTTATATTTGGCTTGAAGCATCGTAATTGTAACACATTATCTACATGACAGTATTCTTGTCGTAAATTATTAAGAAGTGGTATGGTCATTATTTATGACTTGTGACATGGAACTAATTAGGTTATGGTAATGATAGTTCAATTCATTCATTCAAATTTCAGCCTAAAAAACTTATGTACAAACTTTAATGTATAATTACACCAATATCATAAAAAAAAATCAAATATCCACCCAACATTTGAAAGGATAGGGGTTTTGTGGGGGGCAAGGGAGTTGGTCTACCCCCATTTCATAATATTGTACGTAATACCTTTTTAGGTTCAACAAAAATTATATTATTTTTGAAATACCAAAATGTTAGAAAATTAAAGTCCCTTCTTGCTAATTTTTTTAAAAAATAAATTTTTATTGAAGTTGAAATTTCATATATAGGATTCCCAAGCTATTTTTAAAAATTCCCTTTTGTTGCTAAACATCCCCTAACGAGCTCTATCAAGCATCTTCTATGGGCCTAATAGTGTAGCCCTATGGAGAATTGCATTACTCTGTTGCAAGGTTTTTAAAAAATTTCCTTTTCAAATTTTGTGTATGCAATAAATCTAAAAAATAAACCATGTTTTTCAATGCCTAGTGGTATGTTAATGGTCAGTGCCATATTTCCTACATGGGAGGATTTGGGATCAAAACATGTGTCGTGAAGCCAAATGTTTGTGTAAAACATTGGTGATGAATAACATGTGGATATTTTTTTTATTTAAATGAAGTTTTGTCAAAATTTCAATTTATTTTATATTATAATTTTATTATATTATTTGCATCAAAATCAAAATTTCAAAATTAAATAATTATTTGACAACAAGATGTTAAATTTGAAGAGGTACTACGATAGCCCCCAAATGACAGGCATCAACCTGACTATAAATAGGATACACATAATTGAAGGAAATGGCATGTATTAAATTAATTTATTCTTCTTTACTCAATGTAATGAGGTTTCCCAATGTGACTCTTCCTATGTTGGGCAAACCATCACCTACATTGATACAATGGTAACAATTAATAACCAATGTTTTAGTACATGCCCATTTTTCAATACTTGATTGAATTTATTATCAAGGATCCCATCCATTTTTTATAGCAGGCTAGTACAACTATGTGTAGAAATATTAATTGATAAGGTATGAATATAATATGAATATTTATATTTTGGGATGTATGTATAAACCATATTGATATTACAATTTTTTACATTCATATTGGGGATATATGAACATTAGCATGGTATTTGAACTTGACTCATATTAGTTTTGAAATGTCATTAGGTAATGAAAGACATGTCACAAAGCACACCATTGCCACAATCATTTGCCTTTAGTCATGCATGTATGTTGACATTCAAAGGAAACACGAATTTGCAAGCACAAGAAGCCACAATTTGATGCAATCATACAGATGTGTAGCATGTGTGCACAAACCCAATGTCCTCTTCATACTCCTATTTAATTCCACCGCCACATATAAACTTAAAGCCATGATTTCTTGCAATACCACAATTGTTGATTTAGATTAAACTTTTATAATATTAAAAACTTAATATCAAAGCTACAAACTTTACTTTCATATCCACCCCAATATGAATATCCCCTAAGTATAGGTCATGGAATTCATACTAATGTTGGGTAAATATTTGAGATTTTTACCAGTTCAATTAGGTTTGGTTTTTTGTATAGGGAAGTTATGGGCTTTAAGAAAATGATTAACAAATAAACATTTAATTACATGACTTTGAAATTTGAAATATGAAGATATGAATAAAGGGCAAAGGTTTCAATGCCTTGTGTAAATGATTGTAAATGAAGTTATGTGACAATTAAAACTTAGTTGAATATATATCTTGGTTTTCTTACAAATACTTTGATTGAAAATATTAGGTCAGTTCTTGTAAATCAAAAGCATAAGGAGCCCATGGTTTTAGATTTATTTTAAAATTAAAATTTTGATTTTCTAGTATTGTTAGGGGACATGTAGGTTGAGTAAAACTAAACAAGTAAATAATTTGACAACTAGTTCAGATTTGGACATGAGGAAGGAACTTATAAAATTTTGATGTTTTTTTGCAAATGGGGTTTTGGAAGGGAACGGGGTAGCATTTCCTTCCTTCCTTGCTTTTGTCATGTATCATTTTTATTTGCATGTTCGGGTTTTTTTATAGAACATTGATTTATGTGTGGTAAAATAGGGTAGAGGTTAGGTGGAAAAAAACTATAAGGAATTAAGGATTTTCATAACAAAATTTAGTTAATACCTACAAGTAGAAATCACAAGTAGAAAACTTGTTAGGAATGCTAGTAAAAGAATTGTTAGTAGATTTGAAAACCAATAATTTAAGCATCATTTTGATACATGTTTTGAGTGTGTTTGCTTTAAAATAAAAGTTGGTACTTACCAAGTATATTAAAGCGTTTTAGTGTTTCTAGTGTTTTGTGTATTGTGCATATTTTACTAAATAAACAACCGCTACTTATTACCTTTGTGAAAAACAAATTGTATGTGTACTTAAATTAGAGTATAAGTCTTGTTTTTGTTTGTCAAATGTCGTTCTTGGGTATGCCATATGCCTTTCATATGCCTTGATCCAAACAACAATAACCCCAACATTCACAACTCTACCAAATTTATTAAAAAAAACACATCCCAATTTTACAAAAACATAAACGTGGGCCAACATGCTAGCTTTACAAAAACACAAATAACTCATGATTGATCTAAACAAAACCAATAGACTCAACATTCATAACTTTGATTAGTATTACAAACATACAAATATCTCATGATTGTCATTAATGTTTAGTTTTATACAAGAACCAAAAGACCCAACTCATTTGAAGAAAATTCATTATGTGTCTAAACTTAAATTGATATCATACCTTTTTATTGATTAGTAAGGTAGATAAATCCTATAAAAGAAACTTCCAAGAGCTTTTCATGTTCCATTCCTTCATCAAATTCAACCTCAAGTTCATCTATCAAGTTGACTTCCGTTACATGTACATTTACCAAATCAACATGCTTCAAGTAGTCAATGTGTAAATGAGATCGATAGTTATTTTTTAAACCAAAATTAATTTGTAAAGATTTTCAATTTGAAGATGATGCATATGGAAGAAATGTGAGGATTCCAATGATGAAAAAAAAATCTTTTTAGTTTTGATTTGGGAGGTTGGAATGACCATAATGTGTCTTACCAACTTTGCAACAATAAAAAATTTGTGTGATTCTATCCACTATCAACTTAAAATACACAAGTGCAATCTACATCAACAAGATAATGGCAAAATCCATCAACCTTTCTTGACACAAGGTGTTTCATTGTGTATGGATTTGTTTCGATGGTGTGAAACAAATCCTTGAAATCTACCTATGAACCTATTACATGAAGATTTTCAATTATATTTGGCAATGGTGATTTGTAAAACTTCGTCAATAAAGGTAGTGATAACTACAAATCATAATTGTCAACCAAACTTGATGCATTTTCATGACCAACGTGTGATGTGATTAGAGATATATTCTTAAACCTAGTATTTAACATTAACACTAACTTTTGATGGCACTTTTGGCTATAAAATTCATCCAAAAATGAGATGAAAGATATAAACATTTGTGGTTTCACATGAATTTGTAACTCTTTTAACTTTGCAAAAGAAATTACATCCAAATCATCCAAACTCTAAATGACAATATGATGTGTAAGTTCATATTAAAGCTCACAACATGTGGAAATGATAAATTACAAGGTATTTCCAATCAACCATTGTTCGTGGCTTTTATTCATCACACACATAGTTATTATGGGTGTTAGTATTTTAACAACAACCTCACATATTGACAGGGTGCTTGGAAATGGTACACAACTTTGTAACACCAATATTTGTTGAAAATAACATAAAGCATCACTTGAATGAAAAGTCAAACATCGTGGAATAATAAAAATTGAATTGAAAATTTGTAATTAGAAACCCATAAAACATAAAACAATGTCAAATACTAAAAACGAAAATAAGTTGTATAACTATTTTCATGCATCTATAATTTTTTTTTGTAAAAAAGACAAAAACAGAACCAAATGTAAAAAACACATTTAATTCACCTAGTTTTCACCAACATGTTCAAATTTTTAAACCTTAACCCATAATCTATGATGTTTTGTCATAGCCACCAATATTAGACATGGTCACATGATGAATGAAGTTCATTCACATGGATTTCCATTCATGACTTTGTAGTTTATTCATAGTCCACTCGTAATTAACTTATAATTAATTTATAGTTAATTTGTGATTAATTTTTAATTCATTTAAATTTAATTTTTAGTTAATTTTTATTTCAATCCCAAGTTTTTATAATCCTTTTAAATTTTCGATTCATCCGTAAGTGCTTCTAATTCATTTTTAATTAACTTCTAATTTTCTCCTAAATTTTTCTAGTTCATTATTCATTAACTTTTAATTCATTTTTAGTCAAGTCGTAGTTAATTTGTGGTTCAATTGTAACTAGGAGACCTTTTGAGAAGCTTATTTAGTTGGTGGCTACATGGAAACCTCTTGCATAAAAACGTCTTAAAGCTACGTCCCAAGGGGATATAAATAAAGGTAAAACCCCCATTTCCTTTAATCTGTTCAACATTAATTTAAGGTATGATCTTGTTCCACAACCTTGATTTTATTTTTTTTGTGTTTACTTTTTCATGTTTTATCACAATAAATATTTGTTTGCATTTTTGTTACACATTTTCATGTTCTTGTTTTTAGCCTCTTATAGTTTTTAAAAAAATTTGTATATTTTGTGTTTGGATTTAAACTTCGTTTTGTTTTTTCATCGTTCATTTTCATAGTTTTCATGCCCGTGACATGCTTTGTCCCAAGCTTGCCTCCCTTTACTAAATTTTGTAGGCCATGTAATTTATTTTTGAATGTTGGCTTATGCAAACTTGATAGACAATATAACTAAATCCCTAAGCTATTTTTTTTTCCATACTAGCATATTAGTAGAATTTTGAAAGTCCATGTTCCAAGCAATTTTTATTGAAAGGTTTAGACATCCCCAAGCTATTTTAAGAAACAATATAATTCAAGGCAAATGCACATGTTTACAAATTGAACCCTTTGTCCTTTACATGTGCCACAACCCATATGTGTGTTGTGATCTTTTACAAACATGTTAGTAGTAACAAAAAAACTAGAGATGACATTTGGTGTAATGTGGGTCCTTTTACTAATTGGTTTTTGATGAAATGGAGATACAAGGCGACTAGTTGCATTCTTCACATTCTTTGCAAACAATGTTTTATGTTCAACCTATACATGTTTTTTCATGGTGATAATGTCATTTCCTTTGTGTTATGCAATCAAACCTTGGCAACACCCAATATGCACAAGGCTATGATTTCAAGGCCACAAATGTGACTGTGACATATTATGCATTTCATGACTTGGTTGACATTTACATCTATGGGTTCGTTTGTATTTATTTTGAAGGATGCTCATGTTGATGAATTATAATTGTGAGGCTTCCAAACAAGGCCTTGCTTCTTCAACTCTTCCATGTGCACTTCTATTTGGTATGCTTCATTAACAACATCATGAGTCTTAAAAGGCAATTCTCCAGTTGCATCAACCACTTGCAAGTTTTCAATGGTAAGACTATTCACACCACTTGCAAAGATTAGTGAAAGAGGATTGAGATTAAATGAACATCCCCCAAGTTCACCTAACTTGAAGAATTCATATTTTACTACCTTGCACTTTGTAATTGTTCACAAGCACTCAATCATATGCAAATAAAACTAGAAAGTGAGTTCATTCAAGGATTGTCACCTTTTGACAATGTTAATGTCCCCACAAAATACCAATCATAATAAGTGTTGATATGTGCAACCCCTTTCAATTCATTTATTGCAAGGTTATCATAAGGACATTGTATAAAGCTTCACACTTCAAGTTCCAACATGAAGTGCTTAAGGTGTTATTGTAAGGAGATATTACAAGCTACAAGCACTAATTGATGAAGCTTACAAAAAATAAAAATAAAAAAGTTCTCAAGATGTGAACAAATTGTTTGTCTCTTGCTTGCACAAGCGAATGTGCGTCTATAGCACAAAAACATGAAAATGTAAAAATTAGCTCTATTTTTCTCCCTAAAGTAGACACAAATGTATAAGCTATAAGCACAAACATAATTGCATTGCAAGCACATGCAATGACAAATGCAAACAAATGAAAAAAAGAAGCTTACCTTCTTTGCATTTTTGCAAAATTCATAGGTAGTCCAACACCCTACAAGCTTTCTCAACTCATACTCCTTCACATTCATGAACAAGACATCAACATCAACACTCCATATGTCTTGTTCAAAAGAACAATGGAGATGGCAAACATGAAAAAATATAAAACCCTTTGGCAAAAAAAAAATGCTCTTAATGCTTGAGGGTCAACTATCTCAAGCTTGAAGTGCAAAGTGTGCCTTAAACCTAAACCTAAAAATAAACCCTAAAAACCTAATTTGTTGGCATTCCTTGTGAGGTAGAAATGGAGGGTATTAGGTAAGGCTCTTCTGGCTCGGACTTTGGGTTCCTCTCTCTTTGTTCTTCCTTTGCTGGGTGCTTTGTTTAATGGAGCTTACCAGGGTATCATCAATTGTTAGTTTGGGGGTCCCTCCTCCCAAACCAAGCAGCTACAGAGAGATACCCATTGGCAAACCCAGTGTTGGCCGGTTATTGAGAAAATGGGCCACTTATCAGCCTGGTTATTAACCTGGGTATTGATAACCTACCAGGCCAGGTATGAAGTTTTTTGAAACCTGGGAGAGAACCTACCTGCCTGGTACATAGAATTCCGAGAACCGGCAAGAGCCTTATGAGTTTGGGTATTGAAATTTTCAACATTTAATAACTTACCCAGATGATTGAAATTTCATCCTGTTAGGTTATCAATACTAAAACTCTAAATGCATTTATGATAATAAAATAAAGAAAGAAAGAAAGAAAAAAAAACAAAAAAAAATTTTAAAAAAATAATTACAAACCTTGTAACATACCCTACCTAGGTAGTTCTCAAGGTGGGCATTTGAGAACCGACTTTTTGTTACCAATGGTAATAATCAAGTAAATTGATAACCTTGAGTATTACTTTGCAAGTGAAATTGATAACTGGAAAGTCTAGAAATTTTTATTTAAAAAGAAGAAGAAGAAGAAGATATTGATACCTCGTGTGGTCCTGAAAAAAAGAAAAAAACCTACCCAGTTTATTATTTTAAAAAAAAAACTGCAATTTTATTATTATTATTATTATTATTATTTTTTGTGGTTCAACTAATTCATATAGTCCAAGATAAAAATTGTGTTAATATTAATTAGGTACAAACACTTGAAACTAATAAATTATTTGCATAAAAAGTAAGGACATTTAAAATAATTATTTGCAAAAGAAATTAAAAAAAATAAAAAGGGAAAAAAGAGAGGAAAAAAAAAAAAAAGAGAAAAAAA
>Ga0209611_10010326_pt1 | contig 13790 bp, 10 predicted proteins | sample S1TSphgellanicum_3_FD_187693 | JGI IMG/M metagenome (GOLD analysis project Ga0209611, IMG submission 187693) | Host-associated microbial communities from peat moss isolated from Minnesota, USA - S1T2_Fc - Sphagnum magellanicum MG (SPAdes) (version 2) | ecosystem: Host-associated > Plants > Peat... | reverse complement strand
ATTTTGTGATTGCTTGCAGGCTGCACATCAGTTTGCCAAAGATGAGATGCTGCTGCAAGCACATCACTAGTATATATCATTAGCGAATAATTGCATTGCAGCCATCATCAGGATCCAGAGCTGCTAGAGACATGCGAGTGGTGGGTCTAGATCGCTGCACCTACTTCGGTCGAAGCAGCAGAGCTACCAAAGGTTGAGCCCAGATGAGACAACCAATTGCAAGTCCCAGCTCCGCATGAAGCGAATCATGAAGCGCATCAAAATTCCGCAATCCAATAGCTAGTCCTACTGTCGCTGCTGCCACTCCAACAACCTGCAGCAGGCAGCAGATGATCAACAACACGACATGCAATGCAACACACAGAACTAACACATTGATCATCATCTAGCTCATGTAATACGCAACTGCACATGACCTGCACGCGAGCTGCAGCTGATCACAAGTACTCGAAGAGAAAAATATCTAGCTAACAAATACATATACATTACCTCGAGGATTCTGTGAAGACGGAACCAGTGAGGAAAAGAAGCTTGAGTGTATTTGGAGACCAGGACACCAGCAGGGAAGAAAACACCAAAAGCTAACCACAACAACCACCCATGAGCTTTGTAGTATCCGATTGCAGGTGGAGGAGCCTCTGGATCACTGCCAGTACTACTACTGTCCAGTGAACCAGAAGCTAGAGCTGGAGCTGATGCTGCTGCAACTGCCGATGTTAATCCGGCTTGTGCTTGCACCTCATGAACTACTGCACCCAAGCACACTCCAACCCATACGAGAAATGCAAATGCACCACATGACCTTCTGATCTGCCTCAATCCATGATGCACGAAGCTTGCCATCTTTCTTGACAATCTGTAAATGGGTATCTGATTCAAAGCTGACAGAAGCTTTTTTTTTGGGGGGTGTACGTTCTGACTCACTCAATATTCTCGACCTGCAACACTCTCTGCCTCACACTCTTGTAGTACTGCAACAGATCCATCAAAATCCTTACAATTACAAAAATATTTGCAAGCTAGCTTTGCAAAGATTGTCCAGAACTGATCTGCAGCAACATGACAACAAGAGCATCAAGTACTTAACTCTTGCAGCTACATACATAGATGATAGAGAGCACAAGAAAATACTAGACTTGCAAATGATGATCTGCAATACAACAGAAGAAAAGGAATCACCAAATTTCTCTGCAAATAAACAAGAGATTAAACTTAATTAGCAATGTCTGGTTGATGATTCTTGGAAGATGCAATAATCTTTTCAGCTGCCCCCTACCAACAATTTCTAAAGTTATCTAGTTTTTGATTGATTCATTGCTTGATTTTGTTTGTTTGTTGTTTTGTTTTGTTTTTTTCTCAATAGTACAAAGAAGTACAGCTTGGTACAGTTCGTGTTTCGAGGTGAAATGGAGTTAAAAGCGCAGCCGAGTTCTTTTGCAACTGCAGTGCAAGCTCCTTAATGTTGCATTAAATTCGAAGTAGGTGAAAAGTTTGGAAAGAAGATTCATGAAGAAGAACAAGAAGACAATAACCCATTTGCCACAAGTGGTAGGTTAAAGCATCTCCACCGGTGCTCAATATGTCACTCTGGATAATAAAATTAAATGTCTAAGTTTAGCTTTTTCTTTTATTTGGCAACCCCACCAATAAAACTGTAACCGGAACTGCATATACATGGGGACTACTAATAGCAAACCACCTGGACCAATCATTATGATCGACCAATCAGAAATACTGAGCCGCAGTTAGGTCCAATTTATTACACTCTTTTTTGGAGGTGAACAACTGTGTTGCGCCTTTTACTAGCCACGGCAAGCTGTACAAAATTGGTGCAAAAAAACCAATTTCCTGAGCTAAACCGGCACATTTTGACTTTCTTGCAATGAATTATACTGTCTGGAGTCACATACTGAGTACCGGTGGAGATGCTCTAAGTGCATGACTTTGGTGTTTTATGTTTTAAATTTGTGAAATTTTTCATTATCATAGATTTTTAAGTAGGTGAAAAGTTTGAAGAAGATGATGATGCAGAAGGAGAAAACCATTTGCAACCATTTTTCGTTTTGTAAAAATTATTTGTCCTATTTTGTGTTGTTGTTCAAGTTGTGTTCATCCATGTGGTTTTAGCCAAATTTGGCTATATTCAAAACATCGAAATAGAAAATCTTAAGCACCTTTTCATATTGTAGGCAATCATGGTGATTTAAATTGATTTTTTTAATATATAAAAATTTTGTGATTTTATTTTATTTTTAAAATTTATGATAAAATATTCCTCTTTTGTAATATTATTGACGAAATATGAAAATTTGCCTCAAAATAATCTTTTTCTGCAACACTAGAATTACCTTTAAATTCACTTTTATCTTCGAGCCTAGCATCTAGCATTGGGCCTACCTTTGTCTTTCTCATGCTAAATTTTAAACTATTCATTCAAGTCACCCATCTAAAGGATTCACATTCAAACTCAACACAAAATGACAACCTTGTTTCTCCTTCAACTCTATTTCTTGCCACTTAAAACCACCTCTTTCAATTCACCAAAGACAAGACACAAACATAAGATTCACAAAAAAAAATTGCACATAGACATACAAAATTTATGAACTTGTTAGACAAAGATGGAGACACAAAACATAGATTTGTGTGTACACACATTTTAAGTTACAAACTTGGATACCCAAATCTCAAACAAAACAAAATTCAATGGGAATGAAAGTATAATTAATTAAACAATTTGTGATCCTTGTTAATATAAATGAAAAGTAGTCATAAAATAAATCTTGAGTTATTAAATTTAGAAATATTATTTATTTTAATGATCAATATGTATTATCGTCGTGTTTTTTAATTTTTTGCTAACAATATTGAAGAATCACATGCAATTTAATATGCATTAAAATAAAATTTTCAAAATTGCAAGTAATAATTGTTTTACTTTCCAAGTTATCCAAACTTACAAAGTAAGCTTCAACAAAGTAAGGAAATTATTTTGTTTTATTTTTTACATTTTTCGCCATTTGGAAAAATTTAGTTTCCAAGTAGAATATTATTTCAAAATAAAATAATTTTCCATATATTTTTAATTTTTTTCAAAAATCACCATGTTCCTAGACATTGTTCAAATAATAGCCTGATATAAAAGGATTTTAATAAATTTCTATTTTCATATTTGGACTACAACCAAACATGGTTAAATATTTTTGTGGATGATCACCAATGTGACAACATCACAAAACTAAAAAAAGAAACCACCACAAGTTCAAGTGATGAAATATTCAATTTTTTAATTTTCTTGGTTAAATGTACTTATGCATTCTCAACTTTCAATGTAGAAGTAATAATATATCAAATTTTGAATGTAAAATGTTTTTGAACACAATTTCACCTATTAATTTCAAAAATATTTGTTATTTACTTTTATCACATTAAAGTTTTTCAAATTTCATATACAACATCATACTATAAATCCAATATTGGCATGATGGTTAAATAATAATTGAAAGGGTTTTGATTTTACTTTCTTGAATTTACTTGTCAAAATATGATTACATGAAAGATAAAAACATAGGTCTAGAATAAGGAATGAAACCAAAGTAAAGGGTATAAAATAGTAATGTTTTTGTAGGAGGTTTGTATTGCTTAACTTTCATCATGTTTGTTATAATTGTGGCAAATGCTTTGTACCCCATTAGACTTGCTTTTCTTTTTAGAATTTTCTATGTGTTTCCATTGTGAAGAATAGGGTAGGTGGGCCTATTCTCATGACAAATAGTCCTAGAGAACAAAAGAAAAATAAAGTCAATGTATGTTCAATTTTGGTAAATAGAAAGAAAAATTTTAATCTAGGTTTCAAGTGAACGAATTATTTTTGGGTATGTTTTTTATTTTTGGGAAAAAATTGAAGTTTTATTATAGGGGGTCATGTTGATGTGGTTGGGCTTATTAGTTTCTATCACAAAGAGGACCTATAATTGTAGCATATGGAATCTAATTTTCAATATTCATTTTCTTTTTACTAAATTAATTTTATTATATCTCCACCTCCATTTACTTATTACTAAACTATGTTTTACTATATTTTGAACATCATGAAATATGTAGCTATTTGCTAAAACAATATTCACAAATGACTGAATATTGTTAACCATCAAAAATTGAAATGGTGCACCTCATGTTTGTATCTAATATTGTTTTTAGTTGTTTTCATCATTTTCCACATGTGTGCATACTTTCAATAGTTAATGTGTTAATATACTAATTTTATGTTGTGTCTTTTGCAACGGTGAATTTATTTCTAAATACCCAATATGGGTCCCTCTACTAGGACATGGATATAAGTTGGTAAACAAGAATAGGCCCACCCACCCTATTTTCCACAACAACAACAACATTGGTGGCAATACCTCACACACACAAGAAAATAAAAAGACAAAAACACCAAACATGGTGAAAATAAGAAGATATGAAAATAAGAAAACCAACCATGCATTTCACAAAATATCATTTCACATCAAACTCTAACAGTTACCAATTTCAAATGGGTTTTTAAATTGGACCCACCTTTTATTGTGATCCATCTACTATTTTGCCACTTACACCTTATTTTGATCAAATAAATGATGGGACCCTTTAATCCACTCACTTTACAAATAACTATAATGTGCGTAAATGTTTTTTTTGCATTTTAATTATCATAATGTAAAATTGTTGACAATCATCTGAACAAGATTTAATGTCAATTGGTGAAGATTTTGAAAATAATTATCAAAATTATAAAAAATAGAGGAACATTTGGTTTGAAATTGAAAAACATGTCCAATTCTCCCCCATAAATTGTTCTTTCAAATTATTTGAAAATATTTTTTAACAAAAATAAGTATTTGTGATTAAATATTCTTTTTTTTCTTTTAGAATTTTGTGAAAATTGTGAAGGCTACAGCCTTAAGGCTAAAACATTCCAAAAATAAGGGGCCTCCATTAAAAAATATATGAATATACATTTGTTTCAACCATCTTTTGGGTGGATACTAAATTGTTAACCATTGTTTATGGATTGGGGTTTGTGAGCTTTAAAACGTGTGTAAACAACACATTCAAATGTACTTGGGTAGACTTATACTTTAAAACATGGTTCATTTGAATGTGTTTGTGTGAACCTGGTTAGACCTAATCTTGAATATAACAAACTTTCAAATAAAATTTACAAGGGGGCATTTTCTTTTATAATTCATTATGTGAGTAAAAATATAAGGTTTCATATATTGGTTGTTAGGTAAAAATTATAATTCAAATATAATTAATATAAGACATTAATAATAGGTATTAGAAAAAAAAGTGCAAAAGAGCTTGTTGTCACTATAATACATTATTGGGTGTAACAACCGGTTATTTAATAAAAAAATTTAGTGAAAATGAATGGAATTTTCAAACCCTTTAAGGCCCATTCAAATGTAGTGTTAACAATGTATGGTTTTATGACCTTTAATAGTAGGGTATGGTGGTAATAGTGACACATGGCAAGACTTACCATTAAATTACCATCACATTTTAGGTGATCATTCACCCATGAGTTGGATGAAACATACCATGTTTTTAACATCATTTCATTAAATTGTCATTAAGTTCACATTATTGATATTACTAATAAGCATATTTTGTATAGTTCTAAATTTTCTATCTCTAGGAACCCTCTTTCATTGCTATATTTCTTATTCATTTATATCTTTTGCATTTATTTTCACAATTGTTGAACTTGAATTTTGTTGAACTTTAGTTTGTTCCTTTTGTCTTTGTTGTTAGCCTTCTTCCACAATGAATAACAATTTCATTAGGAGGTTCTAAAAGCTCAAAGTTATGTTTTCAATTACATTTCATTATATTTTTGTTTATAAAGAAATATTCAATTATATGTACAATTCAAAATTTAATTGAAATTTGTGGATTTGCATATAATTCAACTTTTGAAACTAAATTGAAGAATACCAAAGACTACATGTTCCTCACTTTCTTGTGAATTGTCATTGTGATCAAAGATTGAAATGGTTCTTCTAAACCATTCCATCATGACCATGAATGTGTACTTCCATATAGCTAATTAAAATTGTTGATAGGAATTCATGTTAAACAATTGAATGATTCAACAATTTTTAGAATGATGCAATGAATTGTATTTGTGTCATGAATTTTGAGTCGATGTGCCAAAGCAAGATGTGCATGAATGCACAAAGAATGGGACAAGGTGAGTGACACACCTTTTGAAAACAAGTCCATGGCAAGACTACTTGGTGATCAAGGTGCATTGAGTTGACAATGAGGTTTGGTTTATGGGGAAGCAAGGTGCTTCATTATAAGGTAGTGAAAATGCATTGGTGCCAACAAGGTTGGGATGACAAGGCATCACATGAGGCAAGGTGCTTCATGCCTTGGTGTCGTGCAAGGAGCAAGGTATTCAAGGGGACTTTTTGTGGGATGCAAGTCACTTGAACAACTCATATGGGGCGAAACACTTAGATTGGGAACTATTGTGGTTGGATTGTAGGATATGGCCATGGGGGTGGGGTAGGCAAGATCTTAGACTATTTGACAATTTGCATTGAAACTAAGTCCAAGGCTCGAGTAGTGAATTTAGGTTTAAGCTAAGCCTCAAGTCTCATGTGAGTCCTACTTGAAGCATGGAGCTAATGTGCATGCATGGGCATGTGTGTGTAGTTAATTCAGAGAGTGTTTGGGAGTTGGTGAATGTGAAAAACACTTGAGGGGTTACCAAACATGACAATAAGGGTGGGAGAAAACAAGGGAATGGGGAACCCAGAATAGGGATCAAATATGGAACATGAAATGTTAAAGTAATAAACACACACACACTTGCACAATTGATTTTTTTGGCAATTTTAACTAGTGATATTTTTGTTGAAATTTACAATTTCATTTGGATTAATGTTAATTACCATGAAACTTAACATTGAGTTACCACCAAGTCTTAACACTAAGGATTCCACATCATTTTTTCTTAATAACATTTTATATATGGCTACAACATTTTTTCTTCATCCTTTTATCATTAACTTAACATCAATATACCACTAGGTTTGAATAGGCCTTTAGTATAAGCCCTTGTGCCACTACAACCAAAACATTTTGAGTGATTGAATTTTTTAAGTAAACACCTTATTTATTTCCTTTTGAAATATTATGAATAATCAATCTTTTTTTTTACTCCTTTGATGAAGTCTTAAAATTTATTGTTTTGACCCACAAGTCAATTATTTAAAGTAACAACAACTAAAACCAACCTAGCTTGGTTTTCATTCTACCTTGTTGCCTTTTAACAGGTTTGTGTTTTCTAACGATTAGAGAGTTATTAAATAGTTCAATGGAAAGGGTTGAATTAAATTTTGTATCTTTGGGTTACTCATAATATAACAAGCCAACAATGCCAAGGACATGAGTCCTTATAAGTAATGGATTAAGCAATCAAATTGATGGGGCAAAAGAATATTAGTTATTTACAAAATTGACAAAACTTTATGACCCAAAAAAATGTTGCATTGTATCTTTATATATAACACGTTGCATTAAAAAAATTCCCATAAAAATGTAATTTTCAAATATGTTTCCATATCCCTTTTTTGCCATCCCCTTTTCAACCATAAACACATGTATAATGTAACCCATTAAATTATTTATTTTTCAGTTTTATCAACTAGAGTTTGTGACATGAACTAAGGTTTTTCATGTTATTGATTTACATTATACAAACATGTAAGGAACTTCCAAGTTACATTCTTTTGATTATTTTCTACCAAATTTCAAATTTTTTGTTTATTTTGGTTTTGCAGCTTATTGTGTGGTATCCTAGTATTCATTTATGTTTCAAGGCCTTTTGTGTTTTGAAGTGTCCTTGTTTTCATGTCTATGATCATTATATTTGTCATTGATTGATTCAAAAGACAAATGTAAAATCCTACTACATTGTTGAATGTGGAATTATATACACCCATGTGATGTAATGGATTTTATTATCATAATTATACATTTTGACTTAGTTCCTTAAACAAGGTTGAACATAATGTTTTCTAACTTTATCCTACTAATCAATTGTATTTGACTTTTAAGGATCCTAAAGTAATTATGTTTGATTATTAATTTATATTATAAAAATATTGGTGAATTATTTTTCATTGTTAAAAATGATGCAACAAATCTTTATTTAAGAAAAATGAAAAGAAAGATATTAATGTTTAATCTATTTGATAATTTGTAAAAAAAAATTGATCCCTTACAAATTGTTTTCAATGATTTTAATTATAATTCAAATGATAAAATGATTTTAGTAAAGTTTCTTCATGTATTTGTGTACACCATGTAAGGATTGTTTTTTGGATTTATCCAAAGGCTATGGCTTCAAGTCATTTATAACATTACAACATTATCTTGTGCACCCTAGAAACAAATCAAGTTCCAAGCTTAACTACTTCAATCCCTTCCTGTAGTAACCTACATGGATATGAAAAGGGCACATTAACTTTACCTTCATCATTATTTTTACTTTTACAACAATTTTTGTATTACCTTTCCAAACCTCTACCTTCTCCTTAACATAATATTTTTTTTACATATTCTTTGAAAACTTCCATTTTGAAGCGAAGTTAAATGATCATACAATTAAAATTTTAAAAATTAATATAACTATTGGAGTATGTTCCATGAATTTTGAGAATTATTATGAAATTACGAAACCTCCACCTTCTTTACCATTGTTCTTACCTTACTATCACATATATTTAGAAAACTTCCTTTTCAAAATGAAGTGAAATACAACCTTTCATAATTAAGAAAATTAGAATGATCACAAAAGAAATTTTTTAAAAGATTAATATAACTTTGCCTTTCCCTTTTTATTTTACCTTTAAATGTTTATGGATGGTTTAAAAAACGATAAAAATTAATTCACATTTTTCATATTTTATTAGCACATAAAAAATGATAATGTCTTCACCTTTATACAATTATTTTTCTATAAAGATTTTAGTAATACTACTATCTAATAATATATTTTTTGAATTGACACAATATAACCTAGAATAATATATATATTTTCCCTTGACCCCATGGTTTTAATGTCATTAAAAAGGCTGAAAAATATGTGCAATTTGTAAAATTCCTTAACCATTTCAAATGTTTTATAAAATTTCAATTTCATAAATGTTAATGATCAAACAATTTTAACAAATTTTTTGTTGAATGTTTGGTAATAATTTACCATGATATGTATGACAAGATTAAACTATCATACTAAAAACTTTTTTATCCTAATAAATTTGTCAATTTAAATGATAATATTTTCTTTGGACAAAATGTGTTTAACCACCATGCTTTAAATATCCCCAATGGTGGTTATATTAGAGCATAAGATAAACCTATATGCATATAGGTATTGGAAAGCAAACTCCACTTGTGCAAGATCGGTTGTTTCATTGATGTATGCTTAAGATTGTCAATGAGAAGCCGAATATTAGCTACCAAATAATTTGACAAAAATCTTGTTGATTTAGTATGGAAAGTTGTTATTGCATCACAAAACATCAAGTGCACTACCTTACTTTAAGGTTAGTTTTGTCATCAAATAATCCTCAAAATAGTGAAATGAAATTTTGTGAAGATATGAAGTTGACATGTTGAAAATCATACTAATTATCCCAACTACACTTTGCATAATTTTATTAGTCATATCACAATATTATAGTAGAAGATGGAAAAATATATAATATCAAAATTAAAAAATGAATTCATTTTTTGAATTTTTTTTTTATTCTTTTTATCAATGTGAGAAATGACCTAAGCTATGGTAATGTATATAAACATGTTTTAAGATGTGGTGGTTGTTCATCGGTTTCATAAATAAATATTTTATTGGGGTCATATTTAAGTTTATGAAGGATTAGGTTCCATTTTTTATAACTTTATCATTGGTATGATAAAACTTCATTTTGAATATGTCTTTTACCATGATGAAATTATAGGGTATAAATAAAATTGATAATACAATATGGATACAAAATCAACAATGCTCCAAACATATCAAGTTGAAAATTTGTAGACTTATTGAGGGCACTTATAAACTACATAATAAAGGGGCATGTAGCTTAGAGGATTAGAGCACGTGGCTACAAACCACGATGTCAAAGGTTCGAATCCCTCCTCGCCCACAACTCGCCTCAAAGGTTCTTTCTGGGGCTATAAAACAAGATATTCTCCTAGCTAGCATAAGATCTATTACATCTACACCAAGATCTTGACGCATGTAATTCCTATTTATTATCAATGATTTAAAAAAATTAAATTGACACTTTTACTAGCTAATAGATAATAACATGTTGGTAGGCAAATGGAAACCTTCATCCCAATTGAGAATTGTGGCTTTGACAATGCCATTAAAACAAATAATTATGCATTTGTTGATCTTAAGGTACATATGCAAAGTATGTTATTTTCACATTAATTGTTCACCCACAATATCTCAATCAACTTGTGAGTCAAAATAAAATGTGGGGGGTTTCACATGGAAAATTAAGGTGTTGCACCCACCCAATATTCCCAAGATTTTTTTGTGATAGGGTAGAATTGCCCATCACCACTCAGTACCCTATCATCAAACATTTATTCAGATCTTTGTCATTTTGCTTCATTTTGAGTGATTCAAAATGATATGGGATTACTACTTCAAGCTAAACATCGTCTTTCAAGTGCAAAGGAAAAGAAGTAATGAAAAAATAGCAATAAGAAAAATAAGCTTTCCAACTTACAAAATGTATTTTTTCTTTTTGGAACCTTCTTACTTTCAAAGGTTATAGCTTTCTTATTTCTTGTTCATTTTAAATGACTTAAAGTTCTATAGGAGCACCACCTTGAGTTCTACAAATCATTATAAATTTTAATAGCAAGAGAGTAACATACAAGGAATCTTTTGGATGTTCAAGGATTGGCTTTGTAGCATTCAGTAGTTTGTTTTTTTGAGTTCTTGAACCCCTCTATTTTGAGGGGTCATAAGTTTCTCAATTCTAATCAATCTTTTACGATTTCTAGTGTATGAGATGCGCCAATAGGAGGGGTTCAAGTTTTGTCTTGACACCAGAAACAATGAAACCCTCCCCTTGGATCTGACCTGCCGTGAGCACTTAAGTGTTCGCTCACCGGCCGTTCTTTGTGAGATCAAGTTGAAAAATGTGGAGAAAGAGCTCCTGGACACAAATTCAGCAAGTGGGTAGTATCCAGTCGAGGAATTTCGGTTAAGGAACGATGTGGGGATGTTCAGGAGATGCTAGTTATGGGTGTTGTCTTCTGTTGTGCAAAAATGGGAGGCTGAAACTTTAGATCCTTAAGGTGGGAGGAATGACTCTTGATGAGTTTGCAATGCTGAAGGGTGGAGGATGGAACTCACAAGCCACTGGGGAGAATTCTTGGGGCACACCAGTGGAGCAGGTCTCTGTCTAACAGTGCAGACGTGTTGAAAGGACCTGTGGTTCCCAGGGGAATACTTACAGTGGCTGAGTTGAAGGAATTGGCAAGGCTCGACAAGATTGACACAGTAGTGGTGGGCATCACAGATTGCTATGGCCGTCTTCTGGGCAAGAGGTACATGTCTCTCTCCCATGCCCAGATTCCAAGAACTCTCATCTACTTACTACCTCTTGGTCTTGTTGAGCTAGATTCATGAGATGGCATAGCAAGGGTACAATTCTGGATGTGGCAGCACTCTCTAGAAAGATGGGGCATTGTGAGTCTGCATGCACGGGTCATCATTGGAAGGAATATGGCATTCCAGATCAGCTGCACAATTTTTGTGGCAGTTTCTTCACCCTGCATTCAACTGTCCAAAAGAATGGCACTAGGCCTCTGTTGTCAGGTCACTGTGTGTTTCTGAAGGCCCAGTGATAGATGGGCCAGTGTTAGGGTCTCTTTCCATTAGGCTGCTGTGATCACAGTTACACACAGTGTGCTGTGATCACAGCAGCCTAATGGAAAACCACTGACATAGTAGCATCTTGTTTCTTGCTGCAGGGACAGTTGGTTTCCATTGGAGAGTTACAAGTGTGGTGAAAATATGTAATTAATCATGTTAAAAATTCTGGGAACACATGTTCTCATGAAAATAGGACAGATGTCACTGTATGGTGAGGCACAGTTTGACTCACAACTCCTGCAATTGGTCAATGCTTGACTGGTAGAGCTGTGAGATGACTTTGAGCACAACTAGTTTAAAAAACATATTGGAAATCTGCTGTCATCACAGCCACCCCATGGAAAGATGTCCTTAGTATGAAAGCTGCAATATAAATTGCACCTTGACTCAACATGCCCTTATTGTCGTAACTTTTGGACATAGGTATACAGCAGATTTCTTTCTGGAGAGTGCGGTGGATGATGGTACACATGCGTGTTCCTACTTATTGGCCACTGATATGAACATGGAACCAGTTCCGGGCTACAAGTATGCTAATTGGGAAGCAGGCTATGGTGATATTCACTTGGTTCCTGATCTTAAGACTCTTCGAGTTGCAAGCTGGTGGGTGGGTTGACATCCTTCTGCATTATTGACAAAATCAATCTCTTTTTCTTTTGTGTTGTACTTGCATGATTCTTGGCATGCATTCTGTGTGTAGTGTAGAATCTTGTGGGATAGTTGTGTACAATTGTGTTAACAGTATTTAATACTCTATCTCTACTAATAAACTACTGTTCATATGGTTGCCCCTTTTTCACTCAGAATTGAGAATCACATTTGCAGGTTAGAAAAGACAGCCCTGGTGTTGTGTGATGTGATGGAAGATGGAAGTCATGAGTTGGCACCACATGCACCACGCTCCATTCTCAGCAAGCAATTACAAGCAGCAAAGGAAGTTGGTGCTTTTGTGCCCATGGCTGCTTCTGAGCTTGAATATTTCCTCTACCAAGAGACGTACGAAGAATCCAAGGTATTAGGTCAAACCAAACACTGCTAAACTCCAGCCCCACCCTTCCAAGGTGAGGATGAATTTTGGTTGTACAGTCAGGTTCAGTCCTTTGACTTTTTTGACTCTCTCTCTATCTGCATTTGATGTAGTCTCAATACCACCTCTATGTGCTTGTATGATGAAGTGCTTCAAGGCTGAGACAGGCAAAAATGTTATCTGTAATCTGCAGGATAAAGGCTATGCAGATTTGAAACCAGCAGGTTGGGTTCGAGAAGACTATCACATACTACAAGGCACTCGTGGAGAGTACTTTCATGGTATGGTAATACTCTTCTTCTTGCTGCAATGATCTTTGGATTTGTGGGTCCATGAGTAGATCAGCAAATCAGTCCACATCAGCTGGCGTTGTGTGCTTTTTCACTGCTTTTACCGATGAGTTACTCTGCAACTGTGATTTGTTATTAGGCCCAGCACGTCGGCATTTGGAAGCATCTGGTGTCCCAGTGGAAAACAGGTATTTTCCAATGCAAACTCATTACATATTTTACATGCTTGCTTGGATGTTCTTACACAGTTTTTCAGGTGAATTCTCCCTTGTGTTATCCCTAATGGGACTGATTGTAAATGTATACACATGTTTAAGATTGGGGTTAATCTTGATTCTTACAGCAAGGGAGAATTTGGGCTTGGACAACATGAACTCAATGTGAAGTATGCAGAAATTCTGGAAATGGCAGACCGACATGTTGTTTACAAACAGGTGTGTATCATCTGCTTTCACTTTTGATATCTTGAGAAGGTCATGACCACATGCCTTATTTCCGTAATTTTGCT
>Ga0209611_10010325_pt1 | contig 13791 bp, 12 predicted proteins | sample S1TSphgellanicum_3_FD_187693 | JGI IMG/M metagenome (GOLD analysis project Ga0209611, IMG submission 187693) | Host-associated microbial communities from peat moss isolated from Minnesota, USA - S1T2_Fc - Sphagnum magellanicum MG (SPAdes) (version 2) | ecosystem: Host-associated > Plants > Peat... | reverse complement strand
TCTTCTTGCATCAAGTCCTCCCTTGGAGATCCCGCAATCACATTCCAACAAATTCTTTGATCCTTTTATTGCTCTTGCTATGCACAAACTTGATTGCAATGAGTTATTACAAACTCATTTCCATGCATACCTAGTCACCTTCCCATAGGTGGGAAGCCTTCCCTTTGCTTTTGAAACTCCTTGTGCACTAATGAAAATTAGTTGGTTTAACAATTTGGTGTCCCCCTTGTTTCAATAAGAGTATAAAACTAGACCATCAAATATTATATCAAAAAACTTATATATTTTATAATATATTTTGTGAAAATAAAACTCTAAATTTTTTCCCTTCATTTGGTTCAATTTTCTTAACACAAAGGGTACCAACAAGAAACATTATGGCCATATGATATTAGCATTAATACTCACAATAATGTGGTCCACACTAAGTTGTTTTTAATGGTATAGTAATCATTTAATACCCAAAATGAGCTCCATGTTGAAAATTGGTATGGTTGGAGTCAATGTCCCATTTTATTTTGGCCTATGTACATCCCTCTTGTTCCTCTCTTTCTTCATCTTCTCCTCTCTTTCTCTCTCCATCTTTTCTTTTGTTTTTTTTCTTGAAGTTCTCCAATGCTTCAAACTTTCCACTATTTTTCATGTTATTTTTTTTTTGGGTAGAATTTCATTATGGATTATTCAATTTTTTATATTAAAATAATTATTTTGGAACACCCCAAAAATCCAATGATAAATTCAAAAGGGTCCAAAAAGAAATAACACAGTTATAACTATTCTTCTGATAAATTGAAAGGTAATAAAAGACAACCAAAATATATAGTAGCTTACTACATTTTGGGGTACTTTACTATAGAATCCACAAAAATGTAGAGAGCCTCTTTTTATAACAATATTATATGTTGCATATAATAAAATTTTCTCTTATTTTCTCTAATCCATAACACAACAATTTTAGGTTAAAAGGTTATTTTTAAATATCCCTAAGCTCCATGTCCCCACCCCATCACCGTTGCCATCAAAGAAGAAAAAAAAGTTCCTTTCTTTCCTCTTCTTTGTTTTATTTGAAATTTTTTTGGGGTGTTTTTTGTTGCAAAAAAAGAAAAAAGTTTTTCTTGTTGTTTTTGTCACAAAAGAAGAACAATTTTTTTCTTCTTTTGTTACTACGAAGAGAACTTGAAGCTCTCCTCCTTCCCCCCTCTTTTGGATTTTTTTTTGTTATTGTTGCCAAAGGAGCTTCAAGCTCCCTTTCTCTTTTTAATTACCATTGTTTGCTACCAAAAGACCTTGAAACTATTTTTTTTTAAAAATGCAACATTGTCAAGGGAGGTAGGTTTTGTGGTAATGACTCACATTCTTCTTCTAAATGAAGAATAATCTTTTCATGAATAGAAAAGCCTTGCCCAAAAGACATGATGGAAGATGTTACATAATTCATGAGGGGTTGAGGTGGATTTGCACTTGGTGTGATACATTGCATCAACTTTTATGTAATTAAGTGGTTACTTTGTCAACATCTAAATAAAACATATGATCTTTGCATGAAGGTGGATAGATCTAGACATCATTCTACTCATTTTGGGGGCTCAAGGTCATTAAATGCTCATATCTTGAGTAACCCCCAAGTAAATAAAATGCACAATGAGAAAAAAAGGATTGTTTGAATGGAAAAGAAAGTTAAAATTGAGTTGGATGAACTTCAAGTTGAAACACAACATTTACATGATGTTCAATGATGCTTATTGGTATAATTAAATTGTGACAATTGTTAAAAATCATCAACATTCCTCCATGGGATGTGAGATGAACATCCTACATAATGCATTTTCATGAATTGAGAAGGACGACAACCTTGTTAAAGCAATTTGGACAAGCAAGGTTGCTTAAATGGGACATCCAAAATTAAAGGTTGAAATTCATCAAGGGCAAGTAAGAAAAGGATATGCAAACAATATGTAAGTACTGAATTAGAAATGATTCATGGCCATTAAATGTTAAGAACAAAACAAGATACAACTTGAAAAAAAATATGAACTTGATGAATAAGGAATTCAACAACGAATAAAAACCAAATGACTTAATTGTTTGAACAAGGCATGATGCAAGCTAAACATGAAATAGGCTAAGAATAAAAAATCATAACTTACATTGATAATCTTAAAGAGTGGTGCCCTCAAGACTTTATTTATCTTCTCCAATGAAACTCTTTAAAAAAAAATGCCTATTAAACTTTTTATAAACCCTAAACCCTAAACTTCCACCAACTATGTGTACTAAAAGCTTCTATCCATCACACTTTCTATGAACTTTTGTCAACTATGTTTTTTAAAAGATTCTGTTAGTTACATATTTTAAAGACTTTTATGAATCATTCTTTTAAAAGATTATTTTAACTAAGTATTCTAAAAGCTTTATTATCTATTTTTAAATAAATTTTTACTAATTAAGTCTTTTAAAAATTCATTTAATGCTTCTAAAAAAATTTATGCATATTCCTTAAATCCTTTTTTAAACTTTAAATTTCTTAGACATATTCTTTTAAAATCCTTTAATTTCTCCCCTTCATGTTTAATGTTCACAACATTAAATTTGTAAACATTTAATTTGTTAATTTTTAACATTATTTTCATTTGAACTACGTCATGGCATTATTATTATTTTTGTGGTGGATGTGATTTGATTCACACTTCAATAGCACCAATTTTTCACCTATTACCATACAACAAAGGCCACAACAATTATAACAACTTATCAAAGGAACATGGGCATCTTTGATGATTCATCGTGAAGGTGCACCTTACAACATGGTGTTAGACCATTATAAACCTAACTTATGGTGAATTTTTTTTCATCTCACCACCAATTTTGTAACTTTCCACCTAGTTCATTTTCCAATTCCAATTTGTGGGCCTTGATCACCCTATGCCATCTACATGTACTTAACATGCCCAATTTCACACAATACCCTATCCACCATGAATGGTTTACATTAACCATAAAACCAAATGAGAATTACTTTCATCTACAAGAATAAAAATCTATATGTGGCTACAATAGAATGACTAATACCTTCATCATTGAAGGTTTAGCCCATCATTATTAGCATGATACATGGCAAGATTTGAATATACGAATCTTGCAAAAATTTATTCCTCCATCAACACATGTTTACTTCAATCACATATGGTCCACCAAATGCAATACTTTCATTCATTCACCCAAAATCATTGATACATTTTTGTTCTTCACCCAAAATGCAAGAATTGTAAAAACTTAATTTTTTTTTGTTTGAATTCCATAGTAGGTGCCCCATGTAATCATGGTTTCATATGAACGTATTTCAAAACTTGGCCCACCATCATTTAAATCCCCATAATCTCATGTTTGGTCCATTATATGTAATTTATGCATGAATGTTGTTTCATGTATGTTCATAAAGGAAGGTTTCATCAAATGAAGTTTGGGGTGGGGGAGGGCAACAACACAATGCATATGCAATATTTTCATTTATCATTAGCAACATCACAACCTTCATGGGTAGGTAGCATTACAACAAAAGGTGTCCATGTACGCCAAGTGATTTCACTAAATTATGAGTGAATTCACTAGTTAATGAACATGACCTAGTGGGGAAGCAATGAATTCACTTGTTTAGTGAACTAGGACTAATGAATTGCATCCACATTTTGTAGTAATGTAGGTAAGTAAGGGGGGCTCACGCAAAAATTGACTTCATGTATATTTTAATATCCTCATTGATTGTTGACAACAATATGACCCTTGGTGGGTTTTTTAAGTAGGTCAGTTAGTCAATAAGTAAGGAGGAGTAGGTCAATAACATAAAAAGTAAGCTAGGGTGGTGGCATGTTAGTTTATAGGCAAGGGCAAGGAGATGGTAGTTAGGTGGGTGTGGTTGGATTTGGAAAAAAAATACAAAAGAAAGTTTTTTAAAAAGGGTAAGGTTAAGTTAAAAAAAGAAAAAAAAATCAAATCATGCTAGCTTGTGTGGTTGGCACATGGTAGGAACCAACAAAAAATCAATGGTCATCCAATCACATACATCCCCTATTACAATCATGGGGTGCTATTCATTTTGGCCATGTTCCCCAAGGTTTGTGCTAATCAATTAATGCATTAAAAGTTAGAAAAGGGTTTCATTAGTTGGTGGCCTCTTTAAATTCTACTTGTAGCATTGGAAAATTTATGTTTTCATCCATGTGATATTTCTATGACCTAAAAGGAAAATGAAAAAAAAACAGTATCATGAATTGATTTAATCAAACACATCATTGGAAGGACTGATCATTAACCATCACAAGGAGCACATTCTTCTCCAAATAAACATTGTTTGTTTGTTTTGCATTATGTTAGTAGGTGCCAACGTTAATGAATGCTAAAGAAATGTGGGCACCTAGTTTCTTGTTTTGTGTGGTGTGTTTATCAACAAAGTTGTTTAGTCTTCATGTTGAATTAGATTGCTTGGATGATGATTGGCTTTGAAGATTTTTTTTGGTGGGAAAGGTTTCGAAGTGCTAGATTTAAGGAGCATAAGGATGTTTGTTGTGAGGGGTGCAAGAACAATCAAACAAACTAAACATTTTAGACTAAAAAAGGTGTATTGTTTTCTAGAGTTTTTGTTTTTTTTTTGTAAGCACTTGTGAGATGAATGTTCAAGGTGATCAACTTTGATCTTTGACTTTTCATTATGTTGGAAATTTATTGTTTTGTGAATAATATGTTTAAGACATGGGCTGATTTGGTGAATGTGATGAAAAACATAAGGGATTTGTGGAGTTGGTTTGTCATTTGCATTTGTAGTTTAATAATGATTGTGCTTGAATTCAGATTTTCAACCAAGAAAATTGAGCGGTTTGCATTGGAAAGGGAAGTGAGTACCCTTACATGATCTCAAAGTTGGGAATTTCTATTGAACTTTTACAATAAGATGAAATAATTATGGCTATCATGGCTAGGAAAATGTGGGTTTGAGTGGTAATTCTTATCTTGTAAGAACTTTTGGGTTGTTAGCCTAGGTATTGAAGTGGGATTTTGGTTGGAGATGAACTTAGGGGAATTATGATGCCATGATAAAGATTGAAGTAACTCTTGATAATAAGTTTGAAGTGTTTTCATTCACCAAAGCTTTTAGGATTAAGTACAAAGTTGGTCAATAGGATTGGGTGCAAAATTAGTTAGTACTAGACAATGTAGTGTGGAGAAGATGCATTGTCAATTATGTTATGATTGGGTGCAAAATTAGTTTGTACTAGGCAATGTAGTGTGGAGAGGATGCATTGCCAATTATGTTATGATTCGGTGCAAAATTAGTTAGTACTAGGCAATGCAGTGTGGAGAGGATGCATTGCCAATTATGTTACGATTGGGTGCAAAATTAGTTAATACTAGGCAATGTAGTGTGGAGAGGATGCACTGCCAATTATGTTACGATTGGGTGCAAAATTAGTTAGTACTAGGCAATGTAGTGTGGAGAGGATGCACTGCCAATTATGTTATGATTGGGTGCAAAATTAGTTAATACTAAACAATGTAGTGTAAAGAGGATGCACTACCAATTATGTTACTCATCCAATTGTCGATAAAATTTATGATGTTTGAAAGGTCTTGCATGTTTCATTAGGTGCCATTACGATTGCGATTCATACATCTCTCCTTTTTTGGCTACATTTATTCCATGTGACCATTTTTTAATGGGGAAATTTGTTTTCCAAGAACAACTCTCAAAAGCTAAGTGTGAACAAAGCAATAAATGTGCCATTGTCTCTCTCCAAACACAACAAGAAGGCACAAACTTTAATATCTTCCCCTTTAATTTATCTGTTTAATGCATGTGTCATTTCACAAGCTAGCTTAATTTTACTTTTAAATTTTTATTTTTATTTCTTTTTGGTCATATTTCATGGTAATGTTTTTTTTTTTCCCCCGATTTTGTGATGTTGCTCAAGTGGTGATCATCCAAAATACATTTAGCCAAATCTATCAATATTCAAAAAAGTAAAAATTCTTAAACATCTTTTTATATTGTACACAATTGTGACAAAATTTGGTGATTGTAAAAATAAAATTTTGCTAGTTGCCAATTTTTTAAAACAAGTTGTGACCTTTGATAAAATACTCTTTTTTCAAAATGTTTTTCGCAAAATGAAAAATATTTGTCACCAAAAGAAATCCTTGGTTCATGGCCTTTTATTAAGTTATTATGTTTTATGGTTGGACTTAAGGTTTAGATTTGCTTGTGTTATAATTTGTCCTAGTTCTTGCGCACTTTCCAAATTCCTTAGTCCTAATAGTTTTCATGCTTGTAACAACACCAATTGAAGAAGACATATGCATTGGTTATGTGTGCCATACAAAGCTACTATCAATGATTAGATGTCTACATGCATAGTTGCATTGTTGACAAACATGTGAAATGCGGAATTGTAGAGAATTCTTGGAGAGCGTTCTCAACAATATTCAAACACACATTGTTGATTGAGTACTTTCACTACAAATTGAGATGTGCAATAGTAGATATGAAGACCCCATACTAGCTACAAAACGTGGAATTGTGAGATATTGTTTTGAGGAGAAGCAGCCACAGATCTCCACAACTAGTATCACAAGTAATTTTCCAACAACCTTGATCAATCTGATCCTCCTTATGCCACTGACAAATCTTGTAAAATGAGATACAAGATATTATCAGAAACACTATCACTAGGGTTTAGATATGTCTAAACAAACAACGGCACACTCACTTGCCAACTCATACAGATTCCCCTCTCACTTTCCATCAAAAGAACCCAATACTGAAGTCCTTGAATATATATGCATATCACAAAATGAAACAATCAATCCAATGCAAGATGGCAAAAAAATGATCAAATGTCAGCTTGTTAGGAGCAATGACATTGCCTGATGAAACCAAAAGACATGAAAATGTGCTTGTACAGTTTACTTGGGACAGACTTCCATGATTGCAGTTGAGGGAGAAAAAAATTCAGACCTCCAGGCATCAAGGCAGTAGGTACCTCAACCACATTGCATCATCACTTGACAAAGTGCTCAAATAAATCGATGATGTCCCTTTTGCTTCTGCTTCTTATGATGCCTTTCTGATCTGTTGCAATATACACACTACTGTCCCATGTCTTTGAACACCCTCTGGGAATGGGGAACATCAATGGATTCATCCCCAGAATATTGTAATGCAACACCAAACATGATAATTAGCATCCAATGCCACAACCACAAAATGATTGAAAGATACAGAACAAACCTGTATAGATAGCAAAAGCTGGAAACAATGAAGGCAGGTTGTCAGACTGAAGATTGGGAAAAAATTGCAGGGGACCCAATAATGATGCCTCTCATGTATGCACTACTATAGAGAAGTTGAGAGCTTTTCAATGACCTGCTTTGCAACATAGCAAATGAGAGGGCCCCTCAAGACTTGACATTGTTCCAAGGGATCATCTCTTAGGCATGAAAAACATAGTGACATCTAGCAAAAGGTGGGAAATGATGATGACACATACAGGATACAGATCTTGAGTACGCTTTTATTACATGAGCATGGTTTTGCGAGCTTTGGTGAGAATCCAGTCTAAAGCATTGTGGGTACTAATAGCTGGCTTCATATATCCCTGATTGGATGTGCATTGCACATGGCCAACATCTCTCAGTCATGTCATCACAAATGGAGCCTCCCGCATGAGGCAAAAAGAAAACCACCCAGATGTGCGTGAGGGGTAGAAATCCATTTGAGTCCTTTACTTTTCTGTCTATTCAAAAGCATCTGAAAACTTGGCAGGTTCTTCAGAGGGTTAGATAATTCTAACACAAAAGCTTCAGAAAGAGAATTCCCAGACTAGAAGCACCTAAGTCCATCATGTGATCATCTAAATTCCTGTCGCATTTACCTTACCGAATGTGGAGCTGCTGCCATCACCTCCATTTGATTGCAGTTGGAAGACTGGTTCAAGTGAAAATTCTTCATTATTGCTCATAAAGAAACTGTACATGAATTCCACTGGTGCAAGAGAGTTGGACATGTGAAAGAAAGCAAAGAGAAAAGCAGACCCAAGCAGAGAAAACTGTGAGTTGAGTGATTGATTTAGGTGCCAGAGAAAAAGACCTCCAGCACGCAGATCTTAGCAGATCCACCATCATCATCATCCCCAGATCTAGACAAACCCATTTGAGAATCACAAAATGCATTCATGTCAATGACTTCCCAACAGCCAAAAAAAAGGACTTCAAAATCTTGGAAGTTTCCTCACAAAATCTTGGAACGCTTTCCTCCAGCAACAAACCCTAAAACTGAAGATGAAGAGAGATTCGAGGGACATTTGAGAGGGAGAGAGAGAGACCGAGAGATTTGAGGGAGATTTGAGAGAGGCACAGAAAGAGAGATGTGAGCCAGGAATTGGGTTTGCGAATTGTTGTCGATCCATTTGGAGGAGGAGTAGCAGCAACAGCGATGGCAGCAGCCATGTGCAGCACCACAACAGCGCTTTTGCTCCTCATCTTCCTGCTGCTCCCTGCGGCCGTCATCTCCATCTACTGTGGCGACGATGACTGTTACGACCTTCTTGGGTGAGTTTCTTAGAGAACACTTCTTTGTAGCATCTCCCGGTACTCTTCTTCTTGCTTGACCCATTTGTTTTTTTTCTTCGGTGATACTTAGGACCTAGTGTGATTTGTGGTTTGTTTTTTGGGGAGGATTTGAAGAAGCTTTTGGGGTATGCAGCAGATCTGGAGAAGAAGAATATGGTTTCTGTTACCCATTTGAGGCTGCTGCTCTCTCTCCGAACTTCTAGAGGTTTTGGGTGATGTTTGTTTGTGGAGACTATGGATGAGAGGGATAGGAGGTTTTTGCTAACATGATGTTGTGCTGATGCTGATGGGTTGTCTACAGGCTGACACAGGCAGCAACAGCGTCAGATATCAAGAAGGCTTACTACAAGCTCTCTCTTAAGTAGTAAGTACTGTGTTTCTGCTCTTCCAAGGATGCAAAGCTTGATGCAAAACTCGATGTGGGTGTCAGTGATCACGCTTTGATCTGGTGCCAAAGAGAGGTTTTAGGGTTTGTGACATTTTATACTGAGAAGTGGCATTGGGGTTTACTGGTGTTGTAGCCATCCAGACAAGAATCCTGATCCAAATGCGCAGCCAATTTTTCTGAAGATCTCAAATGCTTATGAGGTATGATTGTTGCCACCTGCTGCCCTTGCACTTGTGATGAAACAATCAAGCATGTCTATTGCACTCAGCACAATTGTGTGCATACAGGAAACCCTAGTTTTGTAAGCTTTTGTGGGTCGGGACATTCTTTCTGCTGGGTTCATTAAAGGATGGTAGTTGAAGCTAGATTGGTTCAAGATCACAGTTGGCATGCATGCAACCCATTGCCAAGAGGACAACAATTCTTTATGGAGGACACTGAATCATCATGTGCGCAAATCTGTGATTTTGACAATTCTGTTTTGGCAGGGTCATTCTACTGGGCATTTGATGGGTTAGTTGAAGCTAGATGTTTGGACACAAACAGATGCTCAAGGACCCAGTTGTTGTTGGCATGCAAACAGATCTTGAAAGATGATGTAAAGCGGGAGCAATATGACTATGCTGTTGCTCATCCGGATCAGGTTTGCTGATTGCTGCTCCCCTTCTCAGTTCCATCATGCTGACACATGATCCAATGCTTAGTCGGTGTCTTGCCTCTACAAGAAATAGACTGTGTGAGAATAGGTAGACTGTGTGAGCTGCCACAGTGGGCTATTGTTAACCATGAAAGATAGTGAGATTTGTCAAGAGCTAACCTGCATTGCCAGCAAAGGTATACGAGTGCATAGCCTAAGGTGTAAGAGACTTTTCTGATAAATTGTTTTGTTTTCTGCAGTTTTTCTACAATACAGCCCGTTATTATCAAGCATACTATGGCCCTCAAGCAGTAAGTTTGCCATGTTGTATTCTGTTGCCATTGACTAGAGCACCACCCATCTGTGATTCCATGTTTTTGTAGCTGGCACCGTCTCTTGTAGATTTGTCATATGATGTGATAGGAGAAAACTCATGTACTGGGATGATTGACATAAGATCTCAAAATGCAGAAACTGAAGAGGATAGGGAACATGACGTGAGGAGGAGGAAGTGATGAGATTGGATTTTTTTTCTGCCAGTTGCAGCAGCTTAGCCAATCTTGACTGAGAGGAGTGTAGTTTTGTGTTTCACCTGCTACCTTCTCTCACTGACATACATGCCTCTGGTTGGATCTCAGGATTTGCGAGCGGTATTGGTTGGTTTGTTGCTTGTTCTCTCTGGATTCCAATACTTGAATGAACACCTCCGGTATAGCCAGGTATGTGACTGCCTCTTTCAACCTGCAGCTTCAGACAGAAGGGATCCATAGGGCTTTTTATATTGTCTATTGTGAACTCAGTGGGGGAAAACAATGTAAAGTGTGAGATGGAGAGAACAGAAATAGACACCATTCAGTTCTTCTTTTTTTTGCTGTTCTTCTTGTCATTTAGGGTTTGGGTTTAAGACATTGTGATCCTCTCTATTCAATATGCAGGATTTGGACATAGAGGTGGTTTAGAACTGAATGCAATATAGAGGGCTGGGAACCCCCTGTACATTGCAGAACCTCATATGTTGAATGATGAAATCATGTTGGTGCAGATTGTGGCCATGGTGAAGCAAACGCCAGCATACAAGAACAAGATGAAAGCACTGGAGCTGGAACACAGCCAAGCTGGGACCAACAAGAAGAAGGGCTCAAAAAATAAGATCCGGTTAGTCTTTTCTGAGTTTCACACAAAGAAAACAAAGCCTCTTAAAAGGTTTAGGGTTTAGGGTTAATGATGAAATGTCCTTTGGAAAGGGAACTCTATTTCATTGTTGGGTTTGTGACTGTATTGAATTTGACTCTGCAAAGAGTATTTACTGGGAGGATGTATAAATGAATCTCTAACTTACGATCAGTGTTTGATTGCACAGGACGGATGATCAGCTTGAAATCAGCAAGGAGTTGGAATTGCAGATCACAGGGGCAGAAAAACCAAGTCTATGGCGGTTGCTTGGCATTCGATTCATTCTCCTCCCTTATACCATTGGGAAGGTTTGATCCTTCCTATGACACATGTAGTGCTTTCACCTTTTGACAGTTAGTCAAAGTAGGCAAACAAAAGATGAAATGTTCTTCTGTATATTTATGCTGCCTGGTTGTGAATAGTTTTGCTGAATGATTGATTGATTGATTGACACAGCTTGCAACCTGGCAAGGTTGGTGGATCTGGCGGTATTGGATCAAGAAAAAATCATATACTTGGGAGGATGCTGCATTTTTGACACGTTCTTACCTGGCGATATCAAACTCTGTTTGGAATAGCATGAGTATGGGCTCACTCACCCTTTTTGGAAGCAGCAAACAAAAGAGTGTGCAGCTTCTGGAAAATAGGATATGGAGAAACCAGATCATGAGAGTTGGGAAGCAGCACTATTTTATTCTTTATCCATGTTTTTATTCATTCTACAATCTGTAGTGTAACAGGACATTGATTTCTCAGACTGTGTTTCTTGCTGATTTACAGGTGATGAAAGGAGAGAAGAAATGGTGGAAAGACGACTTTGGATACGCTCTAACCTAGAAGAATATCGTGCAGAGTTGCGCAAAGAAGCTAGGCGACGAAGATGAGCATTGGAGCAGTGGTCTGTTAGGGATTTGTTGTCATAGATTTTTTTCTTTTTTCTTTTTTCCCCTTTTTCCCCTTTTTTTTCCCTGTCAGATCTGTTTGTCCACTTGAGCTGTTTCTTTCCTGCTCACACATTTTTGTAGTTTATGAACACTTGGTGGAAATATTAGCTGCCAGTCAGTTTTCTGCAGGCACGGACTTGAAAGAATATGCCAGGTCTCCCCTGCAACCTCCGTGAAGGTGGTAAAACCCCATGCTTGCTTTGGGAGTTTTGATCAGATTCATGATCCCCTTGATTTTATAATGTTCTGAATCTTGAACATCCTCTAGACAGAAACCCGCATGGTGTCTTCACAGCAGCAGGCACTGATTTGTTGTTGCCTCAAATTCTTCATCAAACCTTTTAGCATTCCAAATCTTATTAGTCATGTTTATGTCATGCACCCATGTAACATCCATATCCAGTAAACCAGAGGAAATGGGAAAAATTGGTTAGAATTTCTAACAATATTATTATGGGCATCAGATCTGACAGGAGAAACAAGTTGAAGAATTGAGTTGGTAGGCATTGGGGGTGGCAGCAGCAGGCATTTGTAATTAGATTTGAAGCCGCAATATTGTGGTGCTAGAAAACTACATGAGTAATTTTCTTGGATGCCCCTTCATGGATACATTGCCACATGTGAACACAAGAGGGAATATTGTGTATTGTATAGAAGAGGATTCTTATGCTTTGTGATTTGCAAATACTTGTCAGTTCCTGCTAGAGCAGCTGATGATGCTTTGTTCAGCTCAGAAAGTATTCTGGTATATCTTTCTGGGGTAACATCCAAATAGAGATGTTACCTACTTCTTTTTTTCAGGCTAATGTGAGCAGTACCTAGCAAATAGCAGAAGCTTCTAGATGCTTCTCCTTGGATCTGTGTCCTATGAGATAAGATTATTGATAAGATTAATTTTGGAGGCTCTGGATAATTGATGCATTTGTTAAGAAGATGGCAGTGATGTTTGGAGGGATTGAGCTGTGTTGGAGGGTTACAGAAGGAAGGCATTTTTGGTTTTCTGGGGCATGTTGTAGTAAGATGGGAAGGGTGGAAGTGAGCAGAAAGTAGCAAGTTGCTGAGAGAAGGTTATTGATGCTGTGTGTGGAGTGAGACTTGGAGAGCTTTGTAAGGATGACTGTTTTTCAATCTTTATCTAAGTGCTTCAGAATCAGGCAGAGGTTAGATGGTGAAGTGATTTGTCAAATTGAGAGATGGGGAGTCTGAGAGTTGAGTCTGTGGTATGAATTCTGGATGTATCCATTGTGAACATGGTGCATGGCCACTTGAATGTGCTGATGAGGTTGGAAGTCTAGTGAAAGAGTGAGTTGTGAGGTGATGGACTGAGTGGGTCTGAGTGTATTTGAGCAAACACAGATTACATACATGCCCCTCTCTTTGGTATAATACTAGTGTTGTCAGCTCAGATCAGAAAATAAAATTGACAATCAGATAATTATCTTGAACCAGGTCTCCTGAAAACTCTGGGAACCTGTACAAGATCTTGAAGAAGGATTTTTGTTTCATTTTCTACAATCTTCAGGGGCATGTTCTCAACTGGAAGACTAGATATTGATGTTTGTGGGACTCAGGCTACTAGGGTCTTTCCCATGTACCCAAGTATCTGAAACACAAAATGTTTCAATAACAATGCCCATAAAGGCCCTGAATCACACCCCACTAAAATATCAGAGTTTTGTTGAGTACTATGCCACTTTTAATTTGCTAGCTGCTTCAATTTTCATCACATCCTTGGGCTCATTCACCTGATTGGCTCTCTATTGCTTTTGGGTAGAAACTTACGCCTTCCCCCAGCGCAAAATTGACATGGACTTCCTTGGTTAGCATGCCATTTGGAGCTTATGACCACACTCAACACAACCCAATAAGAATTTTGAAATTATTCTTTTACTGTCACAAGAGATCTAACATCTTAAGTAGGAGCCTCACTACATAAACACTTCTATGCTCAATGAAAAATGCACTTTGGGTACTGCACAATCAACTGCATTACAGTCTGCATTATAATCAAACTGCCTCTCTGCTCTTTG
>Ga0209611_10010324_pt1 | contig 13791 bp, 12 predicted proteins | sample S1TSphgellanicum_3_FD_187693 | JGI IMG/M metagenome (GOLD analysis project Ga0209611, IMG submission 187693) | Host-associated microbial communities from peat moss isolated from Minnesota, USA - S1T2_Fc - Sphagnum magellanicum MG (SPAdes) (version 2) | ecosystem: Host-associated > Plants > Peat... | reverse complement strand
TTAGTAGTCCCTTACCTATTTGTAGTTCTAATTTGAGTCCTATAGGTGGGGTTGCAAAAATAAAATAAAATAAAACCTTGACATAAAAAACATTTTTATAGTACTTTACCTATGACTCATGTTTGAGAATAATTAATTATGAAAAAGGCTAGCCATAAATTTTGTAAGAAAAATAAAACTATAATGAGCAATGTGCCAAAATCCTAGAAAATAAAACTTAGTTCAAAAACAAGATAATTTTGAAACTTTCTAAAGGACTAGCATACTTAAAGATTAATGTTGAAATTCTAATATATTCATAATGGGGTTGTTGGACCATATTTCCCCATGAAATTAATTATTTTGACAAAATTTGTTGAACATGAGTCAAGGTAGAATGTTACATACCTAACATTGTTGGGGATGTTCTTATGGCATTGGAAATTTGTTATACTCTAGTAAGGGCTAGGGTTGAATTGCAACCAAATTAGTAAGGTGGTTTGGAGACATAAGCCACACCCACATAAAGGTGTCCCATAGAAGTGCATGCACATTGTCCCTGGCCCAATTGTAAAGTGTAAGATTTTCAATATGTGTTAGTATTTCAAAGTAAGGGACTCCGCCCCCTCCCCCTAATCCCCCCAAAACAAGGTGGATTAGAAGGTTGGGCCATGAATACATGTCCAGATCCTCATTGGTTACATTCAAATTTGAATAAGGGAACCAATTATATTGTAACTATTCCAAGATTCTTTATGATGAACTTCATATTCAAAATGAAGATGTGCTCATTGGGATCATGTCAAATTTTACATATTAAAAACCTTTTCAAGCACACTAATTTGGTAAATGTGTGATTTAATAATTTTAGATTTGTTTAGTAGATTATATTAACGTGGAGGTATTTATTGTCATATGAATCAACTAGATGCGTGAGTCCCAAGTTTATTGGGTGTTACCTAGAATTAGCAATAGGTGACCTGATAGGTTAAAGATTTAGGCAAGTTGACAAGTGATCTAACTTGTTATTTAACTTAACATGTGGCATTAACCTAACCAATTATTGAACATGATAGGTAATATTATACTAGGTTAGTAGATATGTTGACAAGTTAGTTAATCGATAGTGTGCAAAACAAGTGGCATAATAAATAGTAAAATAGGGTGTAATTTTTTGAAAATTTGGCCTATCAGTTTAAGTACTGGCTAATGATTATTTTAATAATTAGTTATGATTTTTTCATTTTTTAATTAGCTATTATAAGACTAGGAGGACAGAATTGTTTTTAAATACTTTTTGATTTCATTTTGATTTTGTGTTTTTAATTTTCACTTGGGAATATGAAACATTTTTTTTTCAGCCAACTTTCTTGAAGTTTTGAGTAACTAATGTACAAGTTAGTTAGAAATCATAATTAGTTTTAGTTTTGGTAGTTTAAATGTACATATTGTTGTTTTAAGAATCTATTGTTAGAAAAAATCAAAAGTTGAATAATTTTAATGGGAATAGAAAAACCCGTTAATATTGGGTCAAAGGCATTTTGAGAATACATCTTGAACAAATATAAAGGTCTTTGTGCATATTAAGGTTACAAATTTAGGTGTGTATATTTTCTTGTTTTTAAAAATAGGGTTGGTGAAATGGGTATGGGTTAAAGTTATATGTGAAAAATTAAGGGAGAGAAGAAAAGGTAGATTGGGCTAATTTTTATTTTATTTTTTCCCCTTTATTTGAAGGAATTTTCTAATTTTGTAAAATTGTTACAAAATTTCAAATTGAGCTACCACCCTTTCATAAGGTCTATTGGGAATTCTTCAAAAAATTATTTATATAAGTAGGGAAAAGAAGTTCAATTTGCCAAATTTAGGCCCCCTAATTTGGGGAATTTTTCAAAACATTTGCCAAAAAATTGAGGGAAAAAATGACATCACCCTTGGTAAAAGTGAAATTTAATTCCTACAGAATTATTCCACACTACTGTAACAAAAAATTTGCATTACAATATGCACACATTCACAATTTCTACCCTGATTTTAAACACACTTGACTTTGCAATTCATTAAAACACCAGATTCATGGTTATTTCATATAACTAAAATCTGCACTTCAAAATACAATGTAGAAAAAAAATCCAAAGTCGAGATTATAATTCATTACATTACATTTTTGATATTATGGAAAATTCACACAACAATATGAATATGGAAATCATTGTAGAAGTTTGTACTTTTATGTTTTACTAAAAATTCCATTAAAAGTACAATGAGATTCCACGTTTTATGGGAATGAAATCAAAATAGCAAAATAAAATATGTGGTATATCAAAAAACAAAATCTATGGTTTTCTACTACAAAATATTTACAACCATTCTTACTTCCCCAAAATTGTGTGTTTAAGAATTAAATCCTTTTCCCCAAATCTCCCCTCTTGAGCAATCCCAAGTCACATCATCATGATTCAAAACCAACAAAAATTCAAAATTCAAACAAACAATGTTCCATGAGTAGTCTTTGTCCTAAATGCTTAGTTCATCCAAACCATGTAGTCATCCTACCCCCTTAACATTACCCCCTTTGTACTTTGGATTCCCTCCCTAAAATCCTTACATTGAAATGATAGAAAATGAAATGAAAGCATTTTGTAACCTTCTAATCATCTATCTTTTCCATTACAATCTTTGTAGTTTTGATTCGTTTAACAACTAATGGTTTTGTACCCACCTATGGCTCTACAATTCTGACCTCCTTCTCCATTAACTTTGTATGTGGTTCTATTTCTAGGGGCAATATCTTGGATACTTTTTATTCTATTGTTGGAATAGTCTCCACATGTTCTTGTTTTTGAGTTATCTGTGATTCTTTATTTTCCCGGCCCCCTCTTTTGAGGTCTTGTGGTATCTTTGTCTATATTTCCTCTTCTTAAGTTGTTCATTTTTTAAGGTTTTATGGTTTTTTAGTCCAAACTTCATGCTTTCAAACTATTCCATTGGGCCCTGCTTTAACCTCTTCATCCTTGTCTGATGCCTCTATACTTGCTAGATTGCCATAGACAAAATCTAGAAAATTCTTTTGATAAATTTCCAACTTGTACCTCATAATTCTTTCATTAGTTTTATGATGAGCTAGATTCTTCTCCAACTCCTTTGTATAATACTCCTTTACAACCTCCCACCATTCTTCAAATTCTACCTCATAATCTTTCATCTTGTTGTTTGTCCTCATCAAAATATAATATTACAACATCTGTTCATAATCCTCCAACCTTTTCTTGACATCAGTTACGTTTAAACTATTCCTCTACTATTTTGCAACCTCCAATTATGCTTGCAGTTGTTACATATTCCTCTAATATTCTTTATTTTCCTTCACCAACTTCTCCTTATTTGCCTTTGCTATCTTCCTTTTAAAGTCTTCAGAATTCAGCAGAGATGCATTCTTTAGATTCACCACTTCCAAATCTATCAAAACATTTTCCTTTTCCTTCTTTTCTTTAGTTAGTGCTTCCACCTGACTTCCCAAAGCCTTTTATTGTTACTTATAGAGCAACAATGTTTATGATCGTTTTTTTCTATGGTTTCCTAGATTTCATCCCTCTGCTTTAATTCTTGTAACTCTTGAGCCTACGATTTCATCCGTGTTCTGCTAACCTTAAGCTCCTTATTTTCATCCTATAGTTTATGTATGAACACTTTAATCTTCCACTCATTTTCTGCCATGTTCTTCTTCCAGATTTTTATGTTATGTTTATATTCCTTTTGGAAGTCTTTCTCTTTAACCAATTCCACCTATAATACTGCCTTCTCCTTTGTAGCTAATTTGTTTTTCATATTGCTCACCTCCAAATTCAAATTCCCCATATTCAAACTCATAATTGCCATGGTCTGAAATAATTCAACTTCCTTATTTGCTTGCATCATTTTTGCAACTAACTTTTCCATAGACTTTGGTGTACTTGTCTATGTCATAAGATTTTTGGATCCTTCTACAAATGATCCCATCTCCTGCACCAATTTGTTCCCTAGACAAAATTCAAATGGTTGTCCCTTTGTAAATCTTGGTCTATTAATTGGTACCTATAGTTCTAATGGTATGAACACTATAAAAGAAGGTTGTGCTTCCTCTCTCTGTCTACAGTCTAGTAGCTTGTATACCTTCTTGTGTTTGTTGTTGTTGCTATTGCAAATGATGTTGAAAATGCTAGAAATGTTGTGGACTTCCAATGGTGTCCATCCAATCTTCATATATGTCCCCTTTTAAGTGTAGATGTTTCTCACCCTTTGGAGACCTTGTGTCATGTTCCTTTTTAATTTTTTGCCTCTTTCATTCAATTATCTCTCTTATGGAAATGTCATCTGTGGTACCTTTATAGTTTGTTTGGCTACTTATACCATTGTTAGCATTACAAATGGTGCCATTCTACCCCTCATCACTTTCTATGCCCTTGCTTTTCTGCTATTTTATTCCCTTTTAACTCCTAAGCCTGAGGCTCCACCTTCCTTAGCTTTATTCTTCTTCCTAAAATCAATTTTCAGAAATTCTACTTTCTTTTTATTTTTTAGTGTTGTTTGCATCTCCTCCTAGTTCTCTTCACCTTGGCTGGTGGTTTCTATGGATTCTCCTTTTGGTGGACAAATAAATATTGAAAGATTTTTGCTAGTATCAACACATACTAACATGTATCCTTCTTATCCCCCTTGTTCTCCTTAACATACATATACCACCAATTTTGCTCATTACACAAACTATTATATATAATTTGTGCCCAATTTATCTTATGTCCCTTTTATGAACTGATCAATGTAATGGCATTCTTGTTGCTAAAATACATCATCTTCTCTCTCTCAAAAATCACAGATATGATTATCGGATATCTGACAAAGTATGGCAGACCCAGAATTTTTAAGTGCAATTCTACAACTATGTAATGCCTGCAATGATAATGACTTATTGACATGCCCTTTCGAGTCTTCTACATACCCTTCTTCACATACTCCAAAGACATCTGCAATCAATTGTTTGCTAATGACATAACCCTTATCCTTATGCCCAAAGTAAATATCTTTGCCTTTGATCACGAATGTGTTCAAAAATTCCAACATGACATCGGGCATCGATGCTTCCCAACTCATTAGAAACAAAGGAACATGGGGGTGGTTTAATTGAGTTGTGTTTTAGTTGTATCATAGTGGGATTATGGTTGTTTCTTGTGGTGGTTTGGTAGTAGCATGTTCTAGTGGAGTTGTAATTTAATTGTGGTGGGTTTTTGGTGGTTTATGATAATGGTTTGTACATATGTTTGTTAGTGGTTTGGGAGTGGTATACCTTAGTGGTATTATAATTGGCTTGCAATAGTTTTTTTAATGAATTTACATTAGTGATATTATAGATTTATTGTAGTGGCTTTATCATGGGTTCTTGGGGAATTTAAGGTGGTTTATTTTATCAACAAGACATCCATTAGTGTCAATCTAAAGGATAGAACACAAGTTCATCTCTAGGTTCACATCCACCTTCACTACCTATATTTGACACAAACACACAATTGTTTTTACCACACCTTCTAATAATTGAATCATTGAACTAAATTTGTTAAGCTTGTATGTCCAAATTTTTTAAGATTGTCAACAATCAAAATCATTGTTCTTTGTCTTTGACAATAATCATATACAAAGTCCGTTAAGGAATTTACATGTATAAGTTATGATCTGTTCAATGGAAACCTTAAGATCATATTTGGGCAATAGATAAACCACGAGTCTAAGAATGGGATCAATAAACATTGTAGCATCCCAATCATTGAGGTGATCTCCTTGATCACCAAGTTGTCATATTCTATTCGTGAATTAATTGCAAGCTCATCATCCTCACAATCATTAAATCAATCTCATGATTTAGTTTCTACTTGCTTGACCTAGTCTCCACATCCTCCAAAAATTGAGACTTGTCCAAAAGTCTCACCCATTTTCACCCACAACTAGTCATGTTGGATCTCCTTTTTTTTTTCTATCAACACATGCAACACTTAAGTACTAGTTCATTAAAACAATTCTTTAAAATAATTCAAGGCAACAATTTGAACAAACTTATGGTCACAATTTTTTTCCTTTTTAGACCTATGTGCAAGCTCATGAGGCTATTTCAACATTTAAATGCCAATTTACTAAAGAGAGTTCTTCTAAAAACAATTCAACACTCCCATTCTAACAATCTCATTAGTCACATAGGTTTTTTTCTCACCCCTAGGGGTAATCCTATTGCCAATGCCTTGTATATAGTTTGCATAAGAATTTGATGTGCTAGAAAAATCAAAGTTGCTAGAAGAATAGGTAAATTCGCTAATGTTCAAGAGAAGGACGTTGTTCAACGATAAATAATGATCTAGAGAGGGACTTTGCTTAACTATAAATAATGAATGAAAGAGGAACTTTAAGAAAAGTGGGTTTAAGGAATATAATGATCTCTTGGAGACCTTGCTGAAATTTCCCTCATTGGATGCCCACCGGTCTCATTTTGGAGAATTTGCTCCCAAAATGCCCTTGATCCCATGGGATATCTAAATTGTGTCAAAAGTTATAAGACCTCATTGATGTAATGGCCCCATTACTTTCCTAAACGTAAGTAAAAAAAAAGATAAGTACCATAGGTGAATAGGTAGGTGTGTAAGTAGTTTAACTAGCCTAGGTAAATAACTAGGTAATCTATATAGCCTATGTAAATCGGTTGATGGTCCAAGTAGGTAGGTAACCTAGGTGGGTATGTAAACTATGCAAGTGTGTAGGTAGGTAACCTAAATATATGGGTCCCTATGTAGGTAGGTTGTGGGCCACACTAGTAACCAAGGTAAGGTGTCTACTCTATGTAAGTGCAGTTAAAAAATAGACAGTTCTTGTGAGGTTGGGTCCTAGTTTGTGAAACTTTTAAGGATACCTACAAAGTGAGGGTGAAATCCCAAGTGAGGAGGAGAGAGGGCAAAGGATTGGGTGCCACTTTTAAGCATATCTCTATCGTGTCCTTGGAAGGTAACGGAACCTGAAATCTGGAATTTCAGAGCACAGACCCAAAATATGGCATTTGCAGGAAAATTCCACATATCCCTTGAAACTGATGCTTTGCCCTTCCCTTCAGATCTACCCAATATGAAGGACTCTCACAAACTCCCATTACCAAGTGATGTCACACCTTGCATAAGCATGTCAGTATGCTCTTGACAATGAAGTAGTACTTCTAGGAAACCAGCTGGGGAACCTAGTGTTTAAGTACATTAGGAACTTCGTGATGCAGCCAAAGTGGCAATCATCCGTAGAAAGATAATAGATGTAGCAAAAGTGGTGATCATCCATTATAAGATTTAGTCAAATCTGGTCATAAACCATATGAAATACAAGTCTTTGTTCATCCTTCTATATTTTTTGCTACTAATTGAAAGCCAGAAATGGAACTCTAATCAATGATTATTACTGTTATTATTATTTCAATTCTGGAGATTGAAACTTGAAACCCTCAAAAATCATCAGTTCATATTCAAATTTTTGATTTTTGATTTCATTTCTTGGTGAGATTTTACCAGTAAAAAAATAGGCTGCTGGGGAAGTCTTTTTCTCAAGAGATTTCCTCCAGTGCGATCCACCTGCAGCCAGGATGAACTAGCACCCAAACTGGGACCTTTGGCGAGGTCTCTTCACTGCCAAATTAAGCCTGAGAAATATTAGATTTGGACTCAGAGACCCGAATTTAGTGTACGCATGGGACTTTATAATACTTAGAAGCCATTTAGATGAAATTTAGGGAATTTACCATGATACCAGTGTGGGTGCTGGTTCATGCAAGGCGGGAGGGTGGTACCCCTGATGTCAAACAGTCTTAGGCAAAAGTCCCTAGGGTCTCATACAAAACTTCGCACTACTTAGGGTTCTTATGTATAAGCCATAGCAGGCCCAATTATGTATGTGTAAGGTAAAGCACTAGTGTGGTAAGGGGCCAAAAGATGAGGTGATAGCTGAGTCCAGCCCTGCATTTTATGAATGTCCCCTGTCCATGGGCTTTACCAATCATATAGCATAAGGTGAACCTTATCAGGAACAGAAACATACATAGCAGTGTTTTTTTTCCCTGGGGAAATTTTGCTATTTTTTGACAAAATATATAGAAAAAGTGCAATTCTTTTTTTTCACCTCTGGTGAATTCAACTAATTTTTCTAATGAGAAAAAATTTACTTAAAAAAATGAAATAATGAAATAAAAATCCTGATACATAGATCAGGAGGGCTCGGTAGGGGGAGTGTCCTTACACTTACTCCTTAAGAGCGAGACGTATATAAGGTACCCTCCAAACACATTAGGAACTTCCCCATGTACTTTACTTACGAATGAACCAGGTGGGTCAATTTCTGAGACTCCTTCCTCATGAAAAACACACCGCCCATGAGGATTATATTCTTATGCAGGTCTGACGTCCATGGGAGTTTTGTAAGATATCTGGGCTACCCAACAAAAAATTGCCTCTGCCACACCTAATAAGAAGAATCAATATATATATGTATCCATTCTATTCATACTTTTCATATGTTGTCGCCATTCTAGCTTGAACAGCAGATACATAACCGTTTGCAATTTGGTAGAATCCTTACAGCTTCATAGTACATGCATAGTATACACAAACATCCCACTACATTCTAGCAAAAATGGTGGTTTTTTTCCCAGTCACGGGGAAGGAAGCAGAAGAATTTCTTAACTCAGTATTGATACGGAATGAGAAGGATGTTGAGGGTGCATCCAAGGAAATGAAGGCCATTGCAGCTCGTTCAGCTTCTCACGGCCATGAAGAGGTGGCCAAATTTCCTCTGCTGTTGACGGTGCAGTCGACATTCCTTCCACGTTGGGAGTATTGTAATGACATCCCCCTCATAGATTTGTTGAGCCTTGATCACAAACAAGATGCAACCACAGCTGCTTTGGTTGAAGCTGCAGCTTGTTGGGGTGTGTTTCAGGTAACTTTTGACATGCAACACTAGCCCATCCTATTGTGATTTCTTATATCTCAAACTTACCTCAATGACACTAGTACAACAAATTCAAATTTTTTTTGAATTATATAAGCTTTTTTTTCCTATGGAATAGTCGAGCCCCTGCCTATTATGTTGGGTTAGGTGCCAGGTGAGCATTTAACGGTTAGCTAGTGATTGCACTCAACATAATGCACAAGGGTGAGACCCATTCCATGATACCAATTTGGGGTGGGAGATTATCAATTTTTAAAAAATTATGTTCAACAGACATGTTTTGGTCACTATTGCAAGTCTAGGATCATCACCAGACAATTAAGTCATATAATGTGTTCGAGAAAATGGCATAATTTGCTTCGCCAGACCTTGATGTAAGAGAAGATTGTAGAATTATCGAAGTGTATCTGCTCTTGGAATTGTCATGATATCTGACTACTTGAATATGCGGGTTGGTAGGTAGTGAATCATGGGTTGCCAACATCAGTCTTGGAGGGAGCCATGGCAGTGACCAAGGAATTTTTTTCCATGCCAGAGGAGGAAAAACAGGCTTATGCCCAAGATTATGAAAATGGCCGTGTACAAGGTTATAAATCAACATTGGACGCATTCCGTATGACACGAACTTTGGGCAGCCAGCTTGAGTACATATTGCAGCCTGAACCTCTAAGCATCAAAGACAAATGGCCCTCCACACCTGCTGCATACAAGTATGTCAGTTCCCCCAATTTGTCTTTAGTCTAAAACTCAATATAAATATTACTAGATTTCCTAAACCCTAATTACCCAAAAGTCATACGTCAAGTATTTTGAACCTAGAATTTTGTTTTGTGAATTCTATGATTGTGAGCATAATTCTATGTTCTGGACAATGGGGAGATGTTGAAAAAAACTTCCCTCACCTTACTCAACCATAGTAGAGTTCTGAGCTAACTTGGGAAGGATGAAAGACTAGAAGTAAAATTGATCACCACGTGAGTATTGCAAAACTGATGCAGAACTGAATTGCATGGTGCAGGGATGTCATTGAGGAGTTTGGAAAAGGAGTGTACAAACTACTTGTAAGGATTGCGGAGTTGCTTTTAGCTGGAATCAGGGTTTCAAAAACTTCCAAGACTAGCGAGATGCTGAAGGGAAATCTGATTCAAATGCTCCGTCTAGGATCCTACGAACCATGCCCACAGCCAGAAATGGTGTTGGGTTTTAAGCCACACTTGGACCATAGTTTTCTCACCGCATCAGTGCAAGATGACATTGGGGGTCTAGAAGTAAACAAAGGCGGCCAGTGGTATAAGGTGGCGCCCATACCTGGTGCCATTGTCATCATTCTAGGCGACCAAATTCAGGTAAGCTAGCTCCATACCAATTATCATCTGTTGAAGTATCCAAAAAATCATGATTCTTAATAATGAAAGGTTTAACAAAGACTTCATTAAGAAATTTCTATCAATTCTGAGAGTAGCAACAATTTGGCTGAAAACAATTTGTACTTATGATATTATGCATTTGAATGTTCCTGTGTAAACTTTCAACATGATAATTGAGATGGACTATAGAATCTCTACACATAGCTTGGTGAATCATATATTATTTTACATGTCCATGCAAAACAACTTGAAAATCGTAAGTATGTATATGGTATCCACAGATTATGCGATATGCACATGTCCTTTGCATTTGTTCAATTAAGCACATTGGCATACATAACATGTCTACATGACTTTTTTCTTGGCAAATGATTATTCTATAGCATATTCAAGAAATTTTTACACATGGTTTTTTTGTGCATGCAGACCATTACAAATGACAATTTCAAAGCTGTGCAGCATAGGGTTGTGCTAAACCCAAATTCCTCACGCAATTCACTAGTTTGTGCCATCACCCCTAGCTCGGATACCATTGTATCTCCTGCCTCAGAGCTTGTTGATGACACTCATCCTGCTCTCTATCATCCCTACTCTTATGGTGATTTCCGACTCGCAACATTCCAAAATTGGTATACTGGCCAGGAGGGGGGGCTTCAGAAATTCTGTGCGCAATTACATCAAGGTGGCACTGCTGATCAAGCTTCTAAAAGCCCTGCTATAGGTCTTGATTCACCGCTCAATATCATTGCAGCCATCAAGCCCAGAAACCAGAATCCCAAATCCATACAACCTCATCAAGATTTTGATTTCCAAACACCCATCTTGTTGAAGCAAGGCACACTTGTAGCTTGAAAATTTTCACAACTGTATATACACGTACCTACAGTGCACATTTTACTAAATTCATTAGGCATTTCTTGTGGACAAGAATGGATACAAAATAAAATCAAACTACAAAATAAACTCAGTAATACAGTCTACAACTTGCTACATAAATATCAAAAATCTTAATTTCCATGTTCTAATATGCATCTACATCATTTATCTATTTTCAAATGCACTTGTGATAATATTGAATATTCATGATAATAAATGTATGTGTGTATATGTAATATGCAAGTGATATGTTGATCTATGTAGTTTCAAGGTCTAAACATTTTAAGGTGCGTTGCTTAGTACAGGTGCTACAAGTGTGTTTGGCATTGATGGGTGGGTATGATGTTGAAAAAATGTTAGAGCTAATTTTTTTTTATACCCATCAGCTTTACATGATCATTAATGCTGTATTTGAAACATTATGCATCAGAGACTTGAATTTCCTTGCTGCTGATAGTCAACTTTTAGTGGACCTGGTCATTTTACTTTCTTGCATGGTAATTGAGTTTTGTGTTCTTCAATGTACCATCAATGTTCTTCAGTGGCAACCCTTCTGTGTGGTCCATCAAGCGCACATGATCCCAATGATTGACTGAATATCTTGTGAAGTGGTATGGAGATTGAATCCTTGAATGTAGTCTTCAAGGTGTTGGAACCAAACCCATGCCTGTTCTCCATGGAAGTTGCTTATTAAGGACCCATAATTATGGCCAAGATCTGGTTACTTGCTTTCGTAATTTCTTCAACCAATTGTTCATCTATGATTCCTAAATTCCTTCTATGACTGCTGGAAATCTGGAGTTGTTAATCTTCACTAAGCACTTGAAATTGAATATGATGTAAAGTGAATGAGAACTTGTGTTTGAAATTTGTGATCATGTTTGAGGGGTTAATTCAGATGGGAAATGCAAATTTCTACTAATGGATATTTAAAAACCTCAGTTGTTACAATGAGTCAAAAGGGTGATATGATACAAGACTTGCTTCATTGGCATGGCAAGCAACAATTTAAACTGTCAACAAATGAACCCTAAAATGGATTATAGAAAATTTCAAGGAGATGCAATTCAATCTGTCCTCTTTCAACAATCTAGAGGCCTCTAAGAAACGAGTGTAGAATCTAACAAACTCACAAAGCGTCTTTCCAATTAGTTTGGATTTAATTACTTGTTTGGAACTATTATCATGGCATCACAACTACCTTGAGTCTTACATCTAGAATAGCCATGGAGGTATGTGCCAAGGTCATGTAGAAGTCAAAATATCTAGAATTGAGGGAGCTATTGAAAATTGATAGCACAATATCAACTCAAATTACTTGTAACAAACATTGAGTTGTTGTGATGATAGTGAACAAAAAGACACTAGAATTTGCAAAGTTAATTCTTTTTTTCCATAAGGAAACTTTGAAATTAATTTACAAAGCCATCAGGAATTGCACAATTTTGCTGATTTTTTATGTAAGTTGCCTATAAATCTATCATTTTGTACCTATGTGAGGTGCAGGCAACACTATACCATGTAGTTCCTTAACCTTTCTTGTTAGACCTGTGTATTGAATGCATTATACACATTTTTCATAATGTTGCTATAATTCAAGAGACCATTCACATTTTCAAATGTTGTTTATAAGACACCAACAAGATTGAAATTTGAGTGAAACATTTTCTATGTTCTTCATATGGATAGTTCTAAAACATCTTATGTGATTTTGCAATTCTTTGAACATTTTTTTTTTGTTAATGTGTAATATAGACAAGATGGTTTTAAGTCTCACTATATAGTGATATGCCATAGTTTGCAAAAATAACTTAGAAGTGCATCCACACTAATAGGAATCACATGAACTGTAACTAATACTTAATTTTTCATGTTTTAAACTAGTATTTTAATCTAGTGTTGAAGTTTTTGAATTTACTCATATAACAATGTTTATAATATATCATGGTAACATGTGAATAAATTTGAAATTAATCTAATAAAAAAATATATGCAAATTTTCTTTCAAAACATTGTACCCAATTTTATTTTTTAAACATACTTATTTAATAGTAACTTGAAAATATTTTTAAATAAAATATTTTAAATAATTTGTAATACAAAACTTAACATAATAATATTATAAATTGAACAATCAAGGATAAACAATGAAATAAGCAATTCAAAAGTGGTAGGTGTGGCTCCAATTAATGTGGATGCAGCCTTAAAAAAAATTGTACCCTATAAATCACAAGAGCATTGACCATTATCAATTCTTTATATTCAAGTTAGCACATTTAAACAATTTTGAACTCATTATTTGATAAAGTGTTCTTAGCCATACAATCTATGTGAAGACTTTCGAAGCATAAAAACCATTTCAACTCTATCAATATATAAGCAAAATTCATGCATGAAAAAAAAATTTAATATCAAGACATTGGAAGCCCTTGGCATCTTTTATGAAAAGGAGGGCATGGTATTCATCACCATGAATTTGAAGGGCAGAGGCCAAGTTCATCTCCAGACCCACATCCACTTTCATTGCCTATTCCACCCAAACACACAAGTTGTTTTATTAGACAACTTC
>Ga0209611_10010323_pt1 | contig 13793 bp, 9 predicted proteins | sample S1TSphgellanicum_3_FD_187693 | JGI IMG/M metagenome (GOLD analysis project Ga0209611, IMG submission 187693) | Host-associated microbial communities from peat moss isolated from Minnesota, USA - S1T2_Fc - Sphagnum magellanicum MG (SPAdes) (version 2) | ecosystem: Host-associated > Plants > Peat... | reverse complement strand
ACGGGGGGGGGGGGGGTGTATAGACGGAAAGAAAGCGGGATGAACGAGACAGTAGTTGCGATAAAGAGATGGAGAAGCTGAGCATTCTCATCAAGAAAACGTACTTATACAGAAGCAAGCTTGAGAGAGACGAAAAAGAGCACCGCGCTGTGGTCCGTGATGTGAAGAACAGGTCCAGCGACATGAATAATTGCGAAGAAGAAAAGGGTTGAGCAAGCAACTTGTGCTACAGAAAAAAAGTCGGAAACCGCTGCCACCTTAAAAGTCGGAGCTTGGGGATCACAACAAACGCGTAAGACGACGACTCCGCAAGGGACCCACCGCTCCCCAGGGGAGCTTGACATATTATACGGATATGCGTGATGAAGAAGAGGCAACTGTCGCAAAAGATCGGCAATCAACTGAGACTGGTCCCGCACCTGTGGATGTGTTTCCACTATCTTAAGGACTGTCGGTTTCGGCCCCTGTCGGGCACGGTCTCGTCGCATAAATATTAAGTTTTTTGATGCGAGTCTTATTATTGGCTCACAGCTTCCTTGCGTGCTGGTTGAAACCGTGAAAATGCCTTGCAATGAGGATGTCCCCATTCACCCATCCAACAACCTTTCTGTAGCTCAGGCTCAGTTGCAAAACAAGCCAGGAACAAATATTGAAACATGATTGAAGAAGTTTGCAAAGTGGTATTTGAGCTACTATGGTCACAACACAACCTCATGAATCACTGAGGAATCACTCATAGCTCAACAGCCATGATCAGTCAAGCTCAATCAGCTAGCCAGGTACAAAATTTACATCTTACATCTGTGCGGAATAGGTTAAAAGGCATGTCTGCTCCTTAGTTATCATCATAGATTGAAAATTCACTCTTCTTTTCCTTGCAATCACAGAGTGGAAGAGATTGAGATTATTGTTGGGAGGTCATGTTTTAAGCTCCTCTGTCACTATTATTTAACCACCACACTACTTACATATCAAGGGAGACCCAATACCAAGTTCCAAAGAGAAAAGTGTATGTACAATTGGCCCCATTCTTTTCAAGTCTTCACTGAACTGATGCAGATCTATGAGGTATTACCTTTCCTAGAGATTTTTGGACAATGATGTGGGCTTGCCCATTGGAAAGCTGAATTGACAAAATTGCCTGTCTATGGCCTGTTCTCTGGTGTAAAAAGTAATTGGTTTAGAAGTGGGGTCAAAGTGAACCAGCACCCACCAGCACACCTTGAAAGATGGACAGTAGTTAATCAGGAGACAGTTTTCTGTTGGGTTCTTGCATTTGTGTAAAAATATGACTATAACTATTCATAACTACTTTTGTTGTATACTTAATCATGTTTTCAGCCCACAATCTTGCACCATAGTCTTGTCATATTCTTTTCACGTTCATGTTTGCATATGTTAGCATAATAAAGATCAATTTTCACGTTTCTTTTGCACATCTTATGTTTTTGTTCTTAATTTTTGTATTTTTATTTTTAAATCAAATAATCTTGTTTTATTCCTTGTTTGAAAGCTAGATTTAGACCTTTCCTTTAACCTTTGTTTTTGTGGATATTTGTGTCCTTGACATTTAATCTCTTACAACACAAAAAAAACATAGGTGCAAAACATATATAACCATTTTGTGGCTTTATATAAGTTTTGGAAAATTTGCAATAGGAGATGACAATAGTCCAATTTACTACCCTTACCAACTTGGTGACATGTTAACACAAATAATCACTTTAATGGCTACAAAAGTCCACCTCCATTTTTTAGAGAATGATATCATCATGTATACTCACACCCCCATTTGTAACACACAACTTCTATCATAGATTCAACTAAGCTTGCACACTATAACCTTATTAACTACCATGTTTCCCAAGTCCAACATATAATTTGTGACAATTGATCATTTTTTTGCATTTTGTGAATAAACTAACAAACCACAAGCCACGAATCATCACACAAACAAGCTCATAAATTAACACACCTCACATTTTTACAACATTTATAACTATAAAATATTCACATTAATGTAATAACACATATTCACCACCCAACCTTGAACTAAAAAAATGATATTGCCATTTGTCTCATCATTTCTTACTAGGTGATCCAAAATGAAAAAGAAGAAGAGTAATTTTTAAATTATAATACCCTAGTTTTTTCTTTTACCCTCTCTTCTTCTCACCTTTTTTCATTCATTATTTATTCCTATTCTTATTTAACTACTCATGATTTTCCATGCATTGCCACTTCCAAGTTTTGTTCAAATTTGAAATGTGTTTTTGTTTCATGCTTCCATGTTGCGTTCCTTGTAAGTTTGCAAAGGATCGTAACATTCTTCACCTTTTATAAACTATGTATTGTGCTTAATACATTTAAATTGGGGTAAAATTTTATGGAGTTCTACTTCATTTTCCTAGATGGCATATTTAGGAGGATATCCGTTTCACTTTATAAAATGTCATATATATGAACATGTCATCATATTTCTTGTTATCAATTCCAAAATCTTTTATGATTCAGCCATCATTTCCTTTTGTATTGGAACTTTAGGTTATTTTGGGAGAAGTTGATTATGGTTATAAGTGAATTTCTTTAAGAGAAATTTATGGGAAACATTATGGGTTTTCTATCCAAATGCACAAAAAAATGGGTTTTTTCAACTAGTCCTTGTGATTCATTTTTAGTCACAAGCAACATCCATGACTAAAACCACATTAATCACGTTAGACAAGTGTTATATAACAATAATTGCAACAATGCCTTTTTGGATGGAAAAAAAATCAATGAAATAGGGTTTCATCCTTTGATTGATCATATATGTATTGTCATTTGTGACTATGTTATGACTCATTTGGTCACTTTGATAATTAATCAAGTTCTCCCACATGGAAGAATTTAAAAATATTTTGGCATTTAATTTTTAAAAATTTCTATGTAGTCTAATTCACATGGTCAATTAGGATTAAGACACATGGCCTACCCACAAACGTTTTGGGATTTATTTTAAAATAAATATGAAAACATATAGGTCGTTCAATTCTAAATGCCAATATTAGGACATGTGGTTGTTTCTTTTTTCATATTTTAAACAAGATTGTGTGACAAAGGTGGTTTCCTAGATTTTATTTTTTATTTTTTTGTCAGTGCCACCAGTTTGCGATCACGGTGAAAGGAGGTTATGAGCTAGTGGTGCATGGTATTCGAGGAGCTTTAAATGTTCACCCTGATTGGGTGGTGTTGCAAATAGACATTGCAAATGCCTTCAACATTATTTCTCATATGGTTATATTTAAAAAGTTGTGTGCTATAGGTGGGCAATTGTCTTAGTTCATACCTTCCATCAATTTCTTTTATGCTCCTTAACTTTTTCTTTTTTTTAGTCACCATTCCCCTTAGAATGATCTATTTGTTATTCAATCTTCCATTGGTACCTATTAGGGGGATCTTTTAGGTGGGCGATCTTTTTTCTTTGGTTATAGTTCATTTCCATTCACTTTGTTGTTTGGTTACCCTTTTCCCATCTTGTTTGTTACCTTCTGTTACATACAACCCCTATATCATTAGGTTTACTTCAATTGTCTTTTAGGTTTTTCATCATTTTTAAAAAAAATTAAATTTGGTAGGCCTTGTGGTTTAGCCCCACAAGTGTGATGTTTGGTTTCCTTTGGGGTTGTTTTTAGGGTTTTTGCCTCCATCAAGTTTTTGTACCCCTGTTGGGGGCATTAAGATTTTAGATGTTCCTTTGAAGTCCCTTTCCTTCACATCTTTTCTCACAAATGTTTTAGATGATGATGTTCATCACATAAGCCTTTCTTAGGTTGGGGATGTGCAAGTGGCATTTGGGATTTTCATTCATTGTTTCGCGCAAAAACCTTATTACCTTTTTCATTATTTCCCTCCATTCTTGAATTTTCAGCACCAATTAGCCCCCTTTGATTTGACCTTCATTTGCATATTTGGGAAACTCTTAGGGCCAAGTTCTTTAGTGTGTCCAGAAACTTCCTTAATTTGTCAACAAACCTTTTTTCCCATTTCTAGAGGTGGGATAGGTCATGTTTCTACAAAAATTATCGCTTCGGTAATGTATTTGGGGAATTGGTGGTTAATCACCCTAATTATTGCATTTAAATTTTTGTAGGACAAACACCCATTTTTATTGGGGGTTATAAGGGTTATAAGGGTTAATAGTTTAGGTTCATTTCCATTTTAAGTTCACTTTAAGTGGGTTCGTGACCTTTTACCTCCAACTATTCAAATTTCCATCCCACCATTTGAACAGTTATCCAAAAGAGGTAGGACAAACACCCATTTTGAGCACTCATTTTCTAGCATCATCTTAGAATTGTTGCAACCTCACTTTGAAGGAAGTGTGAGGTCGCCACTCACACTCCCGAAAATGGGATTGGGGAGTCCTCCGGGACTCCTGAAAATTCAGAACGTGATTGTAAGGATCAAAACACCTCGCATTGAAGTTTTTTTTAGACTGTTGGAAAGGTCTTGAAGTGTAGATGTCCAAAATGGCCTCGCATGATCCATTTGGACATCTACAACACAAGTTATGGTCGAAAGAAGGGCCGGGAATCAAACTAGCAGTTTGACTCCCGACCATTAAAAGTCAGGAATCGACCCGACTCTGGTGTGTGCAGGTAAAGTGTGACACACCATTGGAAAGCTTTCAAGGAGAGCTACAAGTTTGCTTTAGACCTCGTCCCAATCGAAGGTCAAAGTGAGAAGTTATGAATGCCCAAAGTCCCAGGAGTCCAAACCGGGACAGTTTTGGGACTCCACTTTGGGAGTCTCGGGAAAAAATGTCATTCGGATGTAAGTGCGGTGGAGAGACGCAGAAAATATTATATGGGGGAAGGTGGTGGCTTCCCCTGAGTCCGGGCCATGGTGAGTCAAGTGAGTCCAGGGTTGCCCATGGCTTGTCGTAGCACCAAGGGTGTTCCATAATGCAAACTAATCAACTTGTTGGTCGGTTTGATGCATGTTCGAGTGAGTGAATAGCTTGTCCTTCTTCTTAGTCCAATCCCGAAGCTTCAGCACGCCCCTCTACCCTTTTTAGTGCTAAAAGCTGGGAGCATGCCCCAAGTCCTCCCCAATTTCGCAACTTGAATGATTTGGTCCCGACTTGGGACTAACAAGGGACTTGGGAACGCATCAAAAATTATTTTCACAATGTCATCGCGCTCTTTTAAAATCATGTGCAAGCTTAGGTTTAGGTGTTTGGTTTTCTACTTATCAAATCATCCCATCTTTTAAGACAACCTCTAACATTTTCACTTTAGCACAAAACATTAAAGTGGGCTTCCCTTATTCCACAGCTCATGGTCTTTTTCAATGCATATGTGACTAGGCCATAAATCCGACATGGATACACTTATTTCATTATGTTCATGGGTGAAAACGCATGACCACACATGATGTAGTTTGAGATTTTTTTGTCTCCATTGTTAAGGATGTTGGGTTCCATGTTTTATGTAAGCAAACACATTTTTTTCAATATCATCTCTCTAATCATCATGATGATGAGTGGATATTGTGTTTACATCAGATGGTATTCGCATTTTGGTAGACATAGTCATATTGACCCGACTCGTGTGGATCTTATTTCATAGGTTACTTCTTTTCAAGGAACGGTTACAACAATTACAACTTAGGCAAAGATTGTGTCATATTGTGACCGACATTTTGAAGATGATTCATCCTTCTAGCAATAGAGATATTTGGATGTTAATGTTAAAAGGCGAACGACTTCTTTCATTGATGTGCCAACATCGCATGATGAAAGGCTTTGGAAATCTTCCTTTTTCAATTATTGTTCATTTATAGGTAGAGGGTGTTAGTGGCTCTTTAGAAAGTTTAGGCCACCATTATCTTGTGTTAGGTAGTTGTGGCAACAAGAGAGGCCTCTTTTAGGCTTGGTGTCCTTATAGGATTTTTGCTCATCTCATTGCACAACTTGCTTCGTGCTACTAGTGATGGGATTAGGTCTTAGGTTTCCTGATTTCTCCTCTTAGGGCTCCCCATTGTGTGTTTTGCACTTTCGAGTGTGATCTTTTGTTTGGACTTCAGTCCTTCCTTTTTCTTTTCCTTCTCTTGTTCCCTTGTTAGGTGTTTTCCATTAATTAATTAATTAATTTCCTTCCTTCAATGAAAGAAATACATATGATTAAGTGACCAACCATATGACTATTAGAAACTTTTGAACCCTAGTTTAGTAGCTAACTATGTTGATTGGCCTAACAATTGGTGAAGCTCCTCTACTAGGCTAGGTGACCACATTATTGAGATGCATTATTAGACCTCCATTCCAACATTTAAAGTGATAAGAGATTGACCCAAGTAGACTAGGTTTATGGACTGTTCCAGCTTCAGGTACAGTTGCCACCTACCCCCAACCTACCTATGTCTGAGAATCGGCGGGTACTGGGGCACAGAGAGAGATGCGTCGTCGTGTTGGTTTGCCTGCGCTTCTATACGAAGCTCGAACCTACGGACGCGTTTTCTATTGAATCTCTACCGTCCAGAGTTCTCATCGACGGCCATCGCGATCCCACGAAACCCTAAGCCGAGCTTTCTCGGAAGAGGGTTGCTCAGCTTCTTTGTTGTTGTTCTCGTTGTTGCTGTTCTCTCGGTCGTCTTTCGGGAAATCCTCGTTTCGCGCAATTCTGTGTTTTACGAGGAAGACACAGACAGAGAGAGAGAGAGAGGGAAAGAGAGGGAGATAGGTATTTTTTTGGAGGTTTTTTAATTGATTTTGTTGTGTGCTGGGGTTTGATAACTGTTGAAGAAGGGTTTGGAGGCGAACGGGGGCTTGACAGAATGGGATCGGAGGGAGTGAATCCGAAGGCATATCCGTTGGCAGATGCGCAGTTGACGATCTCCATCATGGACATTGTACAGCAAGCAGCTAACTACAAGCAGTTAAAGAAGGGAGCCAATGAGGCGACCAAGACGCTGAACAGAGGAATCGCGGAATTCGTCGTCATGGCAGCGGACACAGAGCCGCTGGAGATTTTGCTACACTTGCCTTTGTTGGCTGAGGACAAGAACGTACCGTACGTATTCGTGCCGTCGAAGCAAGGCTTAGGACGTGCATGCGGGGTATGCCGGCCGGTGATTGCTTGCTCCGTGACGACCAACGAGGGCAGCCAATTGAAATCGCAAATCCAGCAACTGAAGGACTCCATTGAGAAGCTGCTGATCTGATTATGAGGGGAGAAGAAGAAGTAGCGGAGAGTGGAGGAGGAGAGTGGGAAAGACGACCGCGCCGGAGAGAAAGACCACACCGGAGAGAGATACTGGAGTGTCTATGATGACTGGAAAATGGTGGCCGTTAAGTGCGAGGATGGCGGCGAGCTGGGGTTCCCTTTTTCATCTTTGAAACCTTTTGTGCTTTTGCTTCTGTGTGTGTGATGGAGACTAAGGGTTCTGGATATTCTCCTTAACGAATATGATAAGTTTCCGGCACTTTTTGCACAATGAGATAGAACGATGATGATAATGATGATGCCGGCTGATTGACATCTGCTCTCGCTGCTGGATGCTTTCATAATCTATGCGGTTCTCTTTGATGTTTCTTGTGCATCCTGTCTCTGCCCTCTCATGCGATTTTGTGCCTTTTTTCCTCAGTTGTTCTCTGTACTGTCGTTGTTGGGCTTTAGATTAAGTTTGCTCTGTCTGAAATCTTTTGCAACCAAGATATGTGTCCTCCATAGAACAAAACAAACTTCAGAAAAGGAAGAAGGAAGAGTCCTTCTCTATCTTGTAATGGAGCTCACTACTCAGCTATGTCCTTCTTAAGAAACTAAGAAACTTCAGAAGGAGGAAAGTGATTCTTGTGTATCTTGATATAGGGTTTGCTAAGCAATGTCCTTCAGCTGTTTTTTTTGCAAGCATTTCCTGAGGTAATAATACTACATCCAGGAAGTCCCATACCTGTTCTTGGCAAGTAAACGACTATGCAAGGTTTTCACCCTCCTCTTACAATAGGCAAAAACTATATCAGACAGTAATGGACTCATCCATTTTCCTGGAAATGGAGATTGCACTGTTCCAAAATTTGTTGAAGACCCTGGATACTCATTGAGGCCTACCTTAAATCTCTTTTCTAGAGGTATTACATTTTGAGGGTGTTGTCCAAGCAGTTCATGTGTTTACGAGAGCTAGTGAAAGAGGTCTGAACAAATTTTTTGCTAATGGAGAAGAGGTCCTAGGAATTCATGGAATGCTTAATGTATGGAAGTGAAGTGTTTGGTGGTATCCTGATGGGTACTACTTGTGCTTTTAGCTTTCCTAATTTGGGAGCTTTTCAAAGCCCAATTTGCCCTCAAGAAATCATGCTTTTGGTTTCTTGTTTCATTTTTTCTTTTGTTTGATTTTCATTTTCTTTATCTTTTCTTCTTTCTTTTTGAGTTTGTCTTTCTTCTTAGGTTTCGTGGTCCTCTTCTTCTCTTTAGATGTTTTTGAGCTCACCAGCATCATGGCTGAGTGTCCCCATTCCCATTATTGCCAGCCCTGTGACAGAAATGCAGTATGTTGGTCAATTTTGGACTAACCTCTACCCAGTGCCAGGAGCTGATGAAGGGAATGTTATGGTGTTGATACCATAGATCTTGCTGTTTGAAGTTTGTTAAACATGTGTATGGTGGTCACTGTTGTTCATACTATTCATCCGTTTTGGGTTTTTTTTTCTCCCTTTGTTCTGGTTGGGTTTCCTCTTTGCTTGCTGATTTGTTGCTGATTTGTTGCTGTTTTGTTGTCTATATCTGAAATATCTATAGCAGGCTTTGTAGCTCAAAAAGTTCTTGATAGCTGAAATTGCTGGGTATCCTCTTTTTCAAGGATTCTGATTTTTCGTTTTTATGTTGTCAGATCTGAAATACCTCTTACCTTGTTATGGGTCGTCTCTCAACTCTATCCAGGTTTGACTTACATAAGTATGGAAAAATTCTCAGTACTTATGTTTTGTTAAGCCAGCCAGCATCATTGCTGAATCTTCTGATTGCTTCTGGTTTTGTGACAGAAACTCAGTATGTTGGTCAATGTAATACATTGAGCTGTACCCTCTACTCACTGTCTGGAGTTGATGAATTCAACGGGGATGTTATGTTTGCTGGTCAGTACCATACATGTTGTGGAAGGTTATGGAACTTCAGTGTAACTGCTCTTTTGTTTTCAAACCACTATGGGATCTACCCACTGTCTGCAAAGGACACTGAATATAGGTGTGGCTACTATTTCAAACCATTATGACCTTAACTCATTGTCAGGAGCTGATGAAGTTAGTGGAGGCAGCGGGAATCTTATGGTAGCTGATTACTACAATGCATGTTGCTGAACATACACGCGACTGGAATTTTTTCTAACCACTCCTCTTTGTTCTTTGTTTTTTAATGCTAAGTCTATTGTTTTCCTTTTCCCTTGTTCTCTTTTGCTTTTGTTTTCCTTGTTCACTTGCATGTAGTAGATCTCAGATCTCTACAACCTTTTTATAGGGTCATCTTATAATTATTCAAGTTGACTTGAATCATAAGTATGGAAAAGTTCTCAATTCTTTTTGGGGTTGTATGTTTCAAATTTTCATGAGGCTGTACAAACCAACTCTTTAAAGTTCACTAAGATTGTTTCAGTCTGTCAATAAGTTGGTGGACTCCAAGTCCGTTGTTTCTCTTTAGGCAACATGGGCTTTTGCTATTGCTAATGATGACAGTGGTCTAGCACTCTTGAATGTGAAATGACAGTGACTTTTGTGACAGCAACCAGAAGAGGACTTTATTTTGCAAAATTCTGTGACATGGTAGAAATTAACTAAATCTATGTGAGCCAACAAGACTGCAGTCTTTTTGCCTAAAATTCTCGTGAGAGTTTAGTTCCTCTTCATATGTAAGTTTGATAATCTGATCTTGGTGCAGCATGGCATTCTTTTTGATTATTGAGTTCTTTTTTCATCTATTGAATGTCAGCATTCCCCACAGTCAAAAGCTTTTCAAGTTCTGGAGTTTTCGGATGTTTTGGAACTTCCTTTGAGGTTGTTCCCTGTGCTTTTCCAGGGCTACAAACCGCATTAATAATCCCCTTTATCATAGCTAAATTGGTTGTGTTTTTACCAAGGTTGTAACAATCCAAATATGATGTACTCTTTCAAGGGTTGGTCCCTTCACCTAACCCCTGTACGAAATAATTAGCAACTCATTGATCATGTCAATTTGATTGTGGGTTGTAAGAAATACTTTCATTTCAACAATCCATTATTTCTGTGTCCTTTGTATTTGCTTGATATCATGTTGGAGGACACATCTGTTGGTAGATAATTTTGAAACATGCCAAGTATGTGTTAGTGCCAACAATGTGGTGACCATCACAAGCAATTGAGTACCCACAAAAAAATGCCATGGACAAGTGGATATTAACAGATGATGATTATGGAAAATGTGCTCAAATGATGTGTTTAGAGAGCCTTTTCATAGAATTCAAGTACCTTTGTGATCAATGGAAAGTTTTCTTGGAAATAAATTTTCTTGGAATCTGTGCTCTTTGCCAATATGCCCATTTGGTCTGTTGCTCCAGCTAAAGCCAACATAACAAAACTGAGGAGAGAGATCTCTAGTTCAAATTATCTAGTAACAAAATAGCAGCCTGTACCCTACACAATTATCACAAGGAAGGGTTCAAATGTGCTGGGTTTCAATCAGCTCAAAAGAGAACCCAACAGAACACAGCAACACAGAGATCCTCATACAATTTACAGGAATTGTTTCTCCTACATTTAGCTCCCAAAAGTGCTTGAGAATTATGGTTTTAATTTTTTTACAAAATCATGTTGGAATTGCAAAGGTTTTCGACCAAGATAAAGAAACATTTCTTTCTCTCCAAATCTGGAACTCTTTTCATCAAACTTGATCACCTAAATTTTATTGGAAGAACAAAGAGTGGGGGAAGAGACAAGCAATTTCCACCCTCTGTGCTTTGTTTCTCAATGACCCATCTTCTTCTTGCAACAACAGAGCCTTACCTCCACATTTAACTTGTTGCACCTGTTTAGTGCTTGCCACACCAAGGTAAAGCACAAAGGCGAGGGCATTGCCGAAATTGGGCCTTGGGCCTGCCCTTGACTTGTGCACCTTATGTGGCTCCACATTTTGGTAATGCCCTTACCCTTGTGCTTTACTTCGTTTAAAGTGTAAAGACCATTGCAGAAACATTTCAAAATGGACAAAAACCCTCTTGCAACATGAAATGTTCCTCCCCCAGGGTGGAAGAAAAATTCTGCTTGTAACTGACCCTCCAAATATACTAGCAAATTTCTGCTAGGTCTTTATGTGGTGCGATCATGATAATGGTGAAGCAATACTTTGCACTACATTTAATTTGTTTTGCACCTATTTAGTGCTTGCAACTATTCTTTTCATAAGTTTTGCCTAACTTCATCCTTCATACCCGACAATAAAATCATGTGTATCAATCAAATCATGCAATGGAGGTTTAATTGCTTGCAATGAATGACTTCCCCAATAATTTTTCCAATACAGAGAGTAGCGGGAATTCAACATCATGTAGGAGGAGGGAAAAAACTTTAAGAGTCCATTGGGTTAGATTGAAACTTATACAAGAAGAGAATAATGATCACAACTAGAGTCTCCAATTTCCTTTTCAAGATGGACACTTTTAATCAAAAACTGGAACTAGTAGTTATTTTATTTTATTTCTGAAAATTTTCAAAAAACTGGAACTGAAGGTTATAAACGAAAAATCAAGAAACCTCCAAACCAGGGTTTTAAGTTTAAACCCGAGTTGTTGAGGACCTTTGAGCTTTTCAAAATGGACTCACAACTTCTTGCAAGGCTAAGAAGGCACCACCACTAATCCCCATTGCATATTCGGCTTGAATCTCTAGCTGCTAGAGATTCATCACCTCAAAATATGAAAATGAGTTAGGGATATGCAATGCACGGTCCAAATTTCCAGAAATTCTTAGCAATAAAATCGGCAATTCAAGGTGACTCGAAGTTCTGGAATCAATGAGTATTAACAAAATCAAATACCACCCAAGGGCCAACACTAGAAGTGATTACTACCTGAGAGTAATGTCTAGTGTAATCTAGTGTAATCACAATTAATTAACAAATTAACAAATTAATCTACCAGGTAATCTCTAGTGTAATTTGTTCATTAATTTGTTAACAAGTTAATCCACAAGAGGTTTCAAATTAATCCACATAATTTCTGTGATGTTAACCAAAGAATCAGCCTATAAGGATCTCCAAATCAGAGGATCAGTCCCTTGGGCTGATCAGGCTCTAATTGAGAGTACACTAGACGTTACATTCAACAAGACTCTTGTTCGTCATGTTTCTCATCATCTTTCAGTACGTTTGTGCTCTTTTTCATCATCTTTGAGGTTAGTGGCATACATACAATGGGTCAGAAACAACAGAAAAACAAGTGCACCGTGAGGGGTAATCACCCCCTTTACCGCCGTTGCTATTTTTAATACCTACAAACCAACCCACTACCCTTCTAGCCTTTGGTTAACCATGGTTACAAAGGCATCCACTTACCATAAAGCCCACTCAATGGGTATCCAAAAAAGGGTGGGCATTTTTGTTTTTGGTATGGGGATCCATCAAGTATTGTGGGGGAAAATTTTGAAAAATTACAATCCACTTGATCCTTTTTATACTCAATAAAACCTTTGGCCATGAGCTTTATCAAAGTCAAGCTTGCACTTGACTTTGCCTCACTCGGGCCTTTATTCTGATAAAGCTAATGGCCTCGAGCTTTATCCTACACTATTTGTCACCTATTGTTTTGCCTTCCTACCTACCCAACCTAATTGGTTACCAAGGTGAAACCTGATGTGAACTCAATTAGGGTCATCCATCCACAATGGAGTCTTAACAACTTCCATCCAAAGTGAATCAATAATCACCGATGCACCATCTATTATTGGAAACTGTTAGGATTCAGCTATCAATAAACCCTAATTGAGTTATCAAGGTTCCATTATGATGTCGTATGAACTCACCTATTTCCCCCTTCCCCTACCTATGTAGGGGGGAACTACCTATGTAAGTGGGTAAATACTAAGTACCATGGCTAACTAACTAGATAGAGAACACAAGTGGTTACTATGTAGTTAGGTAAATAAGTAAGATGCTTGGTGAGTATTGCCCCTTAGGGTAGGTAGATACATGTAAGATGGTTAGTAGATGATAGCTAATCACGGAGGTTAGTTAGCTACAGAACGGGAATACAAGGAAAAACATGTTTCGTGTCCACAAATGATCCATCTTGCATGGTGCACTGGCAGGTGCTGGCTCACTAACGGTATACATAATACAAACTAGTGTTCTGAGGTTTTTTGAAGAGGGGGTTTTCTTTTATCCCTCTAGAGTAAGTAGTCCTTTAGCCTCCCTCGGATTGAACAAACAAACAAACACACCCACATTTGCTTTTTTGCTTCTGTTTCTTCGGAAGTGTACTTACTCTGAGGAAAGGGGCTTGTATGTAAGTTGTAACACTCAGTCAGTGAGTCAATCAAGCAGGTTTGGTTTGGAAATTGGGGCAACAAGTCCTAAGGAATAATTTCTCCTTTGAAGTCAAGGTTTGCTTTTTTTTGGGCTTGTGACAAACAAGATCCTGGCCTGGCCTGGCCTAAGTTAAGTACATAAATGTTTGTCACATTGTCCAACTCTCTCTCCCCTTTGTCCTCATTTCCCCAAAAAAAGCCCCTTCTCTCAAACAGAGCTTCAACATTCTGTACTAAAAACTCTGTACAAGGGGAAGAGAGAGAG
>Ga0209611_10010320_pt1 | contig 13797 bp, 12 predicted proteins | sample S1TSphgellanicum_3_FD_187693 | JGI IMG/M metagenome (GOLD analysis project Ga0209611, IMG submission 187693) | Host-associated microbial communities from peat moss isolated from Minnesota, USA - S1T2_Fc - Sphagnum magellanicum MG (SPAdes) (version 2) | ecosystem: Host-associated > Plants > Peat... | reverse complement strand
GTCCTACGGCACCGCGCTCGGACCCGCGATCGGCTGGCTCGTCGAGGGCTGCGAATCCTCGAAGCGCCGCAACGTGACGAACGTGCAGATGATCTACAACGCGCTCGAGCAGTTCCCGGGCAACGAAATGATCCGCGCCGCGAACGAAGCGAATGCCGATACGGGATTCCAGATCCGCGTGCCGCACTCCAGCGGCATGCTCGAGGGTCGCTATACCGTCGACACCGTGTTCCCGGCGGGCGACCATCGCAACCATCGCCCGAAGCAATGGCTGATCAACGGCGTCAAGAAAATCGAGACGCTCCGCTTCCTCGAGGAACCGGGACGTACGCTCGGACAAGCCGCGATTCAATGGTTGCTCGCGGAGCCGCGCGTGATGTCGGTGCTGCCGAACATTTACGATCGCGAGCAGTTGCTCGAATTCGCGGCCGCGCCCGATACGCCGGCACTCTCGAACGACGAGCTCGCGCGCGTCGCACAACTCTTCAGCGAGAACTTCGGCGTGGTCGAAGAGCCGGGCAAGTACAAGGGCACGATGTCGTACGCCGACGTGGTGAAAACGCCCGAACCCGCGTCCGTCTAGCACTCGTAACGACGTGATCGAGAAGGTTCTCTCCCCGCACGCGCCCGCGCCGATCGGTCCCTACAATCAGGCGATACGCGCGGGCGACTTCCTGTTCTGCAGCGGTCAGATTCCGCTCGATCCCGCAACGGGCGAACTCGTGGCGGGCGATATCACCGCACAAACGCACCGCGTGATGAAGAATATCGAAGCCGTTCTCGCTGCGGGCTCGGCAACGTTTGAGGACGTGGTAAAAACCACGATCTTCCTGATCGACATGAACGATTTCGCCGCCGTGAACGGCGCGTACGGAAGCTACTTCGCGGATACGGCGCCGGCACGCTCGACCGTCGCCGTCGCGGGTCTACCGAAAGGTTCGCGCGTCGAAATCGAGGTCGTCGCTCACCTCTAATCCGCGCGAGGCGTCTTAGGCGGTTTCAACCGCTTCCGGCCAGGTGATCTTGAGATCGCTACCCGTCTCCAGATAAGTCTTGAGACCGTTGAGGACGATCGGCCAGCCCTCCGTCGTGCCGCGCGACGTCTCCGTATCGCCTGCAAAGTGTTCGTGGATGAGCGTTAGCCGGCAGACCTCACCCAGCGGCACGATCTCCCACGTGACGCGCGATTCGGGATCGGCGTCCTCTTGGTGCGTGGCCACGAACGAGTGCACGAGACGGCGCGGCGGATCGGCATCGATCACGCGGCAATCGAGCATCGTCTGTCCATCGCGCACGTAGCGCATCGGCTCGCCGGGTTCGCGCGGCGCCGGCTGGAGTTCCGTGCCGAAAAAATAGTGCGGCGTTTCGGCGCCGTCCGTAATCGCGCGCCACAAGCGTTCGGGCGTCGTGCGAATGTAGAGTTCGTAAACTTGCCTCGAGAGGTCGGTCATTCGTTTTCGAGCTCCTCTTTCAAGCGGATGAGCCGTGAAGCGACGCGCCCGCGGAATTTGCTCACCCAGCGTTCGTAGATCTGCTGGATCGGAACCGGATTGAGATAGTGCCGCTTCTCGCGGCCGACACGCCGGACGACGACGAGTTCGGCCACCTCGAGGATGCGTAGATGCTTCATGACGCCGAAGCGCGTCATATCCAACTCGGCGCTGAGTTCGGCGAGCGTCCGACCGTCACGCTCGAACAAGAGATCGAGCAATATCCGGCGGCTGGGATCGGCAAGCGCCTTGAAAACCGCATCCACGTGAGGCGATTATATGTGACCAAATGGTCACTTGTCAAGCAAAGACGTTTCCGAGTGTTAGGGCTTTTTCCGCCACTCCATCACGTTGAAGAATGGGACGCGGCGATAGTGCGCGGCTCGCATCGGGTCGCCGCCGACCGGCGTCGGTTCCGCGAAGTATTGGAGCTCGAGACCGCGCTCGAGAAAGAGCGACAGGTACGTGCTCAGCGGGCGATGCCAGTTCTGCACCGTGATGCCGTCCCACGTGACCCAGACCGCGCGCTCGTCGAGATAGCGATCGATGCTGAAGCGGCGCGCACCCGACGCGTCGTGCTGCCATCCGTCGGGCATGCCCGCCGTGTTGAAGCTCGAGAGGTTCGCGACGAGTAGCGTGCCTCCGGGACGGAGCGCGCGCACCATCTCGCTTGCGGCGCTCGCGAGATCCGGGATATCGATTAAGCTTAAGTAGCAAACGATCAGATCGAACGACTCGCCTGTAACGCCGAGTGACTCGGCGCGAGCGACGCGATAATCGCCGCTCGAGTCGAGTTCTCGCGCGCGTTCGATCAGCGCTCTCGTCGGGTCGATGCCGACGGTCGCGATGCCGAGTTTCTGCATGATGCGGCAAAACCGGCCCTCGCCGCAGCCGACGTCGAGCGCGTTCGCGAACGTCCGACGGCGGAGGCGGTCGAGCATCGCGGGGTCGAGGACGTACGTTCGGCTATAATCGCCGTCCTCGCCCATCGCCGCGATCCACGCCGCCGCCGACTCGTCCCAACCGTCGGACATCGGGCGCGCCTCTTTCGGTTCGCTCCTACGAGTGCGTCATGTCCTTCGGGACGACGAACTTGTCGAACTCTTCGCTCGTCACGTGGCCGAGGGCGAGTGCGGCTTCCTTGAGCGTCGACTTATCCTTGTGCGCCTTCTTCGCGATATCCGCGGCCTTGTCGTAGCCGATCTTCGGCGAGAGTGCCGTGACCGTCATGAGCGACTCACCGAGATACTTCGCGATGATGTCTTCGTTCGCGGTGAGTCCCTCGATGCAGTGGATGCGGAACATCGTGCTCGCGTCGCGCAGCAGCGTCGTCGAGTGCAAGAAGTTGTAGATCATGACCGGGTTGAACACGTTGAGTTCGAAGTTGCCTTGCGAAGCGCCGAAACCGATCGCGGCGTCGTTGCCGAAGACTTGCACCACGACCATCGTGACGGCTTCGCACTGCGTCGGATTCACCTTACCCGGCATGATCGAGCTGCCCGGCTCGTTCTCCGGAAGCGAGAGCTCGCCGATGCCGGCGCGCGGACCGCTCCCGAGCCAACGCACGTCGTTTGCGATCTTCATGAGCGCGGCTGCGAGTTGCTTGAGCGAGCCCGAAGCGAACACGAAATCGTCGTGCGATGCGAGCGCCGTAAACTTGTTCGGATGCGAGCGGAACGGCAAGCCCGTGAGCTCGGAGATCTTCTTCGCCGCGCGCTCCGCGAACTCGGGGTGCGCGTTCAGGCCCGTGCCGACGGCCGTGCCGCCGATCGCGAGATCGTAGATGTGCTCCGTCGCTTCACCGATCGCGACGAGCGCGCGGTCGAGCTGGTTCACGTAGCCGGAGAATTCCTGACCGAGCGTCAGCGGCGTTGCATCCTGAAGATGCGTGCGGCCGACCTTCACGATGTGCTCCCACTGCTTCGCTTTCGCATCGAGTGCGTCGCGCAGCTTCTTCACCGCGGGCAACATGTCGATGACGCCTTCGACCGCGGCCATGTGCATCGCGGTCGGGAACGTGTCGTTCGAGGACTGCGACATGTTCACGTGGTCGTTCGGGTGGATCGGCTTCTTCGAGCCCATCTCGCCGCCGGCGAGCTCGATCGCGCGATTCGAGATCACCTCGTTGACATTCATGTTCGTCTGCGTGCCCGAGCCCGTCTGCCACACGCGGAGCGGGAAGTGCGCGTCGAGCTTGCCCGCGATCACTTCGTCGGCCGCGCGGACGATCAGGTCCGTCTTCTCGGCATCGAGCTTCCCGAGGTCGTGATTGACGAGCGCGGCCGCCTTTTTAAGGACGGCCATCGCCTTGACGACCTGGCGCGGCATCACGTCGCGCGGCGTCGTTCCATCGCCGATATCGAAATTGTAGAGCGAGCGGGCCGCCTGGGCGCCGTAGTATTTGTCGACGGGGACCTGGACGGCACCCATGGAGTCGGTTTCGGTGCGCGTGGCGCTCCCGTTGGTCGTAGTCGTAGACATAGCCGGGTTCTCTTCCCGCGCACGCACGCGGATTCCACCCGCAGCCGTGGGAGCTTTTAGCCTGCGACTTCGGTCAGAGCCGCGACCAGTTTCTCCGGGGCCGAAATGAAGGGCGAGTGCGATGTTGCGAGCGTCGCGGTCTTCTCACACGGAAAGCCGGCCGCCATCTTCTTCTGCGTCGCGAGCCCGATCGCGCGGTCGTTCTCGCAGAAGATATACGCTCGTGGCACGCGTCCGAAGTTCGCAGCCGTCACGTGCACGGGCGTCGCGATGCCGACCATCGGTTCCGGGCGCAAGAGCGATTTCGCCCAAGCGGCATCTTCGGGGAGACAATCCGCGTAGAAGACCGGCACGACGCCCTCATCGAGAATCGACATCGAACTGCCATCCGCGCTCGGTGAGAAATACGGTCCGATGGACGACTCGGCGTCGGTCTGCGCGATCGCGATCACGCTCTCACCATCCTGAGCGAGAAACGCCGTAAGGTACACGAGTTTAGCGATGCGATCGGGGATCTTCTGTGCGACCTCGCTGATCACGACGCCGCCGCGACTGTGCCCGACGAGAATGACGGCGTCCGACTGCTGCTCGATCAGGCGGACGATGGAATCGCGCCATAGTGCGAGCGTCACATCGTGAATCGGCGTGAGATCCTCGCCGAGCGACGGAAGATCCGGTGCGAGCACCGTGTGTCCCGCGTCCTCGAGCAACGGCAAGACTTTCTGCCAGCACCAGCCGCCATGCCAGGCCCCGTGAACCAAAACGTACGTGCTCATCGCGCTTGAGGTTGGTTTTCCGCAGGCGAGCCTCCTCGCTCGCGCTGCGATCGTGCGTCTTCGGCGAGGATCTCTTCTCGGATATCCCGGAGCGCGCGCACAGGGGCCGTGTTCTCCGGGGCACGCTCCTTCAGAACACGCTCGATCGCATCAGCGATTAAGCGTGCATGTATTGGCGATGCCTTGGCGACTGTGGCAATGCGGGGGACGGCGCGCTTAAGCTTCGTGTAGGGAATCCAAGAGATCACGCAATCGAAGATGTCGTCGAGGCCGGCAACATCGAGACGGCTGTCGGAGATGCCGGCGATGACCCCGTCGACGGCGAGCACGCCCTCTGCCGCGTCTTTTGCAAGGAGAGCGAATGCGGTGAGCGTTCGCGCTCCTTTTCGGAGCGCGACGTCGGGATCCGACAGCGGCTCGAGATAGGCTCGGTTCCACCACCGCGCTTCAGACCAATCCAGGTTAGCTCCGAGCGCCATGCAGCCGGCCGCGAACCAACCATCGCGGTTTGCGGGCCACACCGTGCCGAGCCAACGAAGCGTCGCTGCCGTCGTGCGAGCGTCGAGGTACGCACCCTTGGCATTCTCGTAAACTGCTACGGTCGGCATGTCGAACGGCGCGGGTGCCGCGGATGCGGGGTGCGCCGTCACGACCGGCGAGTGGTAACGGTACGTTTTCGGCTCCGCGCCGAAGATCGGCGGCGCCGTCCATTCGTGCAGTGGCCACGCAACGTCGATCGTCGCCGGCCTCGTTGCATCGGGGCCGAGATTCGGGTGTGTGGCCTCGACAATCGGATCGGCGGTAGATGGGTAGCGCGAACGCGACGCCGCAATCCACAGTGCGGCATCTGCGCCGATCGTCACGGTGTCGTCGCCGAGCGCGTAGCGCAGGGCATGAGCTGTCTCGCCTTCGAGGCGGCGTACGACGCGCAATGCGTCCGCACGGCCGTCGGCGCTTAGGCGCAGAAGTGCGGCGATCGCATCGTGATGCGCTGCGTCACCGCCGACCTCCAAAAAGCGCTGAGCGAAAGCCGCCGGATCGATCGTTCCGCTCGCATGGGTTGGCGCGGCCAAAACGGGAGCCGCCAGATTCTGCGCAACGCGCGCGGCAACTTCGTGGACGCGCGCTGCAAGGAAGCGTTCGCACTTTCTATGTTCCTTGAGAGTGACCGGTAAAAGCTCGCCACGAAGCCACGCATTCGCAAGCATCGCGAAAAGATGGCGCGGAAGAGCGAGGTCCCACGGCGCGTTGTCTCCGAGCAGCTTCGCGACCCGTTTACGTAACGGCCCCGTGATCCGCTCGAAATCGTGTGGACGCTCGGCGCAAAGCAACGAGACGCCGGCGAGGACGCGTTCGTAGTCGTGCGGATCCGCATCGGTCTCCAAAACGATGCCGTACGTTTCTACGAGCTCGTCGAGGCTTGCGATCGGCACGACTGCCACGGGCGCGCGTCGCAGCGGGACACTCGCTCGCGCGCGCGGCTGCACGCCAATCGCGAGTTCGTCGTGCCTCGGATTTCGGCGCATAGCACCTGGCATAAGGGCGTCGATGCGAGGGAGCAGTGTCGGCACCACCGTCGCCGTCGCGGCGGCAAGTTTTTCTATAAGCGTCGGGTCGTTACGATCGCCAAAACGCTCGATAATTCTTAGCGCTGCGACCTGGACCTCGCGCGCCGGATGTTCGAGCGCGTTCGCAAAGCGCGGGGCGTGCCACGAGGGCATCGTTTCATGCTCGAGGAGTCGCTCGCCGAGAGCGAGTGCGGCAAGCGCCGTCCGTTTCGCCTTGGCGCGATAAGCGGGAGTGAGAGCCGCGATCGACTCGTGCGGCAACGCACCACCCATTTTGGCGACGCTCACGAGCGCATCGATGGCGAACGACACCGTCGGCCCGACGCGGCTTGCGAGCAATCGCACGTACCGTTCTAGACGCGTCGCGCGTTCCTCCGGCGTTGGCGCGAGCAACTCGTGAAAACGCGAGAACCAGCCCGCACGAAATTCGAGGAAGTCGCGCTCCAGCGCATCGAGCGACGCGTCCAAGAGGCGCTCGCGCGGAATCTTCCCCTGCGCCGCCAGTTCTGCCAACACGACCGACCAGCGGCGGTCCGTGGACGTATATTTATCCATCGCTGCTAAGCTAATATCCGACACGCCCTCGTAGCGAAAGAAATCCCAGATCTCTTCTTCAAGCAACTCCGGTTGCTCGGCTAGCACGTGGCGCGGATCGGCCTTTTGAAGACGCGACACGTGCAACATGAGGCCGAGTGCATACGCCTCGGATCGGCGACGTTCGCACGCGCCGGCGCGAACGATCCGCCGCACGATACCCCAACGGCGCGTAGCCACGCCGTCGCACCACTCCTGAAGCCACGTCGGACGGCGAGCGATGAGGACGTCCGCGATCCGATCGTCGCTGCTTTCGAATGGGCACGAACGGACTTGCGAGAGCGTCGCCGTGCCAAAAAGGGCAAGCACCGACACTGCGTGACGTAGCCATTTGTGACGATCGTTGTCCGACTGACACGCCCGGTGCGCGCCTTCATGCGCCCGCGCGACGACGGGCGCGAGCGCACGGCGCTCACTCTCCGTCAACGTCGACATGAGGCCGAGCGCGCGTTCCGCATCGCCGGCCTCGATCGCCGCTTCGAGGTCGGTCACGCTCGCGCGCGCTCGAGGAACAGCCGCGCGGCAAGCACGTGTTTGCAGGGTCCTCGTGCGTCGCGATGCTTCGCGTACCACGGACACGTGCAGCGCGTACCTTCACCGTCAGCCGCGAACGAGACGCGATACGTCACCGCGCCACTCGAAACCCAAGCCCGCATCGCGTCGCCCTCGCGTTCTATCTCGACGCGGTCCTCGGCGAACAGTTTCTCGGCAGCGCGCAAACGCGGTTGCCGCTCTCGGCTCGCCTCCATATAGAACGGCAACTCACGCTGAAAATACGCGCCTTCCGCGAGGTCATATCCCACGATGCCCGACACCGCAAGATCCGCGAGCGCAGTCCGGACATCGTCGACCGCGATGCCGTTAGATACGGCGATCTCCGCAGCATCGATCGCGTTCTGCCAGCGCAGCGCTCCGCGCGTCGCGGTGAGGGCGTCGCGCTTGGAAGGGCGTGCGAGTGCATCGAGCGTTTGTCCCTCACCCGAGAACCCGCGCCAAACATCCGGGCTCAGCACGAGGACGAACCGCGAATCGTGCGTCGCAATCACCCATGCGCTCGCGCCCGAATCATCCGCATAGACGCGCGCCGACACCGCATGCTCGGCCGGAAGGCGCAACGCGCGCAACCGTGTCACTCCGCCGACGCGAACGTCGCCCGAACGCGCACTCAACCGTAGTCCGCCGGCTGCCTCCGCCACGAAAGCATCGCCCTTCCACTGCGCGGGCAACTCGCGCAAGAACCGCCGCAGTTCCGCGCCCCCGATCTCCAATACCGGCCGCATGCGCGCCTGATACGCCTGCACTTCAGAAAAGCCGCGAACCCACCGCATCGGCAAGTCGACGGTGCGTTCGACGACGCCGACGGAATCGCGACGCACCTCGAAACGATCGGAACCCAACTCAAACGCCAGCGATTCACGATCGCTCACCTGTGATAGCGCGGCTCGCATTGGCGCGTTGAAATCGACGTTCGCCGTTCCCACTCCCAGGAACTCACCATCGAGCGCCGGCGCCAACACGTCGAGCCGCGCATAGGCGCCGCAACACGACGAAAACCCCTCGAACCGCAACCGCTCTCCCGTGCACGTGATGACAGGGTCCGCTAGCAAAAGAATCTTCTGAAGCATCGCCGACGGGGTATGGAACCGCGAACCTACGACATCCGACAGGGACACGAGCAGATCGGCGGTCCGCTTCGGAGCGACCAGTAGCCCCCGAAAGAACGTCGGCGGCGCCGACGCTGCCGCCATCGTCGAGTCCGTTACGAGGCGAAGCCGCCGCTCCGACGCATTCGAAACGATGGCAGATTCCCGGGGATACGCATATGTGTACGATAGCGCCTTATCCGGCATGTCTCGATCGAGCCGGGCTGGGATTCGGCAAAGTGGGTACCTTTCTGGCGAAAAGAGTGGGTTTAGGTACCAGAAAACGAAGCACCGATAGATGATCGCGACAGCAACCAAGGTATCCCTTCGACGCCTTTCGCCGATCGATTTCCTCGAGCGTTCCGCCGACGTCTTTCGCGAGAAGATCGCCGTGGTCGACGGCGACGTCCGACGCACGTATCCGCAGTTTCTCGATCGCGTGTACCGCTTCGCCCACGTGCTCCACGACCTCGGCGTACGAAACGGCGAGCGCGTCGCGGTGCTTGCGAAAAATCAATCGGCACTGCTCGAGGCGCACTATGCGGTTCCGCTTGCGGGCGGGATCCTCTGCGCGCTCAACATTCGACTCGTGGCAAGCGAGATCGCGTACATCATCGACCATTGCGGCGCGAGCGTCGTTGTGTACGACGAAGAGTTCGCACCGTTGCTTGCGGGAGTCGCACCGGGCGTGCATCGTCTCTCCACGATCGAATACGAGCGTGCGCTTGCCGACGCCGACGCGACGCCGATCGAGAATCCCGTCACGGACGAAGACGCAACGATCTCGATCAACTACACGAGCGGAACGACGGGCAAACCGAAGGGCGTGATGTACACGCATCGCGGTGCGTACGAGAACGCGCTCGGCGAAGTCTTCCACGCGAACCTGCGCCCCGAGAGCGTCTATCTCTGGACGCTCCCGATGTTCCATTGCAATGGGTGGACGTATCCGTGGGCCGTTACCGCCGCGAGCGCGACGCACGTGTGCCTTCCGAAAGTCGATCCGGCCGCGATCTTCGATCTCGTGGAACGCGAAGGGGTCACGCACTTCTGCGGCGCGCCGACCGTGCTGATCTCGCTCGCGAACCATCCCGGTGCCGCGCCGTTCTCGCATCCCGTTCACGTGATCACGGCGGGTGCGCCGCCCGCGCCGACGACGATCGCGCAGATGGAAGCGCTCGGCTCGACGATCACGCAGGTCTATGGCCTCACGGAGACCTACGGACCCGTAACGGTTTGCGCGTGGCAGTCGCAGTGGGACGTCCTCTCGACGAGCGAACGTGCGCGGCAAAAAGCGAAACAGGGCGTCGCGTTTGCGACGGTCGGCGCACGCGACGTTCGCGTCGTCTCGACCGACGAGCGGGTCGGCTATCCCGACACGCTGGTCGACGTGCCTGCCGACGGCACGACGCAAGGCGAGATCGTCATGCGCGGTAACAACGTGATGAAGGGCTACTACGACGATCCCGAGGCGACGGCGAAGGCATTCGCCGGCGGATACTTCCACAGCGGCGACATCGCCGTGCGCCATCCCGACGGATACATCGAGATTCAGGACCGTGCGAAAGACGTGATCATCAGCGGCGGCGAGAACATCTCGACCGTCCAAGTCGAGCGCGCGATCCTCGAGCACGACGCCGTGCTCGAATGCGCCGTCGTCGCACAGCCGCACGAGAAGTGGGGCGAGGTACCGAAAGCCTTCGTCACGCTCAAAGCCGGGCGCGAGATCGCGGCGGACGATCTGATCGCGCACTGCCGCGAGCGCCTTCCCGGCTTCAAGGTTCCCAAGGCCATCGAGTTTTGCGAGCTCCCGAAAACCTCCACCGGCAAGATCCAAAAGTTTGTCTTACGCGAGCGTGAATGGAGCGGACATGATCGACGGGTTCACTAGCCTCGTCCTCGCAGCGCTCATGCGAGGCTCCGCTCCGCAAACCGGCGCGCGAAGTTTCCAGGTCGCGCAGACCGTCACGAACGGCGATGCGTCGGTCGAGAAACGCGCGCTCGGTCTGCTTGCGGAACTGCAAGCCGGCACGATCGACCGCAACGAACTCTCGCCCGAACTTAGCGCGGCGTACACCAAAAGCGTCCTCGCGCTTTCGAAGCAGACGATTCCTGCCGGCTCACCCGCGAACGTCGTGCAACTCGCGAAGCACCACGTCGACGGCGTGACCACGTACGTGTATCGACTCTCGTGGCCGAGCGGTACGCTCGACTACACGTTCGGCTACGACGACGCATCGTTCGCCGTCGTGCAACTCTACGTTCGCACGGGGCCGCCCGCGTGAGAGGGCAGGCGCACGCCTATGCGTTCGAGTCGCGGGAGCACTTCTTCGCAGAAGTACGGTAGCTCGCGCAGATAGTTTACGAACGCGACCGTCGTTCCGGCAAAGCCCGCCCGGGCGATTCGCGCGAGTTCGCTCGCCACGAAATCCGGGTCGCCGACGAGCGGATACGTGCCGAAGCCGGCGGCGAACCGCTGACGGAACAGCTTGAACGCTTCGGGCGGGAACGACTTCGCATGGAGTGCCTGTAACTCCATGAGGCGATCCACGGCCGGCCAGTCCGCCATCTCGTTCGAGTAGTATTCGTAGTAGTCACGTGCCTCGCTCGCGGTCGGACGGCAGACCACGTGCGTGGTCGCGACGACACCGACATCGCGGCCGTGCAATTTCTGCGCTTCCGCCCGGATCGATTCCACATCGCCCCGACCCTTGTCGATATCGACGAGCGTGGTCAGGAGATAGTCCGCGTTCTTCTCGGCGAACGCGCGACCGTCGGCGGAGAAGCCCGCGTTGAAGATGAGCGGGCGTCCGTCGTAGGGGAGCGGACTGCCGAACGCACCACGCAACTTGAAATACGCGCCGTCCCAATCGAAGGGTTCCGTGCTCGTCCAGACGCGACGCACGATATCGAGCCACTCTTTTCCGAACGCATAACGATCCGCGTGCTGATCGGCGAACGTCAACCCGAACGTTTCGTATTCCGGTTTGTTCCAGCCGCACACGACGTTGAGGCCGAAGCGACCGGACGAGATGTGGCTGATCGTCGCAAACTGTTTCGCCGCGACGAGCGGATGCATGAACGCGACGTGCGCCGTTGCGAAGACGAAGAGCCGCTCCGTGTGCGCGAGCATGCCCGTCGCCCAGGTGATCGTCTCGAGCGTCGTGTCCTGAAAACCGGTCGCGCCGCCATACCCGATCCAGCGCGCGATCGGCAGGATGAAATCGATCCCGAGTTCGTCCGACATCTTTGCGAGCGCGACGTTGTTCGCCCACGTCGCTTCCCAGCGCTCCGGGACGCGCGTGATCGCGAGCCCACCCGAGCAATTTGGAGAGAACAGGCCGATCTTGAAGTGGTTCTCCGGAGCGTACGCTCGCGGACTCTCGTCGATGATCATGAAAACGGTCCTCGCTTAACTGGCGCTATACTTTTCCTCGATCGCGGTCCACTCGGGAAATCCGACGACGTCTTTGTACTCGTCGAACGACAACCCGGAATTCCAAAGCGCGAATTGGCCCGATAGGATGTCGGCCATCGCGTCCTGCATCGCTTTCGCCGCACGCAGCACGAGCGTGATGCCGTATGGGATGACGCTGAAGCCGAGCTGATAGAGCTCGTGAGGTAAGAGAACGGGCGTCTTCCCGCCCTCGAGCGGATTCGCGATGAGCGGGACGTCGAAAGCGGCGCCGATGCGTTCGATTTCCTCGACGCTTTCCGGCGCCTCGATGAAGAGGCCGTCGGCCCCAGCCGCGAGATACCGCTCCGCGCGACGCAACGCATCGTCGAGTCCGTGCACGGCGCGCGCATCGGTGCGCGCGAAAATGAACGTGTCCTTATCGATGCGCTCCGACGTCGCCGCGCGAATCTTCGCGACCATCTGCTCGACCGGCACGACGCTCTTGCCCGCCATGTGACCGCAGCGCTTCGGCCACGCTTGGTCTTCCATCATCATGGCGCTCACGCCCATGCGCTCGTAGGTTTGAACCGTTTGCACGACGTTCTTCACGTCGCCGTATCCGTCGTCGATATCGACGAGCGCGGGGAGCGGCGACGCGGAGACGATATCGCGCACGGCCGCGGAGATGTCTCCGAACGCGCGCAACCCGACGTCGGGAACGCCGAAGCGTGCGCCCACCACGGAGAAGCCGCTCACGAAGTAGCTCGCGCAACCCGAGCGCGCGATCATACGCGCGCTCAGCGCGTCGAACGCTCCGAACTGAATGACGGGTCGTTCTCTCGCGAGCACGTCGCGGAACGTGATCTTTTCGATCGGATCCTCACCTTCGATTTCGCTCGAATATAATATGACGCAAAACAATATGCAACATGTGTGCGAATCGCCATATGTGCGGATTGCCGCTTCATAAATACCCGAAAAATATAGACAATCTTACTTCGACGAGTGGAAATCGCACGCTTGCAAAATAGTATGGCGTCATATAAACTGAGGGCCCGGCGAGAACCCCGAGGAGACCGATTGTCGCAGCCGCGCACGTTGTTCGAGAAGCTCTGGTCCCGACACGTCGTTGCCGATCTCGGCGACGGTTTCGCCTTGCTCTACGTGGATCGCCACCTCCTCAACGATCTTGCCGCGCGCGGGTTCATCACGCTCGAGCAACGGAACCTCGGCGTCCGACGCGCCGATCTCACGTTCGGGACGCCGGATCATACCGTCGCGACGCTCGACCGTGCGGATCCAAAGCGTGAAGACAATAACCCGTACGTCGTTAACTTTCGGAGCGGCGCGCGTGCGCACGGGATCAAACTCTTCGACCTCGGCGATGCGGAGCACGGCATCATCCACGTGATCGCATCCGAGCTCGCGCTCGCGTTGCCGGGCAGTACGATCGCGTGCGGCGACAGTCATACGTGCACGCTCGGCGCGTTCGGCGCGCTCGCGTGGGGAATCGGCCAGTCCGAACTCGTCCACGTTCTCGCGACGCAAACGAGCGTGCAACGCAAACCACGCACGATGCGCGTGCGGATCGATGGAGAACTCGCACCGCACGTCACGCCGAAGGATCTCATCCTCGCACTGATCGGGCATCTGGGCGTCGCCGGCGCGTCGGGCTACGCACTCGAATTTGCCGGAACCACGATCGAGCGGATGTCGATGGAAGGCCGGTTGACCGTCTGCAACATGGCCGTCGAACTCGGCGCGAAGTTCGGCCTGATCGCGCCGGATGCGACGACGATCGACTACCTGCGCGGACGCGCCTACGCTCCGGCGATCCACTCGTATGAG
>Ga0209611_10010317_pt1 | contig 13800 bp, 9 predicted proteins | sample S1TSphgellanicum_3_FD_187693 | JGI IMG/M metagenome (GOLD analysis project Ga0209611, IMG submission 187693) | Host-associated microbial communities from peat moss isolated from Minnesota, USA - S1T2_Fc - Sphagnum magellanicum MG (SPAdes) (version 2) | ecosystem: Host-associated > Plants > Peat... | reverse complement strand
TAAGTTTCTAGTTTCATACATACACAAACAAAAAGCTCACATCATGGCTATTAGTGATGGTGGCCAAAGTGAACCAACAACCACCAATGCACCAATTGGTCATTCTATCCACTAAATAGGTTGCATTTATTCATTTAGTGCCAAATGGGGTTCATCATAATCCTTTTTTTTTTATTGGCTCTTGGCCATTTTTTCCTTGCACCTAACCTCACACATAGTTAACATATTCACTTTCCTACTTTCATGAGTATTGCACCAACCGTGGTACCTTACTAATTATTTGCCACTGACATAACTACCGTAATAACTAGTTATCCTATTGACCTAACTACTATATTAACTACCTACCCTATTAACTTAACTACCCTATTAACTACATACCCTATTGATTTAACTTCCCTATTAACTTAACCACCATATTAATTACCTATCTTATTAACTTAGTTACCTTATTAACTAGCAACCTTATATACACAACCACTCTATTGACATAAGTATTCTACAAACTTAGCCACCTTGATAAGGTAGTTTGTTTCTTATGTACTAACTTGCCTATCTACCTAATTACCTTGCTAGTGTAACTTTCTTCCTACCTACATGCCTACCTACCTTAATAACCTATCTACCTTGCTCCTTGAACTTCCTTTCTACTTATTAACCTGCTTATTAACCCAACTACCTACCTATATACTATTTATTTACCTATGCACCCACCTTCCTACCTACCACTATGCTTACATACTTACATTTTTTACATAACCAAATACGTAATTAACTACCAACTCACTTTTTCAAACCCCCCCCCCCCTAATCCTACCTATCAATTTATTAAAGTTCGCCCTAATTCATGGATGATGAACATAGGTCCCCATATGTAGGTATTACAAATAATTTATAGTGGAAAAAATGTCATAATTGTAACCATTTTGGTATAATGGATAATTCACTAAATTTGTTTACCTAATTTATTTATGGAATGGACATTATAATACATCTTTTCATGTAATTATTATAAATATCTACTATTGGATTATGGTTTAGGTTTAAGGTTGGGACACATAAATTAAATATCAAGTTTTTCACAAATCTGTAGTAATTAATGTAAACTAAGCTAAGTGTTAACATTGACCAAATTAAACAACCTAGCCTAACATAAGTATTAGGTTAATAAGCTACTTGTTGAATAACCTAAATAACTACATAGTAACTTAACCTAGGTGTACTCAATAGGTTACCTACATAATATAAGCCTATTATGTAGTTTACTCACTAGTGTAAACCTTTTAGGTTGATATCTTAGATGGTCTAAGTAGGTATTCAAGGTGGCTTAGTTTATTAAATAAACTTATTAGCCATGTAGGTAGTTTACTAGCTTAAGTCACCTAGGCTACATAAGTCTAATGAACATTTATGACAATTTAATGTACATTCCTTTTTATATTATGACATATTAAATTTGAATTTAAAAAACTTATTAAAAAGAAACACAATTTTTCATATAATTATTACAAGTATATACTATTGGATTACAATTTAATTTACATATAAATTAATAAACATTTTTTTTACAAGTCTGTAGTAATTAAAATAAATCTGAGGTGCATTTTGGGGGGAATTTTTAGGGCTTAAGCATATGCAAAACAATGTAATGTCATTTTATATATATATTAAAGAAAGTGAAAAAAATTAGTTTGGAGATATTACCAAATGGTAATAGACATACCTTTTTTGTGTTTTGTTACAAATTTTATTTCGTTATTTAAAACATGAAGGCCAAATCTTTAATTGGTGAAAGTAAGTACGTGTGTAGGGGGAATTACAAAATTATATGAATACCCAGCCTTAAATGCAATAGCCACATTCAAGTTTGTTTTGAAATAACCCATAGGTGATTTAAGTAACCTTAAGTGAATACCTAATCTTAAATGCAATACTCACATGTAAAGTCATTTCAAAATAACAATAAAGTGGTTTGGGTACCCAAAATATGTTTCTTTATATACCTGAATTATTTTATTACAATTAATTCTCATGAATAATTATTTAAATAACTTATCAACATAAAAATTTTCATTAAGATAATAAATTAAATATCAAGTTATCAATTTGATTTTTAAATCTAAATTCTAATTATCTAAATAATTAAGGTTCAACCAAATAATCAATCAATTAATTCATTTTAAAAATGATTGTCTAATTATGATAATCAATCATTTACATTATTCAAAATATTTTTTTAATATTTTTTAATTATGACATTATTTGTTGATACTTAAACTAAATTGTTATGTCATATGACTTTCATAAATATTGTAATGGACATTTATATGTGGGTATTGCAATGGATGTAAAAAAAAAACAATTATTTACAAAACATATATGTAGGTATTATAATTGATGTAAAAAAATCAACAATTATTTGTGAGACCTATATGCAGGTATTACAATCACTAAAAAAAAAACACCTATTTTCAATTGGTCTTTCTAACTAATTTTTGTTGCAAGCGACCTTAGTAAATAAAATCCCCTTACTCGCCTTGGATAAGTTGCATGTGATATTACTCACAAACAATAAGGGGTATTAGATGAAAAAAATAAATCAACAAATACAAGTTCATCCTTTGATTCCATTGTATACGAATTATCACATGTGAATAAAATGTAATTATTTTGGTCACTATTTAAGGTAAATGATGTGCTACCACATATCCTAATATTTAATTATTTAAAATACATATTATTATTATTTTGTAATAATCTAAGACATTCAATTCATATGTTTATACTATTTATATTATAACACATGGCCCAATGTAAATATGCCATGTGACACTTTTAAAATATGAATTTAATACAAAATATTAATATTAAGTTGGTAGGCATCTAGGTAGGTACATAAATAGGTGTTTATAAATTTAGGCTACATACCTACCTATTTATTTAGGTAAAAAAATAAATAGTTAAGTCCTACCTCCTAGGTTAAATACCTATTCATATAGGTAGGTACATAGGTCGACCTGAGTGGGTAGAACAAACTAAGCACCCATTTAACTAAGTAAATAAGTAGGTTGAGGAGGTAGGTAGTTTAAAATTGTGCATAATTTTATATATTTTTTGGGGTTCAACCTTTTAATTGGTTCATCCCATGTGCACACATTTTTTAATGTGAAACTGGATGTTCACATCCTTTGTTTATATAATGTTCTAATTAAGAATAGAGAACAAACAATATGGGACAAATTTTGAATTTACAATTTTTTCACAAATTAAGTTAAAACTTCAAAACTTTCCTCATGCCTTTTGTTCTTAATTCTTAAAGTTCGAAACAATTCAAATCCATTGCTCACTAAATAATTAATAATGATTAAAATTAACATATATTTAAAATAAAATTTATACATTACAAATATTCATTCTGAACTATGTGAATAATAATGAGCCATTTGGACATCTGCAGCACAAGTTATGGCTGAAAGAAGGGCCGGGAATCAAACTGACAGTTTGGTTCCTGACCACTACAAGTCAGGAATCGACCCGATTCCGGTGCGTGCAAGTGAAATGCGACGCATCGTTGAAAAATTGTCGAGGAGAGCTACAACTTTGGTTGAGACCTCGTCCTGATCCGAGCTTGGGGCGAAAAGTTATGAACGCCCAAAGTCCTAGGAGTCTAAACCGAAATAGTTTCAGGACTCCATTTTGGGGGTCCGAGAAAAAGAACCATTTGGATGCAAGTGTGGCAGAGAGCTACAAATAATACTATATAGGGGAAGGTGGTGGCTTCCCCTGAGTCTGGGCCGTGGTGAATGAAGTGAGTTCAAGGGTGAATGAAGTGAGTTCAAGGTTGCCAGTGGTTTGTCCCAACACTAAAAGGGTGCAGAATGAGTTCTAACCAACTTGTTAGTTGGATTTGGATGCAAGACCGAACAACTAAGTAGCTTGTCCCTCTTCCTATTCTAATCCTGGAGCTTTCAGCATGCCCCTTTCACCCCCCTTTAGTGCTGGAAGTTGGGAGCGTGCCGCGAGTCCTTCCCAATTCCACAACTTGAGCAAGTTAGTCCCAACTTGGGCCTAACCAAAGACTTAGGAGCACGTCAGTGGTCGTTGTCTTCTCAAGTAGAGAGAAAAAAAAGGTGATGGCTTGTTGCCATCACCTTATTTGTAGCAAATCACCAAAGAAAGTGATGGCAGCTACATCGCCTTCTTCGTGAAACTAAACCAAAGAAGAAGAAGACGTCATCTTTTTATTTTCAAGTAAAAAAAAAAACACAAAAAAAAGCAACACCTTTTTTACAACAACACCACCATAGAAGAAAATGATGACACATTGTTGTCGCTTTCTTTCTATGTTCTTTTCTATGAGAAGAAAAAAACAACATTGTTGCCATCACCTTTCTTCTTTTCAAATATAAAGAAGAAGCGATGACATTACTATCGTTGCCTTTTTCATACCAAAACAACAACCCCAAAAAATGAAGGGAGGGAATTTACCTTCAAGCTCTTAAGTCTTGCCTTGCGTCATTCCTTCAAACTCCCACATCTTGCCTAGCATCACTACTTCAAGCTCCCACATCTTGCCTTGTTTAAGCCTATTGCATTTAGTTCCTAAACCCCAAACCCTTCAAACCCTTCAAAGCTTTGAGGTTCTCAAGCCCTTTAAAGCTATGGTGATGGAGTGAGTGCAAAATGAGTGCAAAATGAGGTGAGATAGGTAGGAGGGGGGATGCAGGTAGGAGGGAAGTAGGAGGGGAAAAGTTTTGGGCTGAAAAAAAGGCTGAAAAAACCCTAAGCAAAGGAAGAGAATGTGTTTTGGGTTCATCCCCAAAATGGCTTGAATGACCTCATCCTAAATTGGTGCATTGGTGGCTATTGGTTCACTCCAATTGGTGATGGCGAAGCTATGACAAAATGGCTCCAATGCCCTATTGTTGCAATGTGACGTTCCAATGCCCTACTACAATGCTTATCATGATGGCTCCAACACCCTACTATTGCAATGCCCTACTGTGATGCCCACTACAATTGTGACGCACTACTAAGACACCCAATGCAACATGAAATGCTGGTAATGGTAACTCAATGTGATGGCAATAGCTTGCTACAATGACAATATTCATCATGTTGGTGCTGGCTTTGGACAATGAAGAAAAGAGGAACCAAATAGGACAAAAAGAGAAGAGGAGAAGAAGAAGAGAAGCTATACCAATGGCTGCTGGTGCCGGATTGAAAGAGAAAACAAGGAAGAAGAAAATAAAGCAAGTAAAACTAGGTTTTTCAAAATGGGGGGCAGGTCAGGGTAGGGAAAGAGAATTTTTAAAAGAAAAATCATCTCAAAACTGTCTGTACAGACTCATCCACCATCCACCATCTGGTGAACTGGTGGGTGCTGGGTCACAGCGGCCCTCTTCTCACGCGTGCGATAATACAAAACGTACAGAACACACTTCGGTGGACTCCAAGGACGTTAGAACCTAGCGAGAATTTGTGCATCTTCCAGAACCCATAAAAAATTCGTAGATCTCTTCCAGAACACAGCAAATTTCGTGGATCTTCCAGTTTCTGCTGACATCAAGCTTGCGCACAGTCATTTACTGTAGTACAATTAAAAAATCGCGTCCTTATAGATGGTTATTGCTGCCTGCAGTTCAATTTGCTTTGCTCGCATAAAGGAATAGAATCTCTCTGTGATTGTGGGAGGAGAAAGATGACTCGCTCACTTCTTGTTGTTTCAGAAGATGCCATTTGTTTCCACCATTACAGCACATGCTGCTGCTCCTCCTGATTTCTTCTTGTACATACACAGGAACAATTATTTGCTCATACTGACTTCAGCAAATTTGGACCTGTCTCCTGAAAGGTCTAGTACAAAACAGTCTCCTTGAAAACAAAGAACTCTCCTAGAATTTTCCTGCAATGGTTTTGAGACTAAAACAGCAATAATGTCTGCAGCAGCAGTGCAAAACAATATCCTGGAACACAACAAGAGCCTACTAGATTCAGTCCTATGCATTGGTTTGAGATTGTAGCAGCATTGTAAAACTGTCTCCTGGAAAACAAGAGCTCCCAGAGTTCTCATACAATGGTTCAGAATGTAGTAGCATTGTAAAAAGTCTGACATCCTGGAAAACTAGAGAGCCTGGAAAAGCAAGAGTCCTCAGGGTTTTCATACAATGGTTGAGGTTGCAACAGCTTTGCTACAAATCACACACCAGACTGCCATCACACTAGCAGGAAGCTTGACATGCCATAGCACATATGGTGACGTAATGGGCATTGCAGCAATCCACTTGACAGACATCAATTACTTCTCTAGCACCTTCTAATCAAATGCCAAAAAACCTACTGACTGGTGACAATGCACATGACTTCAGGGCAAGACCATTGACATCAAAACATCATATGGAATGCAGCGTTGAACAGAAATTCACTTTCTTGGCTACACTTTGTCCTGAAAGGAACTGGTGTCTTGAAGAGCTTCACCATCTTTGTCAACCAGTTTCCAAGCACATTTGCAGTGACAAAGGGCCTCTAATTCAAATGAGAACTATCAAGAGACAAAAACATCAGACATACACTTTAAATCTTAGGCCCCACACAGGGTTCAGGGTTCCAAATTGAGCTGAAGAAGCTTACCAAAACCCTGGCACAACTCTCCACTTCCCATGACATGGAATTTCTGCAGATTTGCCTCGGACAGTGGTCATCAGAACTAACTGTGTTTTTGTGAAATGTTCAGATTGTGTGGTCCCTCATGAGGTAAACAACCTCCTGGGCATGGTAGTGTAATAAAAGTACATTGGCATACAATCATGGAGACTCACTCTAAGCATTTTTTTAACCTTTTTTAGGCAGCAACACTACCAGGTGCCTCTGCCACGACTGCGACCTCCTCGCCAACCTCCTCTGCTGCCCCCAGGTCTTGTACCGCGAGAAAGTCCAGCCAATGCTCTGTTCACTAGCTGTGTGGAGCCCACACTATTTCCCCGCGCCCTCTTCACAACTGTAGCCCCACTTCCATTCACTGCTGGTGCTGCTCGCTTGTTCCTTCAAATTTAAATCAACAGCAAAAATATCAACATTGTATACTCTTTCAGACTGACAAGATGTAACCTTTCCCCAGAAAAACCTTTACTCAAATTCATAGTCCACTAATTTCCAATCTAGAGACATGGAGTTGCACTAGGCAGACAAGGGGAAGTCAGCAGGTTCAAACAGAGATGCTAGCTTTCTGCAAACTACAATTGTTCAGAGGGAGATTTGTGTTTTACCCTGTGGAAGGAACAGCTGGAGCTGGGACAGGTTTCAGATTTTCTTTCCATGAGAGTGTAAATATCTTCTTCTCACCGAAGAAAGGGGGTGCTTTTTGATGTAATGGCTGTCAGCAAGCAGGCACAACTGTCAGGGATACTGCAGAAAGAAACACATTTTTTGATCTCCAGCAACCAGCAAGCATGGATTGTACTGTGACTTTACCTGGGCTAGAGTAAGTATGTTGTTGCAAGTACGTAATTCTATGCTTGCACTTTGTTTCTTTGCTTTCTGCACACCCAAACAGCACTCATCAAGTACCAGCTGCCAGTAGCAGGGTCCTTCTTCTGAAACAAAGAGTACAAAACAGTCCAACATTGACAAGACAAATACAGCAACAGTGAAAAAAATGGACCCCTTTCAGGTATTCAACATGAAGGAAGTCTAAAACATCTATAAGATTCTTTCAAGGATCAACATCCACATACCACATCAGCTTTGGCAGCATCTGTTTTAGCAGCAGACATAGCCTTGTTGTGTTCTGACATTCCCTGAGTCAACTTCCTGTTGGTAGCCTTTGCTGACTCCTCCACCACAGTCAACCTACAATTTCCCACCAACAAGAACTTATTGACTACAAGTTGCAAACAAACTTCTCAACCTCACCCTAAATTCATTGTACAGGAATGGATAGGGACAGAAACAATATGACAATAAACTGAGCAAGATTATATAAGTAGAGACCTAGTGAGTGCAAGTCCCTTGCCTCTCAGTGAAGTCTATGAAGAGCTCCTTGAAGTCCTCCCCTAAGCGGTCAGAGGGTTGGCCTGTAACTATCTTGTATCCACACAAGCTGTTTGTTGTGTTGGGTGTCTGCAAACATGCACACATCCAGGATAGCAGGCCACAATTGAAGTGTGAGACCGACAAAAAGTACGAACAATTAGTTTAAATCTGAAAACTCAGACCAAAGGTATCCTTGGATACTTGTGCATACTTCAAAAACCAGACTGAAAGGTCTTGAATGTCTAGTCTACAAGTATAGAAGGAGAGGTTGACCTTATGCGCAAGTTGATGAAATATAAACAGCAGGCACTCCACAAAAGTGTAATTCAACTCTTCACCTGTTTTCCTCCGTGGCACATACTTCTGCAGTACCGTGCACAATGACCATGGCTTCAGTATCTTGAAGACATCATAAAAGTCATTAAACAAGCAAGTATGAAAGGGTTCCCAGCTTCATTGTTAGGCAGACAAAAAATCCACAGGAGAAGCATTGAATGTTCAAGGCCAACCAGCTATGCTACTTGCACTGCAGAATTACATAACTATACAAAGGTGGAGCAGAGTACCTTAAGAAGCTGTAAAATTGAAGGAAGAAGATTCCGAGCATCTTGAGCAGATGTGTAGGGTGAGCTCTCAGTTAAGTTTTTCAGCAATTCTAACTCCGTATCCTCCTTCAGCTGCACCCACCAAGCATATTTCAATTGTGTGTTTACTCAAACCTCCATTGTAAAAGAATCCACATCCAGCAGGTATTCTCAGTGTGGCCTAGCAGAATGCATACCTTGTCAAAAACAGGAAGAAGATGCTTGTTGATATAATTGAGAAACTTGCTATTAGAAGCTCCACGCTGCAGATGAAACCATCCAGAAATGTCAAGTAGGAATTTAACCCATCAAGAGCTGTAATCCCAAACTCAATTCAGGTTAGATCAGGCACAAACTTATAGGATCCTTTCTGTGGAGTTTTAATGCAAACTAGGAGAAACCGCTGCAACCATGACCAACACTGACAGAAAACTGACCAGGAGTTGCCAGAAAAAGTTCACATGGACTAGAGAGCAGAGAAATACCACATAAAAAGGAAGAGCCATATTCAAGCAAGACATCAAGCGGTCAATGTGGTCCGCGTCTGTTATCTGCACAGGAAGCCCAACATTACTTCTACATAACCCATACAATTGCAAAAGGTGAAAGCAACTGAATACTTGTTCAAATCTTGTGTCAACACTAATTTGCATTCACATCAGATCAAAAAATTAGCATAAAGATGGCCTGGATCATACACTGCTCAATAAAACAAGTCAAAGGCCAGGAAACTAAGACATAGACATGTGTCCATTTTCTTTCCAGCAGAGCAGGGATGCATTTGGACCCTGCCTTAGGAGCTGAGAAGTTTATCATCATTGAAGGCAGCAGAACGCTATGCAGTTTTCACCTAAATTATTCATGAATCTCACTCCGAACTCCCCTTTTGCCCTTGGACACTGCTTTACAATCACTCAGATACTGTCTAGATTATACCAGCATCCTTGCTAGAACATGGCCAAAAAAAAGTGAGGAAAACAGAAGCAACTGAGGGAACAGACAGTGAAAACAGCATCTAGATCAGCTTGACCCTCCACAATCTCCAAGAGTTCCTGTATGCGCTCTGGGGGCGCCTTGTCATTGAAAAGCGTTAAGCTCTTGAGGAAGTCCATGAACATCTTAAATTCAGCTCCTGTTACATCTTGCAAACTCTGCATAACCAACAGGCTGAATCACAAAAACTGCTGCAGTAGGACAACTCTGTGAAAGAAAAGTGAAAACACCTCTTCTAGTACTATTTCTTCAAAAGTCCGTTGCCTGCACAGCATCTACATGGCATTACAATCTACTATAAATATAGGTGCTTAGAGAGATTCAATGCACCTGAGGAGAACCTCATTAATTTAAAGCACATTGAATTTACCTTCTTGATGAGATCAGTTATGTGTCTCTCCATCTCTGCCTCAGGGTGCAGTAACTCCCGTTTCAATGGAAATACCTGAAGTTGTATCCATTGTTAGTTCTTAAGAGAAACTGAGCTAGGAACACATGAGTCACTTGCAGAACAGCGACTGCTGAAACATTGTCTGGCAAACTATTCACAGAAAATTAGCACCTCACTCTGTGACACTTAAGAACAGAATGTCTACCAGATGTGAAGCCGGTCAATTGACAGCTGAGGAGGACAGACATGTACGGTGAGACAGGTGCATACTCTTTCTTGGACGAAGACTAGAATCTTCTCCCGAATGTTCTCATCCGAACTTTCAATGTGTTTAAACAGAGCTGTTAGGGATGCTGCAAGAAATCACAAAGCATCTTGTCAAGTTATAATGGAATAGCAAGTTGATTGTGCTCACCTGGCTAAAATCTCAAAAGCAGCATGTAGTACATATGATCCTTCCAATGCAACATCTGCTGTTGATGGCTATTCACAAAGGTGCTTTATTCATGCCAAGGCTGAGAAGAGCAAAGGAACTGGCATGGTATACCTTTGGTGTCTTGGCGCAGCACAGACATGAGTGCCTTTGATACAGCATCACGCTCCAGCCCCTCTTCTGTTACCAATGCACACTGGATAATTCATCTGACCAACATGACAAGGCTCCCCAGTATTCTATGCAAAACAGATGTAGCAGAAGAAAATAGTTGCATACCTGCAAGGAGCAATTGACCTAAAACATCACCAATCTTTGGCACATGCTCAGGTGTATCTTTGCATAACAGTGGCAACCCACGAATTGCCTGCACCCGAATCTACAATCCATCCCACACACTCCCATACTGTACTATCAGTACAGACCTAAGCTGACTCTAATTTTTATGCCATCCTCTGGGAATATGACATGACTTAAAGTATTTCCAGAGCAAGATTCAAAATCAAGGACTTATGTTCATCATAGATGTCAAGGAATTCTTCAACTCCTGGTTTCACAAGTCCTCAAATAACAAAAATAAATTCTCAATACTGTCATAGTCACATATATTTTGCAGTCTTCCACTCTAGTTCCTAGGCTTTCCAACATACTCATGTCTGTGCAATTCCATAGCAGTAGATGTACCATGCCTCCAGTCAGTAGTTCCCTATGCTGTATACAAATTAAATCTCCTGTCCCAGGTACCTGCTGTGAGCTACAGTACATGCAGAAGGAGTTCAAGGATAGATTGCATGTTGACATCACAGGAAACCCTAAAATTGCTCTCAACTGAAATAACTCCACATTACAATCAAGTCTCCCAATTCGACTCTGCTTGCTTCCTGCCTGCTGGTATGACTCCTTGAGGTACAGAGCTTCAACCCATTGACACTGAGGCTAAGAAGGTGATTGGTGGTTGGGAGGAAATTGATTTTTCAGTGGGTTTCCTGCCAACTACCAATAACATACCAATGCTTATGTGGTAAAAGCAGGTCACACAGCCAAGGTCAGCAAACCGTCATCAGCAAACCCTGCTCGAGCTACAACCCTGATTTCACAAACGTCAAGCTACTTCTAAGCTACTGAGCTACCTTAACCCCTAGCAGAAAGGTTGTGGCAGAACCAACCCCAAGTTCATCTTCCTCGCACAAATCCAGCTGAGCATTGATTGCCTGTGCAGAAAGACTTGGAAAGTACTTGAAAAACCGTGGAATGAGCTGTGCAGCCAATTGCTTTGCCTTACTGCTCCCCTTGGCAGCTGCTATAATCCCAATATAATCTGCCTCATTCTACTCCCCCAAAACCACTCCCCACACACATACCGTCATCATGACTAACTTCCACGAAACAAAACCCTAAGTAATGTTTTAGGTTAAAACAGTGTCTCGATCCACAAACAGCCTTAAAAACAAGGACAAGAAGAAGATAGACTCCATGATTTGCTGATCAACATATGGGCACTAAAACCGTCTCTTCAGCCATAGAGCTACTACCTGCATTTGAGAGGGACACTATTTCTAACCACCTGAAGAACTCGGTTACGCATCCTCCCCAAAGGAAGAAGCCCCCATAAATTCCCTAAATTTTGTAAACGAAATTTGACCCTACCAACTCTCTTATTACTATCAGGACTATTAGACTTAACCGTGATGCTTAGCCCAACACCAAAGCCTCAAACAAGAAAATTACAATTACAACATAGAATCGCTTCTCAAGCAGTTCTAGTAGTCTCTGCAAGACTGTCGTCGACTCACCTTGCTTTTGTCGCCGGACTCGCTGAGACGGTCACCATACTCGTACAGCTTCTCAACGGCATCGCCGCCGGCGGTGGCGGCGGAATCTTTTGAGTTGGCCATAAATGCGGTGTTGAAGGAGAGGCTCGTGAACAAAACCAGACAGAGCAAAAGGAAGGCAAATGATAGAATACAAACACTAATAACACACGAGCACGCTGCTGCAACTACCTTGCTCACATTCAGCGAATGCTCACCTACATGGTACAAACGTAGGAAGCAAGAGAGGGAAAAAAATTCACAGAATGCAAACGGCAAAGGGAAGAGCTTTGCCGACTGCGCAGAACAGGCAGGGAAGAGTAGCGATGGGAAGGAAGAAGGAAGGAGAGAACACGAGCGCGGGCGGGAGGGAGACGGCGTGAGGTCGGATTACAAACTTGCCGATGACTTCCTCACGGATGAGGAGTTTCCGGACCATGGCGATGATGACAATACCTTCGTGGATGAGGAGTCTTTGGATTATCAACCTGGGAATAGTCTCTTCGTAGATGAGGCTCGCCAGTACTGGATGTTGTTCATTTGCACCACCTCTTAGGTTTTGATTTTTCTTTGTTGTTGTTTTCCTTTTCACTTAAAAATTTCTGATGCCTTCATGAGAAACTTAGATTATGAGAAAATTTTCTTAATTAAAAATATTAATAATATTTTATTATGTAAGAAATTGAGAATGTATTAGAAAACCGTGATGACCTTTAGTTTGTCACCCTTAATTAAATCACTTTTTAGTAATTACGTTTTACTTTTAGTTTTTAATTTCCTAAATTGAACCCACCACTCTAAAATAAATATATATTCAATACTTTCATTCCATGAAGTTTTATTGGAACCTAGAATCCTACTATATTCTCAAATAAGTTAATTTAACTATTATCTACATTTTCTTGTTTAATTTGCGCTTTTTAAAATATTTGTTGTCCCTCTTTATAGGTTAGGTGGATTAAGGTGGGAAAGTATAAATGAAAATATTACAGACATTGACTATATAAGTTTTTTTTGGCTATATTGTTTTGGTGATAATTTTAGTTTATTGTTCGAGCTATGTGGCTACATGGACTTGTTATGAGTAGATGCAAAGTTGTAAGGGAAATGTGAGGGTTATGGCAATTTTGATAATTTTCAATTCTGCCAACAAGCAATTTGGCAATGCAAATTATATCAATGAGCAATATGAAAATCTGACAAAAATCCTAATAAAGAGATTTACAGAGATTATTAGAGAATGAATAATAGTGCATATGGCATTTAACTTCATATACACGAGTCTCCAATGGGTACCATGGGATTTTATTTTGTTTTAAACCACCAGGGTTTTTATGCCATGGAAAGCCCTCCCCCTGGGGCTTTGCCCACATACAAAACTTTCATGTCAACATTGTCAAGTGTGAGGGGGGTTTTGTATGGAGGGAAGGAGGTATTTTCAGGGCATTCCATGGTAGGAGTTGAGGCTGGAGCCCGAAGTCCAAGCAATAAATTTTTTTTTTTCCTTGGCAATTTATCACCATACCATAGTACCTTTTCCATTTCAACAGATGTCTG
>Ga0209611_10010315_pt1 | contig 13800 bp, 11 predicted proteins | sample S1TSphgellanicum_3_FD_187693 | JGI IMG/M metagenome (GOLD analysis project Ga0209611, IMG submission 187693) | Host-associated microbial communities from peat moss isolated from Minnesota, USA - S1T2_Fc - Sphagnum magellanicum MG (SPAdes) (version 2) | ecosystem: Host-associated > Plants > Peat... | reverse complement strand
TGTAGCCTCCACCGAGAGTTGCAAAAAATACTATATGGGGGAAGGTGGTGGCTTCCCCCGAGTCCGAGCTGTGGTGAGTCAAATGAGTCCAAGTGCTCGTGGTTTGTCCCAACACCCAAGGGTGTTTCCGAATGTGAACTAACCCTCTTGTGGTTGGTTTTGGATGCAGATTTGAGTGAAATAGTATTTGTCCCTCTTCCTAGTCTAATCCCGGGACTTCTAGCACGCCCCTCTACCCCCTTTTAGTGTTGGAAGTCGAGAACGGCCCTCAAGTCCCAACTTTCCGCAATTCAACGTACTTGGACCCTCAAATGGGTCTAGCAAGGGACTTGGGAGCGTGTCACGTTTACCTTTAATGTAGTTTATTCCAACACCAATACATTAAACATTGTATAAACAATGTTGTCAAATTTGACTACGCAGAACCATCTAGTAGTTCAAAATCAATGTTACTAAACTGAAACTTGATGAGGTTACAATTGAAAATATTTTCATTAAGAAGGTAATACCTTGAGCTTTCATCCCATCAACATAGGCATTGCCACCAATATTAACAATGAAAGAAGCTTAAATATCCAAATCAAGGGAATTAGAAGCAAATAAAAACAAGGTCTCAATAGTCATGGACATGGTCAGGTACCAACCATCAATGTGCATTTATTTATAGGATAGTTGTTGACCATGGAAGGTTATCTTGACCATGGTCAAATTTTACAAGATCCCAATTCCCCCTACAAATATTCAATATTGCCAGGAACTTGTTAATAGAATTGAACTTGAAGACAAAAAGGTACTAAATGGATATTTGTAAAGGATTGGAGTATGTATAGACTTGTTCAACTTTTATGATTATCTTCTAGTCGAAATGTAGTGGTGTATGATCTTGAATATACCTTATCTGAGTTTTTTCCATCTCTTTCCAAGTTAATTTGGTCATGGCCGATATTGGGGTTCCTATTTGGTTGGTTTTGATTTTTTGGGTTTATGGTGGGTTGGTGAAACCATGTTTTTGATCTATAGTATGGGCATTTTTTGGAACATTTCTATAGTTTCAGTGGGTCATTGATCCAATAGTTGAGACCATGATGAATCATCAGTGTTATGTTCATAAGCTTTGGAATTTGTTGATTTCCTCATTTTCAAAGATTAAAGGTGTTATTTAGTCTAATTAGTCTAATACATCTATTCTAGACTTTACTAAAACTATACATTTGAAGTGGAATGTACTTTAATTTAAGGATGCAAGAGGGTACATTTGTCAAGTTGCACATTTGTCAAGTTTGCAAAGTTTTTGCATGCACTTGGAACAAGCAAGATTTGGTATAACTTAGTGGACCGATAACTTGAGTTGTGATTTGACTGTCTTGGTAGGACTCTTTATATGAATTTTTTATTTTCATCTTTCTGTCAAGAGCTTTTTTTAGTTATGCATCATGTAATTGTGCTTGCTCCTATGCATTTGGTAGTTGAATTGAATCAATCCATATCTTGTTCCATTATTCTAATTTAAAAGTTGGGCATGGTGATGAAGATGGAATTTTTTTTACATTTCTAGAAAGCGCATCCATCTATGATTATAAATAAGTGAACATTTGATTCATTACATTCATTTTGGGTTAAGAAAATGAAGGAATGCAACATATGTTGTTGCATTTATCATGTAGAACTAGAGGAGTTGAAAGTTGGTTTTAACTACATGCACCAAAAATTTGAATTACACACAGACTCTCAATGTGAGGTCGTATGTGCCTTTGTTGAAGATTATGGTATTGGCTATATGGGTTCACATGGCATCTATCTTGGGTTGATTACATTGTGGAAAACTATAACTTGTCCCAAGGACCCCTATTTAGAACGGCATGCCTTGGATTATGTCTTTGGGAAATGTGAAAATTGTGGCGTGGAGAACTTGGCAATTTGTCCAAGTAAGGAGGATGGATCATCATTTACCCTAATATCTTGGAAACATTTCAATATGGAAACCATTGTAATTAAGAAAGGTGAAGAAAGGAAGAAGTTGAAGCTGAGCTATAGGTCCACAAAGAACAATGAACTTATTGAGTACTTGAAGCCAAAGTTGCAATATTTTGTTTGTCACAATTTCATTAAAAGGTGGTAGGACTAGTAGTTCAAAAATTGCCTTGAGAATTTTCCAAATGACATTATTGTTTCAATAATTGATTTTGCTAAGAATTACAGTTTTGAGGTTCAAAATGAAATACAATCTATGCATTGGCAGAACTACCAAATCACAATCCTTGTGCATATAACTTGGAGGAGGAATCTAAATGTTATTTTGGATGATGAGGATTCAAAGACTATGATGAGGTACCATTTTAATATATCTGACGACAAAACCCATGACAGTTATTTTGTACAACATTGTTTACTTTTGCATTGGGAGGATATTATGAGGAGTGGTTTCACACCGAAGGCACATTGGTATGGTCTAACAATTGCACCTTTCAATTCAATAGCAAGATACCACTATATTTTATTAGTTGGTACCTTCATCTAACAAGTGGTTTCTTATGTATGTGAAGCTTCTTTGGCTTAGGACATGGAAAGGGTCTTCATGATGGGGCAAGTGCAGCTTTGAAACGGTTTATTAGAGAAGCTCAACTTGATGAAGAAGCTTTTGAACTCTAGAATGTAAAACATGTAATGGCATTCCTTCATGATCATTTGAGTCAATGACCAGAGTCATCATATTCAGGAGAGCAAAGGAAAGTTAGCCATACCTTTTGACACATTAAACCATTTGATGTGGATACGATTATTGAATACACATGTGATATCATAAAGGGGATGAGGGATGTGCATTCGGTACGATCTATTGGTGCCATGCATGTGAACAAGCTATTGAAAAAAACCTTAGCTTGTTTTTATTGTTTTTGTGTGGATCCTAATTTTTTGGATTCTAAAAATCTACCGGGGACCATCTAGTGGGAGCTTGAGGTACTCATTCCTAACAATGTTGGCTATGTATAGGGTGCCATTGAAGATGCCATTGAGGAGGACAATTGGGATGAATTTGGATTTGATGGTGATAACTTTGCTTCTTGCATTTCCTTGGGGGACAACTTTGTTGTGAACTCAAAAAAAGGAAACACAGAAGGGGTGGACTTCTACATCTTATTGTGCACTAAGACTATCTTCACTTTCTCAAAACCTTTCACTTGTCCTTGGGGACAACAATTCAACATTGGTGGCATGGCAGTGGGTGGGAAATATTATTAGAAGTGGGGTTGTTCACAATCTTCATATGTTCTATTGAGGAGATTTTCAATGTTGTTTTTATTCGTGTATGCCACATTAGGGTGATCAAATTTCCAATGTTGCCAGCAAACCATAGAGTGCAGGGAAATGATTTGGTGTATAAGCTTCCTGAATATGCAGAAGATGGAATTAGGCAGAGCATTGTAGCCGTTAAATTGTAATCCAGTCTATGAGATCATTAGTTTACATTCTAGTTTCAATATTGATAATTTTTGTTACATTGGGCTACAACTACATAGATTGTTAAGATAGTTAAATGTTTAAGTTAGAGGTATTTGTGGAGATGATGAAGGTCCATAAGGGATTTGAGAGCTAAGTTTGTGAATGGCATCATGGTTTCAAGTCAAATGTGTTTGATATGTGTCTAGGGCAATTTGGGTTTCCACATTGGGGCATGGGAGAAAGGAAATGAATACCTATTGATATGGGAACTCTGAGTGTTATGTCTATCCATGTTGGGCTTTGTAGATTTCTTTACATTGTTATGGTGGGTAGGGATTCACTTGTCAAAACTTCTAGATTTTGTGACCTTCAAAGGTGGGAAGGTGCTTCAAGAAATACTAATGTTGAATTTCTTGTTGTTTTAATGGGACAAACCATGTGGTAGAAGGGTTTAATTGTGTCTGGTGCACTTGGGATACCAAGATTTTGGTCTCTTGGAAGAGAGTTAGTACTTGGACTATTTCCAATTGTGATGTCATCATGTTCATAGTATAAATCTTGTTGGTTTGGGATCATGAATTGTTGTATGTGTGTTGATGATCATATAATTCATGATAGTAAATATGAAAAGATTTGATCAAAAAAATACCTATAGATATTATATGGATAAGTTTTTATCATTGTTTGGGATAAGCAAAGTCTTGAAGAAATAAAGTGATAGATATTAGTCCATACATTAAACATTGTGCAACTAATCTGTCAAATTTTTGTTTTTGAATTTCATTATATAAATATAATTGGTTTAAGAAAATAGTTCCACATTTTTTCTGTATTTGGAATTGAAGGAAAGATGCCACTTGGGACTTGCAACTCAATGTATAATTTCAATGGTCCATGGCAAATAGATCAACATTCTACCAAAACACTAGCACTTGATGTAGTATCATCGAACTCTTTAGCTTACAACTTAATCTCCATTAATTTTACATGACCATGTTTAGAATGCAGTCATTTTGGCCTAGAAGTCATTGAACTTGGATATGTTTAATTAAAATTAGTTTGCAAAGGTTTTTTGCTTATGTTTGATTGAGAATTTCATGCTTACTATCAATGAGAATAGTTCATGGTTGTTTTAGAAATGACAAATTTCCAATTATCATAACAAACTAAAATTGTCAAAGAGGGTGTTTGTAGTCAAGCCTCCTATTGAAGAGTTTCAATATTTTTTGGAGTTTTGGATTCCAATGCAATGTTCATCTTCAGGGTTTGATCTTGTTTTTGGGCCTTAGAGAAAGGGACCAATCTTCCCTGTTATGCAATTTAGTTTGATGGGCATTAAGTTATATATCAATACCACTCAAGTTAGTGAATAAAACAGGTGGGTAATGCATACAAGGAACAATTTCCAAAATTGCTTACTCATGAACCAAACATAACTAGAACTTTTGCCTTCTTCTCTTAACCAAGTGGCTTTTTGAGATCTGAAATGGATGTTAATAAACAAATTTGATTCATTCTTATTTTTCTTGTTTCTCTTTGCTATTCAATGTCTCTATTCTTGAAAGTTTTGAAATGTGAATTTCCACTGTGGATTTTTACTCCATTCTTAGGGACTAATGACATCAAATAACATTTTGTCATTGGCACAATTTCCAATTTTTAAATGTCAATAGCTATGGACTTTCCAAAAACACACCATGTGTACATGTCCATTAAGAGATATTACATCACATTCACAACATTAACAGAAATTTGGATTGACAACACCCACCACCCAACCTTGTTGGGACTTAGTATTGAAAAATGAACTTGATCTCACATTGAGTTCAAAAACCCTCATGGCTGATAGTATATCACTAGCCTTTCCAATAACCCTATTAGATCACTAAATGTCGTTGGCTTTCCCAAATTTCACCCTTACAACTCATTGAAAATCAATAGCATTAAAAGAAATACGCTATGCATGCATTTTTGCAAGGCTTGATAAAAATACCATGTTGTAGTGAAGGCGCAAGTCTATCATGAAAAATGAACAAGTGAACCTTGTGCAAATCTAACATCAAAAACAGTAATGACTCACTGAATTTGAGGAAAATGATGGAAAAACTTGTACAAAGAGGATCCTTAAGACACTATTGTATTTGACTTGGAAGACAATCCTGGAAAATGATCAAAAACCTACAACACAATGGAATGGAATGCATGATTAGTTAAGATCCAAATAGTCATGTGAAAGATATGTTATTTAAATAATAATGTTTGGTCTATTAATAGCCAAATATTGATAAGATTAAACTCAGAGTTTAGTAGACCAATAAATAATTAAAAATATAAATATATGTTCATGATCATTGAAATAAATTCACAACTAAATTAGAATGTAGCCATGAAAAGATACAAAATCGAATTGTACTTGTAAAAACTTAGTTTTAATAAAAGAACTTGAACTCACAATGAGTTTCAAAACCCTGTGATTATTCATTGAATGTCACTGGCCCTTCCAAAATTTGTGATGACTCACTAAAAATCAATAGCCTTTCCAAAATCCCCAATAACTCATTGAATATTCCCTTTCCAAAATTTACCCTTATGATTCCTAAAAAGTCAATAGCATTACCGAAATATTGAACATATTTGCAAGGCACAATAGAAAATCTAGGATGAAAAAGTACTCACAATGAGTTCAAAACTCCTTACATATAGTCATTGAATGTTGATAGACTTACCAAAATCTACACCAATGTTTCATAAACAATCCTATAAAGATGAACAAAATCATTGGAAAACCATTGCAAGAGTTAGAAACAATCCTGTAAAGATTAATGAGATCATTGGAAAACCATTGTAGGAGCTATAAAATAGTCCTTTAAAGATTCACAAATAAACTTCAAATTATGTTCAAAACCTTTCATGATTAATCATTAAAAATAATAATTGACAGCCTGTCCAAAAACTCCGCCATGTGTAGGTGTTCAAGCAAAAGGATTACATCCTAAGTCAACCCAACAAAGCAAATGAATTAGCAAATAGGGATTGACCAAGTCATTAGGAATAATCAAAATAAAACTAGAAAGTTAGATACTTTGGATCAAACATTGTAACAAAATTCCAATTGCTAAAAGATAATCATGATAAGTGAACTTACTTGATCACAATGAGTTTAAATTCTATAATGCCTTGTTGAAACTCAATAGCTTTTTAAAATCTCCACCACTGTATTCTAGTTCAATCATTTTAGCCTTACATCACCAACCCACCAGAATAGGTTAGAACACAAGTTGACACCACCAACACCTATGATCTAGAGAAATGAACATGTTCAAAGGACATACTCAGGATCATTATAGTTGCTAGAAGATAGTCTTTGAAAATAGGACATTCAATTGCCATATTATGTCAAAAGAAGGTTCCAATTGTTCATGGATACAAGGCTCATGGATACATCCACATGCAATGTCCCAACTATGCAAAACAAGATTAGTAGATTTAAGAACTAAACTTGCATTGCACTTCAGTGATTTATGTAGCTACTTATACATGCATTTACAACTAATAGGCAACACATTCGATTTTTTGACAACACATCTCCATCCATTTTGGTCACCCCGCTTCTTGCCATGCATCTGAACACAAGTGCACCTATTCATTAAGAGGGAGCATTAAAAAGATTACCATTGAGTGTTGTAAAGTTGAGTGTTTAAACACATCATCTATGCAAGTTGTAAATGAATATGCCACAAATTTAAATTCATGACCTAGATGCAATTCCTAGTTGGACTTGTGTGAACAAAGATTAAAGAAAAAGTTTGTTGCAAATTCATTTGCAACTTGAATTTGCCACAAACTTTTCATGACCTCATAGTCCAATCTGGAATTCCTAGTTGGGAATGTGAACAAAGATTCAACTAAAACTAAAACTACATGAAATCTTATAATTGTTTTGTTACATTTAAAATTACCTCATTTTGATTTCCCATGAAGTTTGGCAGCCCTTGTCTTTGTCAAGACAAAAACCTTTTGAGCAATAGGACATTTTCCCTTGGATTTTTTTTCAGCTTCTTCAAAAGGCTCTCAACAACTTGATCATTTTGTTGATCAATTTTCGACTTTCCTTTATTAGAAATGCTTGTATGCTCCTCATTTTCATCTTTTAAAAATGTTGTTTTTTCTTTTGGCTCTTTTTGGATAGTAGTAACTAGAATCAAACTCTTCTTTGCACTTCTTTTGCGTTTCTGGTCAAGGGAGGGTTTTGCTAGCAATTGTGGAATGTCACATTCCTTTTTGTTCCATTGTGGGCAAGTTATGGATGTTGCTTTAATGGTAGCATGCAAATTTGACTTGCTAGCATGCATTGGAGTTGATTTGTCATCATGTAATGACTTTGTGGTATGTGGTGCAAACTTGGGTGGTGGTAGTTTAATGCTTCCCATTGATGAACTGATTGTGTTGGATCTTGTAGGTAATTGGTGGTTATCATGAAAAATTGAGAAGGACATGGCAGTTGGAGTTGGATCTGCATATCTAGAATTGTATCACTCAACATAAAGCAAAATGATATGTCAATTTTCCATATCACAAATATTATGCATTTGTTTGTCAAGAATGTATGAACATTCACATGTGAGGATTAAGTATTATAAAGAATAGACCTTGGATTCTTAGGAACAATGTTTGTCAATGACTATCATAAGCATCCACATGATTTGAGGGACTTTGAAGCAGTGTATTAGGGACACATATGATTTGATAGGGACTATGTGGCAAAGTATAAAGTTCAAAAAGACTATAAGGACTTTGTGGATTACATTAGACTAGAAGTAATTATTAATAGACTTTGTGCTAAACTTGACTAGATACACATGAATAATTGATGGACTTTGTGAACTTCACGGTATGTATCATTGACTACCATTAACTTTAAGGACTTTATGGACTATTCTAGACTAATATAGTAACTATCAACAGACTTTATGCATAACTTGGGTGGATACACATTAATTATTGATGGAGTTTATGAACTTCATGGGTTGTACACTAATATGTTTTGTTAATTGTAGGCACTTTGTGAACTATTGTAGACCACGTATATTGAACATTTATAGACTTTGTGGATACACAACAATTGTGGATGGAATCTTTGGGCTTCTTAGCCACACATTATGTGCTAATGGACTATTCATTCATAATGCAGTTGGATGTTACATCAAATTGACTCTAGACCATGAATGCAATTTGAACTAACATTAGCTAATTTAAAAGGAAGTTTAGGTACTATAATTAATTGCCTAACATTAAACAAAACACTAAACTTTGGCTACACTTTGATGCATGTTACACAAATTTCATGCACATTTGAATATAATCACAAGATGAATGCAAATTTAAGCAAAATTCAAGATGGTTCAGTGAATTCACCTTGCACATTATCCAGAGTAGTTCTTCCAGATTAATATATTCTTGTTCATCCCTTGTCATCATTGCCTAGCTTTGTGATACCTGAAAACCCCCACCATTCTCCATGCATTTCCTTTTGACAACCCTTCAACAATCATTTTGAGGAGTTGGAGAAATGGACAATCACACACCAAGAGTGATATGCATGTCTACAAAGAACAATTTTACAATCCCAAGTAGGTTCAAACCCTCTATTGCAAAATGGGCAAGGCAAAATAAACAAAATGTTTAATGAACACTGAAAAGAAACATCCATGTCCATGGGCACAAAAGGCAATGGTGATGGGCTGAAATTTGGTTGTCGATTGTCGCTTCTCATGGATTCAACTTGAGCAAAAAAAATAGCCTTTTGTTGCTTGAGTCAAGTTTCTCTGAAGTTGAATTCCATGCTTCTTCTGTTGATGGGCTTTTGGTCAACAATTTGTTGTGGTCTTCTAAGTGCGTGTGTAATGTAGCCTTGCAAGCCTTGACCATGCCCTCTTGTGACGCTATCTATAATTTCATCTCCACAACAATATAACTTTTTGCATCTTCTATGGAATTAGGTTGCAAAGCTTGAAGTTGCATTTGTAATTGTTGCAACTCTTCCCTTCATGTTGCAACAAGTTTTAGTTGAGTTTCAATTTGGCCATCAACCTTTTCCAATTCCTTGCAAGCTTCATCTTTTGCTTTCTGAAGTGAAGACATAATAACCTCTAAGTTTGGCATCTCCTTTTCCATACGAGAGAAGTATTCTTGCCATTCTCCAATAATTTGCAAATCCTTGGCACGAACTTGACCTAAGTGTTTCTGGTTGTCAATTTTCAGCATGATCATGTCACTTTCAAAATCTTCCTTGTTCTCTGCTCCCCTTTTGGATCTTTGTCTGCATCCAAACTCAATGCTGCATTTAAATCTAACCCTGAACTTCATTTGTTGCACTAATGAACAACCTTTAACAATTACAACTTTCGAAGTTGGTCCTTTACGGTCCACTTTGCTAAAACACACCAATTAACATCTTAGTATTTTTTCTGACATATAATCCCCCTTGTTTTGGCCTTGTTTATCATGTGCATAGTCGGCACTTGTTCTTTTTGTTACGATATCATCCACAATTTCTTTACATGGGCAATGAATTGTTCATTGTTTGTGTAAGTATACTTGTATCCATTTCAACTGATGCAAGATTCAAATAGGGCCTCCACCTCGTGTTCCTCAAAATCCCTCCTGAACTTCAACCTTTTTGGGTGCTCCTTATTGCATAACTAGTACTTTTCATAGATTTGCTTTTGAGAGAGAGGGTTTTTCCTATCAAATAGAATGTCAAGTTTTTCTCCATAGAGAGGTTTTACGAAAAAAGACACAACACTTTCTAGTCTTACTTTTTCTTTTAGGTCTATAGAGTCGAAGTTACTTTTTCTTGTTGTCAGAGACATTGTGAAAAAATACATTAACCTTGGTTATTGATGGCAAATTGTAGTTTTGTAACTCTTTGTAAGTGCACTTGATTGTACTCTCACATGCACAATCACAATCAACGAGAGAAATGAACGAGATCGCATTCAAGCAAGAGAGATGACTATGCATAGTCCGTAATGTCCATGTGCTTCAACCAATTACAGGTTTTGATTACACAATGTAGATAGAGAGGTTCCAATTATGGCTTTGATGAAATTTGAAAATTTCTTGCTTTTGACGTATTCCCTCTTCAACCCCCCCCTCCCCCCACCACCTATCCCTGACCAACCAAGCACATTGCAAGAAACCTACTAATTATGTGATTTCTATAGTACTTACTAAGGACTTCATTTTTTGGCAAAAATGAACCATTCATCTGTGCAAAAGTCCTAATGCATAAGTCTTGGCTACAATGAATAGAAAGGTTTGTAAATGTGAAATTTTTTTGTGAGAATCTTTTATCAGTTATATGTAAAAGCAAAGGCATGATGCTTCACAAGTTCAACCTTCTCGTACTTGCAAATTACAATATGTAGTGAAAGGTGAACTCAATTGGATTTCAAGTTGTCTACCTTGGTATCAAATCAACATGTTAGAATTTGGAGCAATTAAATAAATATTAATGTTACAACAACATATTTTGGAAGTTTGTAATTTGATTTTCTTAGGTGGATGTTATATGGAAAACGTGCATTGTTTTCAATTTTTATTTGAAGTTATATGTATCCAATTCAAGTGTGATTATTTTGGATTATAATATCTTCCTTAACAAAAATTATAAAATATTAAGTTTGTTGTAATGTTTTACAACAACAAATTTAGTTTGTTGTTGTTTTTATTTACAAAATGCACAATTCATGTTTTTTCGTAATGAAAAATATTTTGGACCATGAACACATTATTTGTATGAACAACAACTTTTGATCCATACACATTATTGCGATTGATGAATTGGCACATGCAGTGCATAGTTATTTCAATTTAATAAATAGAATTTTTGTATCGCATGAATAAGAACATTGACTTCCAGTCTTCATAATAAATAACCTATAATTTTCACTTGGTGGGCACCAAGCAAAATACTCTTTTCATCATAATATATTAATTTTGAAATTAACATATTATATTTGTTACCATATGAACAAGATGGATGGATCCATTGACAATGTTGTTGTTGTAAGATTGGCTTGGTGTCCTTCAATGTATTAAAAACAATAATTATAAATGTTGAAAAACATCGCAACCTCACATGGAATTATTGTTAAAAAAGGAAAACAAATAAAAGCCCATCACATAATTTGCTTAGGAAATTAAACAAAGAAAGAAAAGCAAGGTCCCAAATTTGCCATGAACAAAAATTCACTTCATAACCAAACTTCTCTTCAAAACCCAATTTTCTCCTTTAAACCTCCCACAACTATAGGTATTATCTTTCCAAAACAACAAAACATAGATTTCTCTCTTAGAGTTCAAACATGTCAAATTTAAATTGTCACTTCAACCATTCAAAAAATCCCTAATGCAATTCATCTTTTCCCTCAACTTGGCCCCTAAATGTTGTTTCTAAACCTATGTTTCTTTCTTTGAAATTCATGGCGTAACAAAAATACATAACTTCAAAGAGAGAATTGTAAGTTGTTGACAACAAGGGTATTCATCCCCAACAATCCAACAAGAAATCCTAGATTTATTCTCCTAGATTTTAGTACACCAAAGAAAAATCAGACAAACATGAAAAGGAAAATTTAACTTAAATTTGTTCTTTGAATTGTCATATTTATATACAGCATCCCCATCGTTCCATAATTTGCATCCCATCAAAACATCACAACATAGCTCAAACACTATCCAAAACCTCCAATTATCAAGAATAAGAAGACACAAACCAACATTGAGTGTCATCAAAATGAAAAGCATCATAACAATGTCCTGTCCAATAACCTACAAGAAACAAAACACCAACAAAATACACAACAAAAGGAGCACAAGGCTTTTTCTCCCCAATATTGCCATCAACTATTGGAAGTTTGTGCTTTTCGACTTTTGATAGTTCTTAATTCATCAACTTCATCCAAATAAAGCATCATCACGACCTTAATTTTTGGTCCTCCTTCATGATGAAATCATGCTATGGTTTCTATGAGAGAGGTCACTAGGTGAGGATGCAAAAGGCTAGGTTTTTAAGGCACCTTCACAATAGGTTGCTTGTTCAAACTTTCTACTACTTGCCCAATCTATGTAGCGAAATTGTGAGGGTCCAAAGGGTGAGGTGAGGTGGAGCATCAACCAAAAATAGTCAGTCTCCAACTAAATGAATCCTGAAATACTGGGTGAGTGGGTCACCTTTACTGCCTTGGGTGAACCAGCACTCCGTTGGGACCATTGTAAAAATCCCAAAATCCATTAAAATTATTTCTAAGTATTACAAATATTCCATGATTAGACTAAATCGGGGTCTTCAAGTTCAAATCTAACATCTTTTAGTTCAAAATTCATCTAAATTGTTTCAAAGTATTACAAATATCCCTTGCTTAAACTAAATCAGAGTCTCCAAGTTCAAATCTAACATTTTGGGGGCTTAATATGGCCAATAAGAGGCCTCTCTCAGAAAGGTAAAGGTACCAATGTGAGTGCTGGTTCACCCTAACCATGTTTCCCATATGAAAATTCTCAGCATTTTAATGACAAAAAAATGATGAAATAATGGCAAGTGCACAATATGAAAACCCACTATGGCAGCTTGGTAAATGCATTACAGAGCACCAGAGCAGATTCAGGAGAAAAAAGCACACACTCAAAGAGATATCCAAAAAACTCTGTCAAAAATTATTTCTGATAAGAGCTTCAGTACACTGCTAGGTATTACAGCCTAACACAAAGGAGAGACGAGTTGTCAGCATCTTTCAATTTTGAAAAAGCACATCAGATGTTGCAAAGATGTCAAACACAGTCGTCATTCTTGAAAATGATGGTGAAAATGATCGTGAAATAGAGTTTTCCTTAAAGTCATCCAGTCTTCACCCTGTCTTTGGGCCTCTTTTCACCCCCTATCCCCTCTTTGAGTGAGGTCTGCAACGACTTTTTTCTTATATAACAACTACTAGCAATGAATAAAAAACTGGTTCACACTCACACCGTCACCACCACCTTTGAAAACATGGTCCAAAGTCACCCTTCTTATGGGGAGGCACTTCTCTCCCTAACCTAATATACGTACCAAAATATTGCAAAGATCACATCTCAATGGCATTTCTTTTTTTAAACTTTGAAAATGATAAATATTTTAACTTGTTTTGAGTCATACCCATCTCAAAATTCCTTTTGTCAAAGTTTACTACATTGTTCTCAAATAGAAAGAAATAAAATTCTTCTTGACTCCTTGAATAGGATACATGATACCATGTGTGTCATCCTTGGAAAAAACTGGTGAATTGGGATTTCTCCAAGTCTAGTGTGTTGTTTTAG